>LWDU01044237.1_pt1 | contig 25083 bp, 28 predicted proteins | sample 727161 | NCBI WGS metagenome assembly LWDU01 (sample SAMN04566230, study PRJNA314399) | hydrothermal vent metagenome | isolation source: deep sea hydrothermal plume seawater | place: Mexico: Gulf of California, Guaymas Basin | collected 2004-07-11
TGAACCAGGATATAACAGTGTATCGCATCGTGGTTACCATAACTGTATTCTTAATTTTGATAATTGCCGTGTACATGAATCCCAAGTATTGGGACAGGTCAACAAAGGTTTTGATGTTGCCAATGAGTGGCTAGGAGCGACACGTTTGTCGGTAGCAGCTATGTGCTTAGGTAGAGCAGAGAGGGCCCTAGAAATTGCAACTGAGTGGGCCGCTACCCGTGTCCAGTTCGGGCAAACTATTGGAAAATTTCAAGGAGTATCTTTCAAACTTGCCGACATGTCAATGGAGATACAGGCCGCAGATTTACTTACACTTAGGGCTGCATGGAAGGATTCAAAAGGTGAAATGACCAATACTGATGCAGCAATGGCAAAACTGATGAGGCGATACAGATACTAGGAGGCATGGGTTTAATGGACGATATGCCACTAGAGCGTATATGGAGGGACCACCGTGTTGAACGTATATGGGATGGAACAAGTGAAATACAGAGGCACATTATCTCCAGGTCCCTACTAAGGCCTCACGAATAAATTAACCTTATGGCTGGGTCTAATTTAAGTCGACTTATATCTCCGAGATCTATAGTAGTTGTTGGCAACAAGGGCGCCAACTTTGCTATAAAAGAGAGCCTCAAGATGGGCTATGATGGTGAAATATGGTGCGTACACCCAAACAGGCAAAGTATCGAGGGTATAGACTGCATTAAAAGTATAAAAGAGCTACCCTACCCGCCAGATGCGGCATTCATTGCAGTCAACGCAGAGTCAACAATTGATGTTGTTAGAGATCTGAGTGATATGGGTTGTGGTGGAGCAGTCGTGTATGCATCAGGCTTCGGGGAGGTCGGTGATGACGGCCACACTAGAAACAATAGATTGACAGATGCTGCCGCAAACATGCCTATTATTGGTCCTAACTGTTATGGGCTTATCAATAATTTGGATAAGGTGGCACTATGGCCAGACACTCATGGATGTGATGTTGTTGATAGTGGTGTAGCTATAATTACTCAGAGCGGCAATATAGGTCTAAACATGACCATGCAGGATATCGGACTAGATATTGCTCTCATGTTTACGATTGGTAACCAAGCAATAACCAGTATCTCTGATATTATGAATGCGGTACTGGATGATGACAGAGTCTGTGCTATCGGACTACACATAGAGGGAATTCAAGATATCGAGGATTTCGATGCTGTAGCCACGAGGGCACTAAAAAAGAAGATCCCCGTTGTCACTTTAAAGAGCGGACGTACAGACTCTTCTGCCAAGATAGCTCTTAGTCATACTAGCTCTTTGACCGGTTCAGACCAGTTGTTTGACGTTTTATTTAAGCGCCTAGGTATAGCCAGAGTTGACACCGTACCGGAGTTCTTGGAAACCTTAAAGTTACTTAGCACATTGGGACCCATGCAAAACAACAAGTTAGCCTCGATGAGTTGCTCTGGGGGAGAGGCTGGTATGATGGCTGACCTGATTGATGGGCTAGACGTTGTTTTTCCAAACCTTGATAGGGAACATAAAGACTCTATAAAAGCAACACTAAATGATTATGTAAAGGTTGACAATCCGTTAGATTACCATACCTTTGTTTGGGGTGATAGAGATAGAACTGCTGCCTGCTTTGAGGCAATGATGAGTGCTGACTTTAGCGCAACCATGCTTCTTTTAGACTGGCCTAAAGGGGACAAATCCAAGCACCATGAATGGGACCTCACCTTCAAAGCTCTGTGTGATGCTTCAATCGCCACAGGTAACAAAGCTATCGTCCTTGCATCGATATCTGACTGTATGCCTAAACGCATCATTAGTGAATGCAAAAGTAAAGGCATAATTCCAATGATTGGTCTTGACACTTGCCTAAAATCTTTACACCATGCTTACAGATTCTCTAAGGCAATAGATGACATTTCGTTGGCAACAATTGAACCAATAAAGGTTATTAGATACGACAACAAGAGTGAAAAAATAATTAATGAGTTCGATGGTAAAAATTTACTAGCTGGGTATGGACTTGATGTGCCTAATGGCGAGCTGGTCAACAGTATCGATGATGCGCTTGCAGTTGCAGAAAAAATAAACTACCCCGTCACCGTTAAGGTTTCAGGATCATCTTTAGTTCACAAGACTGAGATGAGAGGTGTCAGATTAAACATTAATAATGCTGAAATGCTCACCTCAGCTGTAAACGATTTGTTATCTATAGAGCCAAACCTGCTAGTTGAAAGTATGCTTGATGGCGCTGTAGCAGAACTAATTATTGGTGCGAGCTTTGATCCACTGTTTGGTAGTTACTTGGTTATAGGTAGCGGAGGTGTGTTGGTAGAGCTTATAAATGATAGCGCTGCGCTATTGTTTCCTATTAACAGGCAAGACATACTTAGCGCCCTATCCCAGCTACAGATATCGCCAATACTTGGTGGTTATAGAGGCAAACCTAGTGGCGACATTGATGCTATAGTAGATGCAGTCATGGCTGTTGCTAAATTCGTAAAAGATAATCAGGTTATCGAGCTTGATGTAAATCCATTGCTAGTTTTTCCACAAGGTAAAGGTGCCACCGCGGTCGACGTTTTAATTAAACTTAATGATGAAAAAACTTAATACAAATTAAAGGAAGCTATATGAACAAATCTGTCTCCACTGAAATTATTGATGATGTATTGGTAATAACTCTCGATCGCCCTAAAGCTAACGCTATAGATGCTGAAACTAGCCACGCTCTTGGGCACGCCTTTATTTCTTTTAGAGATAACCCAGAACTACGGGTAGCAATAATAATTGGTTCCGGTGAGCGCTTCTTTTCTGCAGGTTGGGACCTAAAAGCTGCAGTAGATGGAGAGGCAGTGAATGCAGATTTTGGTCCGGGAGGGTTTGCAGGACTTACCGAGCTTTGGGACTTAAATAAACCAGTCATTGCTGCAGTTAACGGTTTAGCGGTTGGTGGTGGTTTTGAGTTAGCACTGGCAGCTGATTTAATTATTGCTTCTGATGATGCACAGTTCTTTGTACCTGAGGCTACACTAGGGTTTATTCCTGATAGTGGTGGGGTTCTTAGGTTACCTCGACGTTTACCTAAATCTGTAGCAATGGACCTACTAATGACTGGACGCAGGATGGATGTTGAGGAGGCAAAAAAATATGGCTTAGTAAACAGAGCATGTCCAGTAAAAACTTTAAAAAAACAAGCCATAGAGTGGGCACATCAGATAGCGCAATCTGCACCACTATCATTGGCAGCTATTAAGTCAGTTATAAAACAAACTGAGGGCATGGATTTAGAGTCTGCATTCGACTATATGCGCTCCGGCAAGGTAGACGACTATAGCAGAATGCTGGAATCTGAAGACGCCAAAGAGGGGCCACTAGCTTTTTCTGAAAATAGAGCCCCAAAATGGAATGGAAAGTAAAACAAAAGCAATCATTTATACACTTATCTGTGTAGCCCTATGGGGGCTCATTCCGGTAGTTTCAAAGTTGGGCCAGGCAAACCTCGATAATCATCAGTTTCTTTTTTGGTCTAGTTCAGTCTCATTTATTGCGTTACTTGTTGCAACATCTATCGTCAAAAAGAGTAAAGAGTTCCTGTCCTACAAGCCTGGTGACTGGATAAGTGCAATCATTCTAGGCTTCTTAGGAACCTACCTTTACTACATCTTGCTCTACTTCGGGTACGCAAATGCGCAAGGACTAGAGGTACTGGTACTACAATATAGCTGGCCCATTTTTATCGTTCTTTTTTCGGTCTTTATTCTTAACGAAAAACTTACACCGCGACGTGGACTGGCAGTTTTGCTTGGTTTTGTTGGTGTAGCGCTGGTCTTAACTAAAGGCAATATTACCGAAATCCACCTAGACAACTATTTCGTTGATATGCTAGTTATAGGAGCTGCACTCTCTTTTGGCTTGTTCTCAGTTCTAAGCAAGAAGGTAAATCTAGAACCCTACACGATGATAACGATATTTTTTCTGACAGCGAGCATTGCATCTCTTGTTTCAATGTTGTTGTTTTCAGACTTTTCATTGCCAACAAAAGACTCCATTGTTCCTGTTTTGGTGAACGGTCTATTCGTAAACGGGTTCTCATATATATTTTGGATAAAGGCCCTTAAAGAGGCCGAGGCTTCTTTTGTTGCACCATTGGTATTTCTAACGCCAGTCCTGTCAGCACTGTATTTGATTATATTTTTCCAGGAACCACTACTACCAGTTTATGGTATCGGTCTTCTCGCAGTGATAATTGGTGGCCTATTAAATAAAGATGAAAAAACCAATTAATAAATTAATTAGGGCTATATATTGATTAAATAAGGCATAACAAAGTTGTATTGTTTAAGCCGATACTGGCTTATATTCTCTCTATGAAAAAGAACAAACATATTAAAAATGGCCATTAAGATTGTAATGGAAGTTTAATGTGGACACAAGTGCCCTGACCTTCTGAGATCAATTCTAGCTCTCCATCATGCAATTCAACAATAGTTTTTGCTATTGGTAAACCTAATCCACTGCCTTCTCCATTTGTATCAGGGCCGTGAACAAATCTTTCTAATACTTTATCAATTAGCTCAGGTTCAATACCTTTGCCATAATCTTGCACATAAAGATGAACGTTGGAAGCGTCTAATTTAATTTCAACATCAACCTGGCCGCCATTTGGGCAACCATAGGACAGAGCATTATCAATTAGATTGTCGATTGCTTCACTCAAAAAAGTTTCACTACCATTAATCACTATTTGACTCTCTTTACATTCAAGGGAGAGCTCTACATTCTGCTGCTGCGCTCGAAGGGCAAGTTTTGTCAATGTTTCTTGAGTTAATTTAACCAAGTTAAGTATTCGAAACTCGGATTTAATGGTGCGTTGTGAAATATGCTCCATTGAAAGCAATTGCCCCGTTAGTCTGGAAGTTTTTCTTGCTGCTATGACAATATCACCGACTCTTTGCTTCATACTTTTGAAAGTATTAGAGCGTTCGGCAGCTTCAGCCTGACTTTGAATACCCGCTATTGGATTTCTTAATTGATGGGCCGCATTGGCTATAAAATCATCCTTTTCTTTAAAAGCACTTCTTAATTGACCAAATAACTTGTTCATAGAGTTAACCAGGCTTGACACCTCCATTGGCACAATTCGCTTAATTCCACCCAAATCATCTGCCGATCTTTTTTTAATCGCACTTTGCAAGTCCAAGAGCGGTTTGAGTCCAAATTTCACGCCAAACCAAACAATCAGTGTAGTTGACAATAACATTATCAACATTGTCATAAGTGTACTACTAGCCAACTCTAGAAGTAAACGCTTTTGGCCTACCGTTGTCTGCCATACATAGATAGTAACCCAACCAGGTGTCTCAATGGCAGAGATAAATTCTCTAGAAACAATAACTCTAACAGTATTGTCACGATAAACTGAATCAAAAAAAATAGGCGTATAGGGTTTAATTACTTTGTTTACTGGTAATTCTGGTGGGTTAGCATAACCCACAAAAAGTGAGCTTCCTTTTTCATCCCTCACTTGATAGAAAATCTGGTCATTTATTGTGTCAGTAAGAGTTTCAAGTAGCTGCTCAGTAAGTAAATCACCCTTACTAATGACGGCGTCGCGCAAAATAACTTGCGAAATTGAATGCAGTAATTTGTCATAAATTTCCTGAGATTTTTTTTCTGAATCATAATAAAGGGCAACCATTCCAATAGAAACTATAACCAGTAAAGGGGAAATAATTAAAACTAATAATCGACTACGCAGAGAGAATACTTTTACATTCATCAGTCAATCTCATCCATCATATAGCCAATTCCACGCGCAGTTATAATTCGAATTTGATAGTTGCTTAGTTTTTTACGTAAACGTGACACGGTCAATTCGATAGCATTCATGTTTATATCAGAACCTACGCCATACTGAGTGTCAGCAAGAAATGATTTTGAAACATATTGACCTTTTTTGCTTAATAAGATTTCAAATAAAGTCAACTCTCTTCGGAGGAGATTAAGTTCATTGCCGTTTAGGTAAAGTCTGCGTGAAATTCTGTCAAATTCCAACTTTCCTATAATCTCTTTTTTAGGTAATAAATCAATATTTCTTCTAGAAAGAGCCCTTATTCGCGCATCTAATTCTGCCATTTTAAAAGGTTTGACGAGATAATCGTCTGCACCTGCATCAAGACCACTTACACGGTCTGTAGTGGCACTTCTCGCGGTAAGAATAATTATTGGAAAAGACTGGTTTCGTTTTCTAATATTTTTGGTTATAGAAATTCCATCCATAGTAGGAAGATTAATATCAATGATTGCTAGGTCCGCTCCTTCACGAGAAAGATGTCTGTCGGCATGACCACCATCAATAAAAAAATCAACAGAATGACCTTCATCTAAAAGCACTTTTTCGATGCCTTCAGCAAGCATTTTATTATCTTCTACTAGAACAATTCTCATTATTTTTTGCTGCAAATATTTTCTCAGTAAAAAAAAGTATAAATCAAATTCACTAATGAAATGAACAGTTTTCCTTTCTCGACAGCTTCCTGACAGTAGTTAGCTATACTATGGACAGTAATTAACTACACTATAGCTATAATATTATGCCGATAATAAAAGAGAGAGAAAAACACAATGCAATTGAGAAATGTTTATACATATTGTCATTATTTTCAATTAATAATACTCATATGAATATAAATGAAATATGCAATAAAACAAAATTTAATAAAACTACAGCATATAGAATTATGCAAACATTATCTCAATCTGGTTACGTTATTCGAACAAATGATAATACGTATTGTATTGGCGCTAAACCTTTGTATTTAAGTCTATTGGCAAATTCTGAGCAAAATACTGATACAATTAATTAAAATATTTATCTATCTATTTTTTTCTAATGAATGTAATTTTGAAAATTATTAACCGTTTGAAGTTTGCGTGCTTTCTTTCTGCTATAGCATTTAACGCATTATTAATAATACCAAATAGTGTTTTTGCAGAAGCCAACTTTACTGGAAAAACTATTAAATGGGTTGTGCCATTCTCCCCTGGTGGGGGGGCAGACGTGTTGGCACGTTTTTATGCTCCACTGTTATCTCAAGAGCTGCCAGGTAAGCCAAATGTTGAAGTATTCAATATGCCTGGTGCAGGTTCTACTAAAGGTGCAAATTGGTTCAGCTCGCAGGGTCCAATTGACGGTTCCGTCATTTTTTCCACTTCAGGCTCAACCCAGTTTCCATTTTTGTTAGATGACCCAAGGGTCAAATATAATTATAAAGATTGGGAAGTTATCTTAGCATCGTCAACTGGCGGTGTTGCATATTTGCCAAAAGAACTAGGAGATAAGTGGAATATAGACCCAAGCTCAGTTCTAAATACAAACTTTATTTTTGCCTCTCAGGGAGCAACACGGCTTGACCTTATTCCATTGCTTGCTTGGAATATGCTTGGAATGGAAGTAGAGCCGATATTTGGAATAAAAGGTAGGGCTGACGGCCGACTAATGTTCGAGCGTGGCTACGTAAACATTGATTACCAAACCTCTTCCTCCTTCTTGTCTAAAGTTCAACCTCTTGTGGACAAGGGTGAGGCTGTGCCAATTATGACATGGGGTGTTTTAGATGAACTAGGCAGTATTGTGCGCGACCCCAACTTTCCTGGTATACCTACATTTAGAGAAGTGTATGTAAAAATCCATGGCAAAGAGCCATCAGGAGATGACTGGAATGCATGGAAAGCATTTTTCATTGCAGGTTTTTCAGCGCAAAAAATGGTGGTAATGAACAAAACCACTAATCCAGAAATTATTAATGTTTTTTCAGAAGCATTCAAAAAAATTATAGACCAAGAAGATTTTATTGAAATTTCCAAAAATTACTTAGGCGTATATCACCAATCTACCGGGAGTGAAGCCCGCAGATTTAAAGAAATTGCTACTCAAATTGACTCTAAAGCAATTGCTTGGATTAAGGATTGGTTAAAAATGAGTTACGATGTTGAGCTTTAGCTATGATTTTGACTTGTAGTTAGTAGAAAAACTAAGTACCAATAATCGGGGAAATAAATAAACACCGCAATAGATAAATCTCAACGCCGCCTCAAGAAATGAGAGCATAGGTCTCTTTGAAGAATAAATAAATGTATAAATTAGCCTTCCAAGAATATATTTTATCCAACGACAGCTTCAAGACAGAGTTTAACTCTATTATCAGAATAGTCATCTAGATTAATAACTAACCAAAGTATTAATTTTTTGACTTTCTTTCTAATGTTGGGAAGAAATAATTATAGGAGTGAAATATTATGAAAAATATATTCATAAAAATACTATCCTTTTTGTTTATATCTGGCCTACTTACTAGTTCAGCAATTGCAATTGAAAAGCTGCATTTTGTTGTCCCTGGTGGTGCTGGAGGAGGATGGGATGGCTGTGCTAGAGGCACAGGTGAGGCTCTAGTTAAATCGGGCTTACTTCAAACAGCGTCTTTTGAAAATATGTCTGGCGGCGGTGGCGGTAAAGCGCTAGCGTGGATGATTAAAACGGAACCTAAAAATACAATTATGGTTCAATCAACACCAATCGTACTACGCTCAATTAGTCGTCATTCAGGATATGTTTCTGACAGTGCTAGAACCGGGGTTTTTTCGTACAAAGATGTAACCCCAATTGCTGGAATTATTGGTGATTTTGGTGCTATTGCTGTTGCGGCTGATTCACCTTATCAGTCATTCGCAGAGGTTGTTAGTGCTTATAATGCAAATCCAAAATCTGTCAAGATGGCTGGAGGCTCTACACGTGGAAGTATGGACCATTTGATTGGTGCTCTAGCTTTCCAATCTGCAGGCGCTAACCCAAATAATGTTGTATACATCCCTTATGATGGTGGTGGTCAAGCCTTGGCTGGTTTACTTTCTGGTGAAACTCAAGTTCTATCTACCGGATTTAGTGAAGCTCTAGGTGCTGGTGACCAGGTACGTATCTTAGGAATCACTGCTAATGATCGCTCAGCAGATGCTCCAGATGTTCCAACACTAAAAGAGCAGGGTTATGATGCATATTTCGTTAACTGGAGAGGTTTCTTTGGTCCTCCAAACATGGATGCAGCTGATAGATATGAGATTGCAAAAATGCTTGGTGACATGCAACAAACTCCTGAATGGGAAGTTGTACGCAAGCGTAATGCTTATGTCAACATCTACAATCCAGGTTTTGATTTCATGGGCTTCTTAGAAAAGCAGACCGTAGAAATGACTGACCTAATGAAAAAGTTAGGCGTTATTTAATATTTCTACAAAAGGGAGAGATTTGAGTGAGCATTAACTATACACGTATGAGTGCACTCATATTTCTCCTTTTATTTATGATGTATTCTTATTTTGCAGGCGAAATACAAGTATTTTCTTTTGACGAAAATGCTGACTTTAATGCAAGAACGTTTCCAAAATTAATATCTTATCTTGGAATCGCTGTTTCTTTATTAGCTTTAGTTTTATCAAGTAACGAAAAAGAGGAGTTTGGTCATTATGAATGGCTAAAAGTCTTAGTTTTATTCGCGTTAGTTTTTTCATATGGTATGTTTATAAAATCTATCGGATTCTTTATATCTACCAACCTGTTTTTATTGGTTTCATATTATTACCTAGGTGTTCGAAATTATAAAGTTTTATTGTTTAGCTCTATCCCTGTTGTAGCTGCTTTGCAGTTCATGTTGCATGGATTACTAGACGTTTATATACGTGACCCCTTTCTTCAATTATTAGGAGTGATCTCATGAACGAAGGCATAATGATTGGCATAGAAACAGCTTTCAGTGGCTATAACATTTTTTTGGTCATGCTGGGTTGCTTTGCTGGAACCATTATCGGCATGTTGCCGGGCCTTGGCCCTATGTCTGCTATAGCACTCATGATACCGATTACTTATGGTTTTAATCCGGCTTCGGCGATGATATTAATGGCAGGTGTTTATTATGGAGCAATTTTTGGTGGTTCGACTTCATCAATCCTTATCAATGCACCTGGAGTTGCAGGAACAGTATCAAGCTCATTTGATGGTTACCCTATGGCCAAAAATGGTCAGGCGGGGAAGGCATTAGCGATAGCAGCTTATTCATCTTTTGCTGGAGGAACCATTGCTGCAGTATTTTTATTAATTGCTGCCCCTCAATTGGCAAAGGTAAGTTTAAGTTTTCAGTCAGCTGACTACTTTGCTCTTATGTGTGTTGGCCTTTTGTCTATTGCTGCATTCGCAAGCAAAGGTCAGTTCTTAAAGGCCATGATTATGACCGCACTTGGACTTGCATTATCAACAGTTGGGCAAGACTCATTGTCCGATATAACACGATTTGCTTTTGGCAATATTAACTTGATGGATGGGATTAGTTTTGTTTTGCTGGTCATGGCTACCTTTGCCATGAGTGAAGCGTTTATGATTATATTGAAAAAATCTGATATCAACTTTAAAGCCTCTGACGCTAGTAAAAATAAATTAGGATCCATTAAATTATCCAAAGACGAGATAAAGGAGATGGTTCCGACCATCGGTCGTACGTCGGTCTTAGGTTTTCTAGTCGGTGTACTGCCTGGAGCTGGAGCCACAATTGCAAGTTTTTTAGCTTGGGGTTTTGAGAGAGGAATAGCCTCAGCAAAAGATAAATTAAAATTTGGTAAAGGATCTATTAAAGGCCTAGCAGCACCAGAAACGGCAAATAATGCGGCCTGCACAGGGTCTTTTGTACCACTATTAACTTTAGGTATTCCTGGATCAGGAACTACCGCTGTTATGTTAGGAGCGTTACTCTCTTTCGGTGTTCAGCCAGGACCAAGACTCTACATTGAACAGCCTGAACTTTTCTGGGCTGTTATTGTTTCTATGTACATTGGTAATGTCGTTTTGTTGGTCTTAAATTTACCCCTGATTCCCTATATTGCCCGTATATTGGCGATCCCTAAAAATATTTTAGTGCCTCTAGTTTTGTTTTTCTCTGTTACCGGAGTGTACTTGATCTCATTTAACGCTTTCGATATATATTTTATGGCCATAGTTGCCTTAATATCACTTGTTTTGAGAATTCTTAATTTCCCTATGCCACCACTAATACTGGGCTTTATTTTAGGTGGAATGTTGGAGAAAAATTTACGCCGAGCTTTATTGATTAATGACGGATCTTTTTCATTTATATGGGATAGACCCATTAGCCTTTCCTTATTTGTCATTATGATTATGATTGTATCTTTGCAAATTTATCAAGGCGTAAAAAAGAGAAAATTATCCCCAAACATTTAATATAATTTAGTCTATAAAAGTGAATAAGCCAGAAGATATACTTACACTCTGGGTCGATTATTTTAATAAAGCTGATGTGGACAATCTTGCAGATTTGTACCACTCAAATAGCACTCTGATACCAACATTTGCTTTAGACACTCTATTTAACAATAACGATATAAAGGCATACATGAATAATTGCTTAAATAATCATGATGCAGTAGTTGAGATTGACCATGATTCAATCATAAATCAAAAGTTAGGCGACGATATATATCTATTGTCCAGCCAGTATACCTTTTCATTTAATGAGGGCGATAAAAAACAATATTTATCTAATTTCACTTTTATCATCGACTTGTCAGTTGGAAAACCGATTCTTCATCACCACTCTTCCCATGCCTTTGATGTCTTGTCGGCAAACATTTGAACGGTAGTTAATAAGACTAACACGATTTTAAATAATTAAAGATGCAGTAACGATATAGCGTAACGGGCCACCCGCTATCGGGACATTGAACGGGTAACAAGTAACAAGCTTTATTTCTTCTTGGTTCTGATTAATGATAACCCCCTGTCTGTCAGAATCAATAATCTTTATATCGGTTACCTCGTATATCAGTTCATTATTTTCAGCTTTACTGTTGACTATAAATTTCTCACCTATATCTACATTTTGTAAGAACTCAAAGTGCGTATCTCGGTGCGCAGAGACCATAGCTGTACCACCAAATCCTGGATAAAATGAACTCTCATTTAACCCAGGACCGAAAGCCAAAACGTTGCCAGTGTCTCCAGACAAAACTATCAAGTCCAGTTTATGTTTTTTAGACTTTATACGCATAACCGGATGCATATCCGCCCAACCCCATGGCTTAACTTCTTTGCCCTCTGAAACAGTTTCGTCCCAGGCACTACGTATAAGGTATTGAGCCAGCTCAGCCTTGACCGGAATGTATGCCCCGTAGGCAAACACACCTAGCCCAATTAGACTCAAAAGTATAACCTTACGCACTCTTAGCTCTAAAACTAGATATATAAGCTATTATCATTATTAGTAGTCCCAATATTAGCCAAAATGTTGAGTTGGTTGCAGTTTTTGGTGCACTAATTGACATTTTAACCATGCTAGCTAGCTTTGCCTCTTCTAATAAAGGTCTGTCTGTTGCAGACATAGACTTTTTGAGAAGCAGCGCCTTCTTCTTTTTAGTTACTGCCTTCATTATTAGTGGATCCTCTTGTGAGCGGGAATTAGTGACGTCGACCGCAACGAGCGAGGTGAACTTAGAAACCAAATGATAATTGAGTGCCAAATTTGTAATCTCTAGTTTTGTCTGGTCTCGATCAACCAGTCGCATGTTGGAGTGATACTTGTCCATCAACTGTTCAACCTTGCGTCTACCCCACAACACATCTATTCCTGTAGTGTTGTTGTTTATTCCAATGTCTATTTTTTTTGCATAGACTCCATCAACTGAATTACCACTAACATCTAGTGAACTAGGCAGCACATTCAGTTTAAATACTGCACTAATAGTTTCACCTGCATAAAGGTCACCAAGAGAGCCTAAGGCTTGTTCGGCCTCTACTCCCTCTGGAAACTGTATATCAATGTTGGTTAGTGCTGGGGACTCTAGCTTATCAAACAGCTTGAGCATTTTGTCCTCAACCTCAGAGTTGCTCCCTATATAGGTGAATGTGCCCTTTCCTAGGTCCGCCATCTTGGTCATGAGGTATGAGTTAGGGGCAGAACCGATACCTATAGTGAATATACGATCGTCATGCATACTTTCACGAACCACTCTAAACAGGTCCTGCTCATTGCCTACATGCCCGTCAGTGATAAATATTATCTGACGTAGATAGTCATTTGACCTAATGTCTCGTGATTCTAGTGCGTACTTGATAGCACCAAGTGCCATTGTTCCGCCATCTGCATCTAGGTTGTTAACGAACCAGGCGCCACGCTTGATGTTCATATAGATTGCCGGCATAGGGTTATAAAAGAGCGGGTCAAATTTAGAATCGAAATCAATAATATTAAACCTGTCGGTAGGCTTTAGTCTTTGAATTGCTCTGTGCAGTGCGCTCTTGGCTTGAGTCATTGAGCCGCCACCCATCGAGCCTGACGAATCGATTATGAATACAACTTCACGTGGCGTGTTACTCTTTTTGAATGCTTCGAGTTTTGGTGGAGTAGCCATAAGCATAAGATAGTTATCTTCTCCTTTTTGTTGAGTAAATATTGCAACGTCTGGTTGTAGACCCTTGTTAGCTCTCCAGTTAAGTACAAAGTCGCGATCGGCCTGTGTCGTGTCGTTAGTTAACTTTATGCGTTTAGTGAGATTGTTTATCTCGTCGACCTGTATGGCGTGGTAAGAAGATTCAATTGACTCGAGATCGAATCCGGCCTTAAGGTTTATATTAATCGATAATGGTCTGTCAACATGTTTACTTGTAGGTGGCGTTATCTTTGATGCGTCCTTAACTGTGTGAGTGTTTGGAATCACTCCCATAGAGTCATATGGCGTCGATATTGGTACTCCCGGTATGTACCTGTCACCTATCGTCATTGGAAACCTTATCGAAAACGATTCATCCCTTATTAGTACGGCTTGTTGGTACTCTATGGCTATCTTTATAGTTCCTCCTGGAGGTATATTGGCAACACTGGTGGTAAAAATGTTTGGTCTCTGTTGCTCAATTATGGCTGCCTTTTTGCCCTCATTTTTTGCCTTGTTGTATATTTTTTTTGCCTCTTTGCGCTCCTTTATCTGGCCATCTATAATGCGTCCATCTACGAACAATGTTAGATGATCTATGGCCGAATCTTCAGGCAAAGGGAACACATAAACACCCTCCACCCAGTCATTTGACGGGTTGGTAAATGTCTGTTCAACTCTGACCCTGTTTGTTACTCCAGTTATGTTCATATCAACCATAGTGTCGAGAGCGGACTGGGTAAACTTTGTTTTGTCTTTGTATTTATAAATTATTGAACCAGTGCCTACCTGGTTGACCGGGTTAGTGCTCGACGATACACTCTGTGATGTCTTATCACTGAAAGATATATTGGCCATAACGACGTCTGAGTAAAGCATAATTAGTGCTGCAATGGCAAGTACAAAGGTGATAAGAGAACCAAAACCAACAACAAAGGTTCTAATTAATTTTAGGTATTTCATGAAGACTTCCGGTTATTAGAAAGTCATTATTGTGCAGTAATGTATGTAAAGATGCTGTGTTGAGTGTGTGTTGTTTTGGTGTATTTATATACTATCAGGTACGTCTAAGTTGTATTCTTTATCTGATTTTTTTTCTTGAGGATAAGTCTTAATTTTCCATTCCCTGACGCGAGGATTATTGTTTACTTCTATATATAACTTTTTTAATCCCTCAAAAGGATTAATAATTTCTGGAGGAATGTCATCAAGAATTCCAGAAGCTATCCAGCCTAATAGACTCCATACAGCAATATCTGCAATGGACATCTTATCACCAACAAACCAACTTGAATTGTTTGCATTCAGGATGTCTTCTAAATAACCAAAGTATTTTGGTAAATCGTTATTAGTTAACTCAACCCGCATTGCTTTCTTTTTAGCTTGGTCATTTTCTCTCATGGAAGGATTTAATAGCTCATTAATGTCTGTAACAGTGTCAATGATTTGATCTACTTTACCAGCCTCAATCATGTCTTCAGGGTACATGCCACTTAGCTTGCCACATATTCTAGCGATACTTCCAGTTTGAGCTATACTTTGGCCATTTATAACTAGTACTGGTAATTGACGGAAAGGGATTAATGTACCATCCTTCAATCTTCCATTCTCTTTAAGGAAATTATTTTCCTCAGCAGTCTTAATCCTATAATCTTCAAAACTTATGTCTGCAATAAATAAGGGTAGTCTTGCTACTTCACCTCGCCAAAAAGGAATATCAAAGTATACAATTTTTAAATCCAACGGTTCTCCTCCAAATTATCATCATTCAAACTACTCATAGTGAATAGAGCTTTAATCTTCAGGCAAAGAATCAAACTCTAACTTCTTGTTGTTAACCCAAAGCTCCATAGCTGATGAGTCTTGCATCAATACGCTAATTTCACTCATAGCTTTTAGGTGTGCCTCATCCCCAATCTCAAACATCTCTTTACCGTGAGCTTGGCTCAACTCTGAGATTTCATCGAAGGTATTTGCTGTAAATAATTTATCGCACGCACCTCCAAGCTGTTTACAACTCATAGTTCTCATAGTTAATAGCCTGTTAAATAAATAGTTCATTTTAACAGCAGTATTTTTCAATACAAATTAATCAGGAGAAACTGGGTTAGGTGTGAAATTTTGAAAATTGAGGTTGATTTGTTATTAACTACCTTCTAATGTAATATATTATTTACATATAGTATTATATAGATTACAATTAGTATTATATATATTACATAAAGTATGTTATACTTTACATAACAGATAATTTATAAATATTAATATGAATATAAAACTTAGAAACACTTTAGGAGAAATAATCTCTGCAGCAATAGCGATTATTTGGATTTACTCTAAATTAAATGCAGCCGCCAATATGAGTATCGCCTCAATTACACAAGTGCTTGTTCAAGGTATTGGAATTAGCATACTTGTATCAATCTTATTTGCAATAGTTATTTCCATATTATCATCAATCATTACTGGGAGCTATGAGAAAAATGTCGAAGATGAAAGGGATTCTATGATTGAGTTATATGCTATGCGGTTAAGTGGTGTCATATTTGGTATCTCCATTGTAATAATTCTTGCTCTATTAGGGTGGTTTAACCTACATATAAACTTTGGAATAATTGCTATAACTTTGTCAGTATTCTTGGCAAGCATCAGTAGTAATTTTTTGAAAATATATTTCTATAAATAGCTTTATTAAAAATGGCTAAGAAAAAAATCCATATTGAAAACTCGGTAAGACGTCTCAGATTTAATAGTGACGAGATGACACAACAAGAACTTGCGGATTTGGTTAGTATTTCAAGGCAAACGGTTGTTGCCATTGAGAAATATAAGTACACGCCATCTCTAGAGCTGGCTTTCAAAATTGCATTAGCATTCAACAAAAAGATACAAGAAGTTTTTTATATTAGTAAATAATTATTAAAGGAGAATATAGATGAAGCAATACCCACTAGACCTAAAAATTGATTACTCAGAAGTATCCAACAGATCAACCGCATTTATCATTGCAGTATTAATGATTCCAGTTGTTACTATTATTACTCTTATTTCCTCTTATGCTTGGCTTTATCACTGGCAGTAAATTTAATGATCCTTTTTATAGGAAAATAACCATAATTATTTATATTTATCTCAAATCAGTTAACAAATATATTTCACCTTAAACAACTACAAACATAATCTAATAATATTCCACTAGCGTCATTAGGAAGTGGGTATTCCCATTTCTCAGTTGGATTATATGCCCTAGCACTTCCTCCACCCATCGCTTCTTTATACCAATTAAGTGATAACCGTTTATACCGATTCACTTCACAATCGCCCTGGGAATATATTTTGACACTTATATCTCCATCTTTATCAGGTTTAACTAAATCAACCAATTCCCGCCAATAAACATACCCGCTATGTTCTTGTTTAATTGTATCCGTGTCTATGTAATATATATTACCCCTAGTGCCCTCAGCAATTTCAGTCCACTCTCCATAAGAGTTAAAGGAAATCAGTATTGAGAATAGTAATATGGCTAGATTTTTCAAAGGTAGGCGTTATTTGAAATCACTGGAAACAACTTTATTTTTTTTCATCTTGTTGTAGGTTTGATGAATTAGATTTTCTTTAACTTGTAATTTAATCCATGCCTGTTCGTCAAATTCAAATTTAGGGGCGCTATCACTCTTGAAGTGATTATAGTTATCGATACCCCTAACAAGCATCGCTGAATCTTCATTTGTTTGTGTCTGATACATATCCGTAGAAATATAATTAATGTTAAGCCCAATCCTTCTATCAGAGCTCTTGTTTGGATAAGAGGTATGCATTGTCCATCCGTGATGAAGGGAGGCCTCGCCAGCTCTTAATGGCAAACTAACAGCGCCATCCTCAGAAACATTCTCGATGGTCTGTCCATGATGAAGTAAGTTGTTTTTATCGGCAATGAATTTATGAGCAATCTGACCATTTTTGTGACTTTCAGGAATCATATGCATACAACCACTTTCTTCACTTGCATCAGAAATTGCTACCCAGGCTGCAACTTGCTTATCGTCATTAAAACCCCAATAAGTCAAATCTTGATGCCAGCTAATATGAGTTTTTGTGTTGGGTTCTTTAATTACAAATGATGCGTTATAGATAAGTATGTTTGGACCTAAAAGTTCTTCAATTTTATCTAGAAGCCTCTCGTTAGTTGCCAGCTTGTAGACAAAATCAAGCGCAGTATGAATCTTATATCGGTAATTCAGATGACCTATTTTTTGTTCAACATTTTCTAGAATGTTTCGATAAGAATTTGCTGTTTCTAGGTCGACTATAGATATAGGTGAAACAAAACCATTTTTTTCAAAGCTTGACTTAAGTTGACTCATAAAGAAAATATATATATAAAACTAAATAATACTATCATTAATAATTAATAATTATTAATAAAATTCAATTAGTAAATAGGAGTCAAATATATAGCATATATCGTATAAAGCTAACTGGATCAATTCTTCAGTTAAGTGCACGAAAATTGCACGAAATTAATACTTATTTATCATTTAACTAAGTATTATTGACCAGATTCCGCTGCAAGTTCGACTTCAAACGCCGCAATTTCATCTAACACTGCTTGCTCTTCTGCCTTTTGCTCTTCACTGACAGGTGCGGGAACTTTGTAGTCAATTGTTACATACTTTTTAGCAACGTTAGGGAGCAATAACTCAAAAGCAAAACCACCCTGATTTAGCAAAACCATACCATCAGTCTTACGTGACATAGAACTCGATAAATATATATCGATATCCCCATCTTTATCTAGGTCTCTAAATCGAATGTCTTCAATAAAATCATTCCATTCATTTCCTTCACTAACAGCTATGAAGTCATCTGGCGCCTCAACTAAAGGAAATATTCCGTGGTCTTTAAACTTCTTGTTACCCAAGTTTTCAATGATTTGTATTGCTGTGCCTACATAAAGTTTTCCTGCTCTACTATAGACAATATCTAGGTCACCATCATTGTCCAAATCAGCTGCAGAAACCTCGGGCACCGTGCCCCATTTCTTTTTGTGTTGAGGTAAAGAGGTCTTATTGTGTTTGTTAAAATTACCCCTACCATCATTCCAAACAATGCCAGTGAAGTCTATACTCTGTTCATGTTCATGTGCCCCTAGTAATACATCTAAATATCCATCACCATCAATATCAGCAAGTTCTAGAGCAAAAGAAAAAATACCACCACACTTACGTTTATTTAGATAACCTGTTCCATCATTAATCAAACACCATAAAGCTGTTCCTGTTTTCCAATTCAGCTCAGTGATAACAACATCCATATCACCGTCATTATCAATATCACCAGTAGCACCACCGTGGTCAAATACTGCAAAATTGGAGTGACTCAAGTGTGTTTCTGAGGATTCCAACCAAGTCCCGTTCAGCTGGCTTAAAAAGTAGCTATTCCTAAAGCCATTGTGAGTGCCAATTCCAGTATCAGCGACATAAAAATCAAGAATATCATCGTTATTATAATCAGCAACAAGTGCACGGTATCCCAGCGACATTCCACTGTCATCACGCTTATCAATTAAGAGTTCAGGCGCATAAGTAAGTTTGTGTTTTGCATCACCCAAGTAAAGTGATGGTAATGGTTTGTCTCCTTTACAGGCGCCACCGCCGCACTCTGAACCAGGATTTTCCCCAGTCCTATTACTATTATCTGGTTTCATAACGCCTATGTAAAGTACATCACTATAACCATCATTATTAAAATCTGCCATCTGCCACTTCCTGCCAAAATAGTATAATTTTCCTGTTGGGTATGGCTTTTGTGGTGGTTTGAAAAAATCTAAATTTGGGTCATTTTCAATATTAATGCCTGATTTAGCAACGTCTACCTTAGTCGATTGTGTAGATTTTGAAGAATTATTGTTATTGTTACTGTTAACAAACGTAAGTGCTTGTGCAGTACCAATAAGGCTAGTTGATATTAATATAGTTAGTAGTAGTGTTTTTAGTTTCATAGTGACTACTATTGTAGAGCAAATAGGAATAAAGCTCGCTTAGTCTATACTACGATTTGGATTAATAACTTTTACCCTGTCATACCAAAAAGTTGCCTTCTCATAATCTCCCTTCATCTCGTATTGTTTTGCTGATTGCAATGCCAAATTATCATCACAAAAGTAAGCAGCAGTCAGCATTTTTGTAACTATGCCTTTTACTGGAAATTTGATCTTGCACTAGATGGTAATTATTTATTTGGTTTCCTCTACAATCAAAGTGGTACTATCTGTATCAACCACTTTAACTTTTTGTCCAATACTCATTTCACAGCCTCTAGCAAGCCATAATGAATCACCCACTTTGACTTTAGCACCATCGCCTGACAACTCTACGACTGTGTAGATATTACCGACATGTCTAGATGATCTTTCATTAAGTTGGGTATCAACGGTTTCTACTTTGAAAAATTTATTGGCGACATAAATAGAAGACACTGCTAAAAATGCAAATATAAGCAACTGCAAATTGCCACTAATTGTAGGAATAATCTTAAGAATAATACCAACAATAATGGCTGAAACACCCATCCATAAGAAAAATGTTGAGGCTACAAACATTTCAACAATAACCAACACAGTACCAAAGATTAGCCAATCCCAGAAATCAATATTTGAAAACAACATCTCCATAAAATACCTCTACACTGTTTTAGAGCTTTTACCAGCAACGGCTTTGGCTATCTCACCAATTCCTGCAAGAGAGCCTAACAAAGCGCTCGCCTCAAGTGGCATCAGCACTAATTTTTCATTATTAGAAGTTGCAATTTCTTGCAACGCTTCTGTGTACTTTGTTGCCACAAAATAATTAAGCGCTTGAACATCCCCATCTTTAATTGCGTCAGAAACCACCTTGGTTGCATTTGCCTCTGCTTCAGCAAGCCTTTCTCTGGCTTCTGCATCTCTAAATGCCGCCTCTTTACGACCTTCAGCATCCAAGATAGCTCCTTGCTTTTCACCTTCAGCCCTTAGAATTTCTGCTTGTCTTTTACCTTCAGCCTCTAAAATATCAGCACGTTTTTGACGTTCAGCCTTCATTTGTCGACTCATAGCCTCAACAAGATCCGTGGGTGGCTCTAGATCTTTAATCTCAATACGAGTTACTTTAAGCCCCCAAGGGTTAGTAGCTTCATCTATTACGTTCAATAGATGAGAATTAATTTCATCGCGATTAGATAGCATTTGATCTAGTGACATTGAGCCCAATACTGTTCTAATATTTGTTAGGCATAAATTCCTCATTGCATTAAATAAATCATTAACCTCATAAGTTGCCTTTGCGGCATCAACAACCTGAAAAAAAACAACACCGTCAGACTGAACAACAGCATTATCTTTAGAAATAACACTTTGCTTATCAATATCAAGAACTTGCTCGCGCATATTTATAATATTGCTGACCTTATCAATAATTGGAATAATAATATTAAGACCAGGCTTCAGTGTTCTTGTGTATTTCCCAAAACGTTCGATTGTATATTCTGACCCTTGCGGTACAGTCTTAACACCCTTGAAAATTAAAAAAACTGCCAGAACAATTAAAATAATAATAAGTTCACTCATATCGTATATTTCCATTATGTAGTTTAAGTAAGTTCGATTCTACACCAAACTGAAATCTAAATGTGAGCTAGCAAGCATAGAAAGGCTTATTGTTAGTAATATAGGCAGTACTAAGGTTAGTCTTTCCGTTACCAAATGAAAGCTTCCAGCATGATTAACTTGTCTTGAAAAAAGGTGGCTGTGGGTGTCTATTCTGAGCCATTTCATTTACAGAAATCCATATTCCTCTTTGCTATACAATAGTATTCAATATGAATTGTTCTTCTGAATTACAAACCAGCATAAAACTAGGCATTGAAGAACTAAAACAAAGAAGCAAGGTTTTTGACTCATTAGTTCAGCAGCTTGGAATAATAGAGTTTGAAAAGCGTAACCTTATTTTTGAGTCACTAATAAAAATTATTGTTAATCAGCAGTTATCAAATAGTGCAGCTAAAGCAATATTCTCAAGAATTAGTGACTTATTTCCAAACTCTCAAGAGATAAATCCAGAGGACATTAAGGGGATTGATAGTTTATCTTTAAGGGGTGCAGGAATATCAAACTCTAAGGTAGGATTTATAAAGAGTCTTGCCGATGAGTTCATTGAAAATCCTGACCTGATAAAGCAATGGGAAGGCCTAGATCAAGATCAGGCCTTAGTGGAGATACAAAAGCTTAAGGGTTTTGGGGTTTGGTCTGCAAATATAATATTGTTGTTTTATTTAGGTAAACAAAATATATTTCCAATAGGGGATTCTACTTTAAATAAAGCTTACACAAGGCTGTTTGATAATGAATTAGATAAAGAATTAAATGTAATTAATTGGAGTGAGCCGTACAGGAGTATATTGGCTTTATACTTGTGGAGTTGGGTTGATTCAGGAATGAAAGAGCTGAAAGAAACAATTGTTCGACAATAACAAATTTGAGAAGATGAAATATATGGAAATCGGTTGTTTAAATAATTATCCTCGTGTATCCCTAGGACATAGCCCTACACCTATAGATGAAATGAGAAACCTTAGCAGAACCTTATCACGCAATAAAAACAATCTCAGTCTATTGATTAAGCGTGATGATTGCACAGGACTCGCTTTCGGTGGTAACAAAGTTCGACAATTAGAATTCTACTTAGGAGAGGCGACCGCCCAAGGTGCAGATACCATTTTAATCACTGGAGCTGTTCAATCAAATTTTGTACGTTTAGCTGCAGCTGCAGCATGTATAGCGGGAATGGAATGCCATATTCAACTAGAGAAACGGGTACATAATACATCTGAGATGCATAGTCAGTCAGGAAATGTCTTGATTGATAAATTACTGGGAGCAACCATTCACTTTTTCCCAGAAGGAGAGAACGAACAGGGCGCAGACCTCAGACTAGAGGAAATCGCGCACAGTCTACGAGCAGATGGTAGAAAGCCTTATATTATTCATCTTAGCCCTGAATACCCGCCATTAGGTGCTCTAGGTTATGTTGTAGCAGCGCAAGAAATCTTATCACAAATTGCTGAATCAAGTTTCACCATTGATGAAATTGTTGTGGCTTCTGGCAGCGGCGCAACCCATGCAGGCTTACTTTTTGGTTTGCGCTCATCCGGCTCAATTATTCCTGTGAAAGGTGTTTGTGTTCGTCGCACAAAAGATCTTCAATACCAGCGCATCGTTATGCATTGCGCAGCCATCGCCAAATTACTTAAAATAACCAATCCAGTGTGTAATGGTGATATTGAGCTTTCAGACGATAATCTTGCTCCCGGATATGGCAAAATAAACGACGCAGTTCTTGAAGCGATAAAATTATCGGCTCACCAGGAGGGTTTAATCTTGGACCCTGTTTATACGGGACGTGCCATGGCTGGGCTTATTCAGCGTGCCCGTCAAACTAATCAGAAAAAAACCTTTTTGTTTATTCACACCGGCGGACAACCGGCAATATTTGGCTATGCAGCAGATATTGAGCCGCTACTTGCTGTGGGTTAAGGAATGGTTATTTCTGAGCCCACAATATACTTACTTGTTCTCCTAATTGGTGCTTTTGTAGCTGCTTTTGTAACCGGAGCAGTTGGTTTTGCCGATGGCTTGATTCTAAATGCATTTTGGCTGCACATCATGGAGCCAATAATTGCGATTCCATTGGTTGTTGTTTCAGGTTTTTTAATGCACGTCATTCCTTTGTACACATTACGTAAAACACTTGACTTTTCACACTTAAAACCATTTATTATATTTGGAGTGATTGGGATCCCTTTAGGAATCTTGGCGTTAGCCTATATCGACCCAGTAATTTTCAAAGTATCTATTGGTATTTTGTTGATCGCTTATGGGATTTGGAAGCTAAAAAACACCAAAATTTCAGTTGAAATTAAAAACAAGATATCAGCCGATAGCTTTGTGGGATTTAGTGGTGGTTTTATTGGTGGCTTTGCGGGATTAGCGGGGCTATTACCTACGTTATGGGTTGGAATGCAAAGATTACCAAAAAACATACAAAGAGGCACCTATGAACCTTTCATTCTAGTTGTTGACCTTGTTGCAATAGCCGTGTTTGTTGTTACGGGACAATTGACAAAACAGTTTACCCTTGATTTACTATGGGTATTACCCGCCCTAGTAATAGGGTCTTGGTTGGGGGTAAAAGTATATCCACTTATAAAAGAGGCTATTTTTCACAAAACAGTGCTTGTATTAATTATATTTTCTGGATTAGGGTTGCTGTTCTCGTTTTAGGTTTATCACAATATATACAAAAGACAATAAGTACAAGGTTATAAATGTAAGCATCAATGGATCTTGAAGCTATTTATTCTGCTCTTGAAATTCACCTAAGATTATAGGCAACCATTATGCAGTTTCCATGTTTCTGCATGATTTAGAGCAAACTCTGGCACAGTACAATCTCTTTCTTGTGCCTCTAGACCTAATGACTCTATAGCCTTAGGTCCCAATGTAATCGCAAGAAAAATACCCCCAATAAAAAGTAGCAATGTAGCTGTTTGCCAAAAGCTAATTTTCTGAGTGTGCTCTTTTTCTCTGTTTAAATCGCATACTCCGCCAGGACAATACTGGGCAGACTCTTTATGGAAAAAATTATATACTTTGCAACCAACACAAATACCAAAAACAGCTTCAAAAAATAACAATAGCATGCAAAGTCCACATGAGATAATTAATACTGGTCCACGTATATCGTTTAGAACTACCAGATAAAACACAACTGCGGAAAGAATAAGACCAAACCCCCATGCCCATTTTTTTTGTGGTGCTCCAACATATTCCGGAACTTGATTATTTACTACCCATCTGCCAATAATCATGCTTGGTGCGTATTTTGGGTTAATAAATATTCTAATGAAAAAATCAACTAGAAATGCAGCTACCATCAGTTTTGTTGGTCCCATTTCACCAACAAGAAAGGCATTCATAAAAGCAATAAATGCGAACAAAAAAGTTATTCCTGCTGCCGCTCTAACTTCTCTCTCGTTAAATACTAAAACCTCATAACCAACTACTGATTCACCAAATCTAAACATGTTATTCCCCTAAAAAATTTTGTTTATAAAATTATCTTTCTATTCTTGTAACTGTGAGTTTTTTTATTAATATACTTATATTAGAGTATTATTATATATTAAAATTAGAGGCAAATGGAAAAACCTCAGGATAGGCACCCCACCTCTTTTCAAAATACGTGCCAGCAAGTAAAAGCGCACCAAGATACAGCATAAATAAAATAGAAAATTAGAGCATTATTGAGAACGGGTTAGTTTTTTATTCATAGATTCTATTTAGGTTTTCGCAACGCCAAAGGCTTGATTAAGATAAAGCATTTCGTCATCTGATAATTTAATAGACATAGCATCGGCACTGCTGATAGCATTTTCGACGCGGCTGGCCCCAGGAATTGGAATAATCACTTGCGACTTCTCAAGCAACCATGCCAGTGCAATTTGATAAGGTGTTGCGTCAAAGGCCTGTGCTACTTTGTTCAGTGGATGACTATTCTCAGT
>LWDU01039609.1_pt1 | contig 25073 bp, 23 predicted proteins | sample 727161 | NCBI WGS metagenome assembly LWDU01 (sample SAMN04566230, study PRJNA314399) | hydrothermal vent metagenome | isolation source: deep sea hydrothermal plume seawater | place: Mexico: Gulf of California, Guaymas Basin | collected 2004-07-11
CACTTATGGAGGTTTTAGCGGAGCACCTAAGTTTCCTCATAGTATGGGTTTATCCTTATTATTGCGCCACCACATTCGCGGTGATGACCCGCAAGTGCTTGCGATGGTTGAACACACGCTCAAAAGTATGGCCCGAGGCGGGATGAACGATCAATTAGCTGGCGGCTTTCATCGCTATTCGACCGACGAGCATTGGCTGGTGCCGCATTTTGAGAAAATGCTCTACGACAACGCCTTGCTGGTTTGCGTCTATCTCGAAGCTTATCAGGCGACTCAAGATGATTTTTATCTCCAAGTGGTCGAGCATACCCTCGCCTATGTCTTGCGCGAAATGACGCAGCCCGAAGGCGGGTTTTACTCGGCCCAGGATGCCGATAGCGAAGGGGAAGAAGGAAAGTATTTCACCTGGTTTCCCGAAGAGATTGAAGATTTGTTAGGCGAGCAGGACGCTGCGCTTTTTATGCGGTATTATGGCGTGTCGCCCGAGGGCAATTTTGAGCACGGTCGCAGTATTTTGCATGTCGAGAACGAATTGGCCGATATCGCCCGAGTGTTACAGGTGCCAGCCGGGCAGTTGCTCGAAGTCATTGAGCGCGGGCAAAAGGTGTTGCTCGCCGCTCGTCAGCAGCGCATTGCCCCCGAGCGAGATGACAAGATTCTACTGGCCTGGAATGGGCTGATGGTCAGCGCGATGGCTCGTGCCTATCAAGTTTGCGGTGAAGAGCATTATTTGAAGGCGGCGGTGGTTGCGGCTGACTTTATCCTTGAGAATATGGTTAGAGATGGCCAGTTGCTGCACACCTATAAAGATGGTCAAGCCCGTATTGCGGCTTTTCAGGACGACTACGCCTGTCTGATCAACGGCTTGCTCGATCTCTACGAGGCGAGTTTTGAAGTGCGCTTCTTTTTGGCCGCAGAGCATTGGGCGGAGGTAATGATCGAGCGCTTTTGGGATGCGGAGGATGGTGGGTTTTTCTACGCCGAAGCGGAGGCTAAGGATTTAATCGTGCGTAGCAAGAGCCCCTTTGATAATGCCACGCCGTCGGGTAATTCGATCGGCGCCTTGGTTTTATTGCGGTTGGGGGCGATGAAAGCGGATCGAGCGTTGTGGCAGCGGGGCGAACAAACACTGGCTCTTTTTGAGCAATTATTGCGAAGATCTCCTTCCGCGGGGTCGCAAATGCTCTGCGCCCTGGATTTTTACCTCGCCAAGCCGAGTGAAGTCGCCCTGATCGGAGGTCGGGAAGAATGTCGTGCCTTTGCTGATGTGCTGCATCGGCGTTTTGCTCCCAATAAAATTTTAGTAGCTGCCGAGCCAGGAGCCAATCAGGCCGCAAGGGCATTGCCTTTGTTGGAAGGGAAGTTGCAGATCGGCTCTAGGGCTTTTGTTTGCCGGGACCAGACTTGTTCCCGGCCACTGCTTACCCCCATCGATTTGCAAGATGAGCTAGAGGCAGGGAGGGCCGCATGACCAAGGTCAGCGCGAAAAACCAGGAACAGCAATTGATCCAACGCCTGATGCAATTACCTTTATTCCAAAAAATGTCCGGTCGTCACCTGCAGTTGCTGGTCAAGTTGGGCGAGTCGAAGCAAGTAGCCGCCGGTGATTCGCTGTGGCTCGAAGGCGATGCGCCGAAAGCCTTCTACATACTGCTCAATGGCGAGGTGGAGATCCTGGTCAGTGGCGAACTCGTCGGACAGATAAAGTCGCTTAAGACTTTGGGGGAGGTCGCATTGCTCGGTGGACAGCCCCACTTTGAAGAGGCGGTTTGTGCGACGCACTGTATCCTCTTGGCAATACCCGCGCCTGTATTCTTGCACGTATTGCAGCTCAATTCGGAGATCTGCCAGCGGATTTGCCGCAATATGGTCGGGCTGCTCTCGCAGCAGTTGCAAAAGTCAAATGACGAAGTTGGCGCACTTGGCGAAAGCTGTCGTGCGATCGAGGAGAAGATCGCCGAAGCCGAACGCCACGCGAATGATATGAAGATGGTGCGGCGGATGCGTGGCGATTGATGGCGAAGGACAACAAAATTTGGCGGGCACGCAAAGGGTTGGCTTTTCGCAAGTTGGTTGACGGCGGTATGCTCTTTGATCAAAAAGGCCAACAGGTCCATCATTTTAATGAAACCGCGGCTGTCGTCTGGGAATTGTGCGCAAGCGGTCAGACTACCGTGGAAATCGTTGCCGGCTTGCGCAGTGCCTACGAAGCGGACGAAACGCAGATAGTCGCCGATGTGGAAGAGATCCTCGAGGAGTTTAGTCAGAGCGATTTATTGCAATGACGGTTGAGAGCGCTTTCGAGCGGGCTATGCTCGCCGCAGATCTCTGTGAAATCATTGACTTTGATGAGGAGGAGTGGGAGACTCTGGGTGATCTGGCGATTGCAGAAGGGTTGGAAGGCCTGCTGTATTGGCGTTGTATTCGCTCTGGAGTCGAAATGCCGGGCGAAGCGCACTATATTTTGCGGACGGAATACTGGGCTTGGGCGACAGATAATTTCGCCGCCTTACAAGAATTGCAACTTGTGCTTGCTGAATTCAGACATCGGGGGATTGAGATCGTTGTATTGCCAGGTGCCCCGCTCTTGGCCTTTTACCCGGACCCGGGTTGCCGTCCAATGGGGGATATCGATCTGTTGGTCCGGCCGCAGCAGGCCTCGGTTGCGGCGGCGGCGCTGGCGGCTATGGATTTTGCATCGCCGGACCGTTATGACGATCTCTATGCCAAGGGGGCGTTGCTCATTGATTTGCATACCGACCTTTTTCATTGCGAGCGCATAGCCGCCCGTCGTCATGCGGGGCAGTTGAGCGTGGAGCAGATCTGGGCGGGGTGCCGGGTGTGTGAGGTCGAAGGCGTCGAAATGTCTGTGCCTCGCTTGGAGGATATGGTGCTCTATACCGTGGTGCATGCGCTTCGGCACAGTTATCGTCGGCTCTCGTGGTTCGCCGATTTGCGGTTGCTGATCGATCAGGATCTCGACTGGGCGTATCTTTTTGTCACGGCCCGGACTTGCCATTTAGAACGCCCGCTTTATTATGGAGTGTCTTTTTTGCAAGAGCGTGGCCCCTTGCCGACTCCCCTTGAGGCCTGGATGCAGGATCGCGGCTTGTCCAAGGTCGAAGCGTGGCTGTTGCAATGGGCTTTTGCCGATCGTCGCAATGGTGAACTCGGTGATGTGCTTTGGTCGTTCAATGTAGAGGGGCTGTTTCGGCGGCTGCAATTTCTCGCGCAGACCTATTTCCCCCGACCTTCGGTCATGTTGCAGGTATTCCCTTTTCTCCCCCAACCCCTTTTTCCGCTGGCCTATGGCTTGCGCTTCGGGCAATTAATGTTCAGAGGCGGTAAGCAATTGGCCGGCTTAGTGAGAAAAACGTGAAGAATATCTTGAGCATGTCTATTGCGGCCATTGGGCTAATACTGCTGAGCAGCGTCGGGTGCGGTGGCCCGCCGTCGATGGTTGATCTGTCGCCGCCACCGAGAGTCGTCGCGCCGATGGAGGCGCCGGTGATGCCGGTCGATCCGCTGCGGCGGGGTTATGTTGAGAGAGGCCCTTTTCCCGAATATACCGTCGGGCCGGGCGACGAACTCGAACTTATACTGCGCGATGTCGAGCTGGTGCGCGAAACGGTCGAGGTCAGACCCGACGGCAATATATCCTTTGCGCTGGTGGAGAACCTGTATGTTGCGGGGATGACGATCGGTGAGTTGGATATTGCATTGACCGCTGCGGTAGAGCGCTATTTGCGTGAGCCGAAAATCGATGTGCACGTTTCCAAGTACGTCAGCAAGGTCATCTCGCTTATTGGTGCGATCGAGACGCTCTCGATTGCGGGTAATAAAACAGGTCAGGGTCGCTATGCCCTACAGAATAAGACCTATCTGCTGGATATAATCCTCGAGGCCGGTGGGACGACCCCCGACGCGCAGTTAGGAACGGTGCAAGTCATTCGCGACGGCCAAGCGTATATATTCAATCTGCAGCGCGTGCTCAACTTCGGTGATGTGAGCCACAATCCAATATTGCAAGGCGACGACATTATTATCGTTCCCGGGGCGAGTCGGCTCACCAAAAAGGTGGTTGTGCTCGGTGAGGTCAACCAGCCCGACGTCTATTTGTTGGCCAGCGATGCCAGTCTACTCGAAGCCGTGAGCAAAGCGGGCGGTTTGAACACGGTGGCCTTGCGCGACGATATTCGCATTATCCGCCCGGGCGAAGTCAAACCGGAAATGTTCACTGTCGATTTTAAGCGTATTACCACGCACGGCGACTTAGAGCAAAACGTCGTGCTGAACAACAATGATATCATTTTTGTTCCGCGCAGTTTTATGGGTGACGTCAACGATGTGATCACCAAGATCGAACCCTTGCTCAATGTGTTATTGATTCCGGCAACCTACCGAGATCTCTATACAACGGGCGGTGGGTTGCGGGTGGATACCGGCGATGCGGCTGTGACGGGCACAACCGCTGGGTTCACTCGCCCCTTGCCGGGGGTGGGCAAGCTGGTGGTGCCCGTCGTAGATGAAGAGCAACAGGCAGAAGATCAGGAAGCAGCAGAAGAAGAACAGAACAAGAAGGAGCAGAGTGAGTAAGCTCAAGACTGTCGATAGTATTCTGCAGACCGTTGGGGATACGCCTTTGGTGCGTCTCAATCGCGTCGTACCGAAGAATGGCTGTGAACTCTATGGCAAGCTCGAGGCGCGCAACCCGGCCGGCAGTGTCAAAGACCGCATCGGCGCGAGTATGATCCGCGCAGCCGAAGCGGATGGCCGACTCAGCAAGGGGATGACGATTGTCGAGCCGACCAGCGGAAATACCGGCATCTCTTTGGCGATGGCGGCGGCGGCACTGGGCTATTGCCTGGTGCTTACGATGCCTGACAGCATGAGTCTGGAACGGCGCCAAGTAATGGCCAGCTATGGTGCGCAAATCGTATTGACTCCTGGGGAGTTGGATATGCCCGGGGCAATTCGCAAGGCAGACGAGATCAAAGCAGCCGACCCGGCGCGGGTGTTTATTCCGCAACAGTTTGCTAACCCGGCCAACCCCGAAGCACACCGCCAGAGTACCGCTCGCGAGATCCTTGCGGCGGTGGAGGGCAAACTCGACGCCTTTATTACCGGCGTGGGTACGGGGGGGACGATTACCGGAGTGGGTAGTGTGCTCAAACAGGCTTTGCCGGATATTTTATTAATTGCCGTAGAGCCAAAGCGTTCCCCCGTGATCTCGGGTGGAGAGGCCGGGTTGCACGGTATTCAGGGGATCGGCGCGGGTTTTGTGCCGGAGGTATTGGATCGCGAGCTTATTGACGAGGTGGTGCAGGTGGAAGACGAGCAGGCTTTTCACTATGCCCGTCGTCTGGCTCGGGAGGAGGGGTTGTTGCTTGGACCTTCTTCTGGGGCCAATGTCGCTGCGAGCATTCAGGTCGCAGCGACATTGGCCCCGGGCGCGCGCTTGCTCACCGTATTTTGCGATACGGGTTTTCGTTATTTCAGCGTCGACGGTTTTGTTGGCGCAACAGAATCAGCGCAGGAGTAACATCTTGCGAGCCTGGCGGGTTCCGCCGGCCCGCATGACAAGTAGATAAGCCCCGCTAGCCAGGTCCTGCCCCTGGTCGTCCTTGCCGTCCCAAGCCATTTGATAATTCCCCGCTACCCGATACTGCTGTAAGAGCGTGCGTACCGTCTGGCCCAAGGCGTTGTAGATGTGCAATTCTACCTTGGAATTTGTACCGAGCGCAAAACGGACTTGCGTAGAGGCGTTAAAAGGGTTCGGAAAATTGGCTACGAGGGCGAACTCGGACGGTCGGTACGGGCTTTCGTAGACGGCTGTGGTTGTAATGGGCAGGGTTGGTGTTGCCAAAGCTATACCCCGGGGGTTTTGCCCGGCGGAATAGCGGCCGATGACGATGTCGTTTATGCTGTCGATGATGTGAATCTCATTGGAAAAAGAGCTGGTGATATAGGCCTGTGTGCCGTCGGGGGAGAAGGAAATAGCTCGGGGGTTGCGGCCGATGGCGAGCTTCTTGCGGAAGGTCCCGCGTTCGGCGTCAACGATGACCAGGGCATTATCATCGTGTGCGGTCAAGTAGATTTTTCTGCCGTCGGGGCTGAGGGCTATGGCGAAGGTGCCACCGACGTCCAACTCAATCGAGCGGGCAATCGTTTCGCTTGCGATATCTATGGCGGTCAACTGACCAACTCCCATGCTTGTTACATAGAGTGTTTTTCCATCGAGTGAGAGCGCGAGGGAACGCGGCTGGCTCGGAACGGATATACGGCGGGTTATCTGGCCTGTGGGGGTGACGACGAGTACTTGGCTGTTGGCGATGTCGGTCGTGAAAACCTTGTCGGCGAGAGCCGCGATACCGAAGGGGCCGGAACCTATGCCGGAAAGCCAGATGGTACGCGCTTGGCTCGATTCGATATCGACTATGCTTAGTGTGCCGGCGCCCGAATTACTTGCGTAGAGTGTTTTGCCGTCGGGTGAGAGGGCCATGTCGAGGGGTTGCACGGCTGTTTCGATACGAGAGAGGACTTGGAACGTGGCCGTCTCGATTATACTGATATCGTTGGATCCGAGGTTAGATACAAAAAGCCTGCCATTGGAAAAGAGCACCTGGATCGGTTCGCGGCCGACGGGGATACGTGCCAATTCGCGGCGGGTGCCGGTGTCGACGACGCCAATGGCGTCATCGCCCCGCAAGGCAGTAAAGGCTAGGGGAGAACCGGTGAGTGTAAGTACGGAGAAGTCGAGCCAGGCCCCCTCGTTCGGAAAAAAGGAGATCTTGCCGTCGGGGCCTCGTGCTTCGATCTGATAGGAGATGCGGGTCCCGATCAGTTGGCCGGGGATTTCCCCGACGAATAGGTTGTCTTGCGCCTGCATGGGTAAGCGGTGAATGTCTAGGTCGGTGTCGTCCTGATAGTTTAGCCATAGGCTCGTGGCATCACGGGCTTCGACGCGCACAGTATAAGGACCCGCGGTATCGGGAGTGTTGTTGATCAAGTTCACGGGCAGAACGAAGGGGAACCCCGGCACCGCGAAACCAGTGACGAAATCTATATCGCCGATGCGCTGGGTGGCGACGAGGTCGAGCAGGCGGGCATAGGTATTGTCGCGGGCGTTGTCGAAGAATTCGTCGGAAAAGCCCGTCGCGAAACCGGTAAAGACACCGCTGAAATTCTCTTCGCTGATTGATCCGCTGATCGGGGCAAGGCTCAGGCGGTAGCGACCCGGGGTCAAACCATATAGGCGGTAGTGTCCTTCGCTGGAGGTGTTGAGATCCGCCCCAGAAACCGTGCTGAACAATTCGCCGGTATCGAGATTTTCCGCTTTGATATGAGCGCCGAAGAGCGGTTGTTCGTCAGGGTCGGTTATCTGGCCCGATATGCTGCCGGTGCTGATTTGGTAGCCGGAAGCCGGGTAGAGGAAACTGATACCGGCGATATCGTCTGGTTCGAGAGTGTGGCCTTCGCCGGGACCGTCGCCGCGGTTAAAGGGATTCATCGTCGGCCTGGTTTGCGGTGGTCCATCCAGAGGTGTGTGTTCAAGCCCAAGCATATGGCCGATCTCGTGGATGGCCACATCTTTGAAATTGACGAAGTTGCTGCCGCGTGTGCCTCCTGTGCCCGCGGCAAAGCGAAAGTCTCGACCATTGAATATGATATCGGTATCGCTGATTTCACCGGTGAAGGAGTGCGAGTTGATGCGCGTGACGGCGATAACTCCGGAATCGCGCGGGGCGCGGAGCTCGCTGCCTGTCTCGTCGAAGTAGATCAAATTGATTTGGTCGTCTTGTGACGGCGTGATGGTATCGGTTTCGCCTTGGTCGAAAAATTCTACCCGCGCCGTGGCAACGTTAGTCCAGACTTGGAAGCTCTCGCGTATTAGGCGATGGGTTTGATCGGGGGTGAAATCATCGGAACCATCTGCGTGCAGGATGAAGGAGATGCGGTCGGGACGGCTCCAAGTCTGCTGAACTTTCCGTCCGGCCCGGGTCTCGAAGGTCTGAATTAGAAAACCGTGGCCTGGCTCGGCGAAGAGCAGGGCGGATAAGAGCAATAAGCTAATGCGCATCTTGCGGCTCCGGCCCGGGTTCGGGTTGCGCAAGGGTACGAATCTGCGAGAGAAAAGAGTCGAGTGGCATGCCCTGGACCGGGTCTATTGAATGGGTTCTTTTTGCGGCTGCTGGACCGTCGTAAAGGCTCAGGCCGTCTAATTCCTGGAAAACGCGGGCAGTACTGGAATCGCTGCGGACGATGGCGAAATGCCCTTGTGCCAGACCCACGGGCCATGCGTGGCCGAATTCATTGCTCGCGGTGAGAAAGAGCACGGCCTCCTCGCCGGGACGAAAAATGGGCATACCGGCCAGGCGGTTGAAAACGCCTTGAAAATGCCCACCGGGCAAGTGCAACTCGAGTTGTGAATCTCGTGGTCCTTTAATCGATTGATCGAGGTCAAAGAGATAGCGAGTATAAATTTGCCCATCGAGCAATTGTGGGGTGGCTGCGGTGCAAATACCCACTACGATCCGCTCCGCGTTGCTAGCGAGATCGCTGAGAGTAAAGCGTTGCACGGTTGTTGCTGCAACTGGGTTTGAGAGCAAGGATAAACAGAATAAAAGAATAATCGCCATTGGGCTGGTCTCCTTGCGATAAAAATAGGGCATTCTCGTTCGTGAGCGATCTATATAAATTGAACTAGGAGCATAATCGAAAGCTGTAATTGCGTCCATTAGACGCCAGGCAACCGCAAAAGTTGCCCATGCGGCATTCTTGAAGGGGTGATAAGTGCTGTTGCGACGGCTTGACTTTTGCTCTTATGGTCGATAAGTTGATCTAATTATTGCAGATGTACAAATTATCAGACTTTAAACCGGCTTATTGACATTTACGTTCACGTCAAGTATATTGCGATAATTGCGTAAATGAACTGTTCAAAGGGTGGGCTGATGCAAATCGGAGATCTTGCGGCGAAGGCTGACGTCACTCCGCGTACGATCCGTTACTACGAAGAATTGGGGATTGTCGAGCCGGAGGAACGAACCGCGGGCGGGTTTCGCCTCTATTCGGAATCGCAGTTGCGGCGATTGCAAATCGTGCAAAGTCTCAAGGACCTTGGATTTGGGCTAGATCGTATCCGCGAATTCTTCAATATAAAGAATGGCGCCGAATCCGGTGGTGGAGTTGCGCGAGCGCTCGTCGAGCATCTCGTTGAACAGGAGCGCCATATAGACGATCGCATTCGTCAATATATGTTGATGAAGGAGCGCAACAAGAAGGCCATTGAGGTTCTCAATGGCTGTCTTTGTTGTACGGTCAAAGCCTGCGAGCGAGATTGTCACCATTGTGAGGTGTATAGAGAGCACGAAGAGGTCCCTGATCTCATAGAATGCGCCATCTACGAATCTTAAATCTGTGTAGAGCCCATCTAAGAGTTAAAGCATAACGGAGGAAATATGATTACTGTAACCGATGGAGCAGCCGAAAAGGTCAGAATCCTGCTCAACGAACAGGGCAACGACGGACACGGGTTGCGTATGGGGGTAATGGGCGGAGGGTGTTCGGGTTTTCAGTATAAGCTAGATTTTGAAGAAAAAGAAGGCGAAATGGACCAAGTTTTTGAGATCAATGGCGTCAAGATCTTCATTGATATGAAGAGTAGCCTCTATCTCAATGGTGTAACGCTCGATTACAACGACGGGTTGATGGGCGCGGGTTTTAAGATTGAAAACCCTAATGCGCGAACAACTTGCGGTTGTGGGGAATCCTTTAGCGCTTGAGCTGGGTATAATGCTTAATGTCCCCATTTATATGGACAATATGGCGACGACGCCGGTTGATCCGCGCGTTTTAGAGGCCATCCTTCCTTACTTTGGTCCCCATTTCGGCAACCCTTCCAGCAAAACCCACGTATTCGGTCTGACAGCGGCCGATGCAGGTGGCCAAGCTAGAGAAAAGGTTGCGGAGCTGATCGGAGCACGTGCCAGGGAAATTGTTTTTACCGCTGGAGCGACTGAGGCGAATAATCTGGCGTTAAAAGGCGTGGCCGATATGGCGGGGGCCGGGGCACATATTATTACTAGCGCTATCGAGCACAAGGCGGTTTTGGACTGTTGTCGAACGCTGGAAGCGCGTGGGGTCGAGGTCACCTATTTACCCGTGGCTGCAAATGGGCAAATCGATCTCGATGATTTATCGGCGGCCATTACCGACCGGACGGTCCTGATTTCGCTGATGGCCGCCAATAATGAAATCGGTGTGCTTCAGCCCTTGGCCGATATTGGGCGTTTGGCGAAGGCGCGCGGAGTTTTGTGGCACTGCGATGCGGCTCAGGCCGTTGGCAAGGTGCCGTTGGATGTCGAGGCCCTTGGGATCGATTTACTCTCGGTTTCTGGGCACAAGCTCTATGCCCCTAAAGGAGTCGGCTTTCTCTATGTGCGTTCGCGCAATCCGCGGGTGCGCCTGCAGGCTCAGATCGAGGGGGGAGGCCAAGAAAACGGTTTGCGCGCCGGAACCCTCAATGTGCCCGGGATCGTCGGTTTGGGGCGAGCCTGCGAGTTGGCTCAGGAGGTGCTGGTGACCGAAGCCGCGCATTTACTGCAGATGCGCCAACGACTTATTGAGGGGCTCGATACCCGTATCGGGGCGCTGTCGGTGAATGGCGATCTGGATTCGAGGTTGCCGGGCAATCTGAATGTGAGTTTCCCTGGCATTGATGGCGCCGATTTGCTTTTGGGGTTGCGCGATATCGCGTTATCCTCTGGGGCGGCCTGCTCCTCGAAAGAGGAAGCGCCTTCTCACGTTCTCAGGGCCATCGGTCTGAGCGACGACTTGGCGCGGGCGTCATTGCGTTTTGGTTTGGGGCGTTTTAATACGATGGAAGAAGTGGAGTTTGCAATCGATCGCGTCGCGGTGGAAATCGAACGGTTGGATTCGGATTTCACAACGGCTGTAAAAGCGCGGGAATTAACTGCGCATTAGCAAGTTAGGAGAGGGTATGAGCGTAACATCGAGCCAACTATTAAACAAGGTCAAGGCGGAAATCGCCGAAGTGTCCGCCGCCCAGGTTCAAGAAGACCTCAAAGCGGGCAAGGCCATACATATTGTGGATGTCCGCGAACGGGAAGAGGTGATGGATGGCTATATTCCCGCCGCCGAGCTGATCCCACGCGGGTTCTTGGAACTAAATATAGAAGAAGACGTGACCATGGACCGCGATGCCGAGATCGTGCTCTACTGCGCTGGGGGTAATCGTTCGGCATTCGCTGCCCGCGACTTGACCTTTATGGGCTATACCAACGTCAAGTCGATGATCGGCGGTTTCAAGGGGTGGAAGGATGCTGGTTACTCCTTTGAGCAGGGCGGCCTGATGTCCGAAGATGATATGCAGCGCTATGCGCGCCATATCATCTTGCCTGAGGTGGGGGAAAAAGGACAGCAGAAACTGCTCAAAGGGCGGGTGTTGTTGGTCGGAGTTGGTGGGCTGGGTTGCCCGACGGCACTGTATTTGGCAGCGGCCGGTGTCGGTAAGATCGGTCTAGTCGACGCCGATGTTGTCGACAAGAGCAATTTGCAGCGGCAGGTGCTCTTTGGCGAGTCCGATGTTGGTCGCCCAAAGGTCGAAGCAGCCAGAGATAAGCTGTTGGACCTCAATTCGAGCTTAGACGTCGTCACCCATTACGAGCTGCTCACCTCGCACAATGTCTTTGATGTTATGGACGGCTACGATATTATCGTCAATGGCTGCGATAACTTCCCCACCCGTTATCTGGTTAATGACGCAGCGGTCATGAAGAGCAAGCCCGTTGTTGACGGTAGTATCTTTCGCTTTGAAGGCCAAGCCACGGTCTATGTGCCCGGCGAAGGTCCTTGCTATCGCTGCCTTTATCCGGCACCGCCGCCGCCCGGAGAGGTGCCGAGTTGTGCTGAAGGCGGGGTCTTAGGTGTTTTACCCGGAACGATCGGGCTGATGCAGGCGACCGAGGTCGTCAAGCTAATTCTCGGTGAGGGGAAGTCGCTCGTCGGGCGAGTATTGCTTTACGATGCAATGGAGATGAAGTTTCGCGAGCTCAAGCTTCGGAAGGATCCCGAATGCCCGGTATGCAGCGAGTCTCCAATCATCACGGAACTGATCGATTACGAACAGTTCTGCGGTTTGCCTTCGCTTGGCGAAGCGGCGGGTTGATCGATCGAGAATTCACGGCGATATTCTTACGGGCATCCCTTTGGGGGTGCCTGTTTTTTTGTCTCGTTATTATGGAGGAGAGATGCAGGAGACCGGGGAAGGGTTTCTGACGCTTCCGGCCACAGATGCCGGAGATCCGACGTTGAATTGGTCGACTATATTCGGCAATGACCAGCCGGTGGAAATCGAGCTTGGTATCGGCAAAGGCCGCTTTCTTCTTGATGCGGCTGAGCGGCTACCTGGAGTGAACTTTGTTGGTGTCGAGTGGGCGGCTAAATACTTGCGGATCGCCCAACATCGCGCAGTTCGGCGCGAGTTGGATAATATGCGCTTTGTGCGAACAGACGCGCGTGAATTTGTGGAGTTCTTTCTTTCGACCGGGTCTATCGGGGCGTACCATATATACTTTCCCGATCCTTGGCCAAAAAAGAGACACCACAAGCGTCGGTTGTTCAATGAGGGTTTTCTGCGCGAAGTCGAGCGCACCCTGCAAGAGGAGGGGCGGTTGTGGTTGGCCACAGATTATGCCGATTATTTTGACGTGATGCTCGAAGTGCTCGAAACGAGCCGATGTCTTGCGGTTGTCGATGGGGAATGGGTTGGGGCTAAGACGAATTACGAGGATAAATATATAGCGCAAGGCAAACCAATATATCGTCGGATAGTACAGAAAATACCCCAATAAAATAAAGCGCTATAACAAAAGGAATAGGGGTTGGATCTTTTATGGACCAGCCCCATTTCTGTGCCAAAATGACAGTGAAGGCTACTAATTCGGGAGAATATCCCTAATCGATTTCTTAGACAGAGCCACACTCATTAGTGTTATAAAAACACTAATGAGTGTGGCTCTGTCTTTTTGATTATTTACACAGGCTAAAATAGACGTATCTATATGAAAAAAATATGCTTGACACCTCCCCCGGCTTTGCTGTATAATTTGCTTGGTGGTGTAAAGTGGTGGAAAGTGGTGGAAGCGGGTTCATTAACGTTTATGGGTCAAAGAGGGCTTGAATGGCACAGTTTCTGGGTGAACATGAAGTTCCGGTCGACGACAAGGGACGGATCTTTGTGCCTGCAGAATTCCGCAAGAAGCTGCCGCCTGAAGCCAATGAAACCTTCGTTGTTGTGCGGGGTTTTGATCACTGTCTGACGGCTTATCCGCAACACGTTTGGGAACAGACTGCGCAAAAATTATTGCGGCTACCGCAAACCGAACGAAAGGTCCGCGGGTTTATTCGCGCGATGCTGTCCCAGGCCGCTGAAGTCAAAATGGATCGCCAGGGGCGGGCGAGTGTGCCGCGCAAGCTTTTGGCCAAGGCCGATATCGGCGACCAGATGGTCGTGATCGGAGCCTTAGATAAGTTGGAGTTTTGGAATCCCAAAGATTGGGATCAGTTCCTAGATGAGGCGGACCCGGTAATGGAAGAAGTGGCTGAGAGCCTTGAGCTATAACTATGAGTCGGGTGAGATATGGGCTACCACGTTCCAGTTATGGTGCGGGAAGTGATCGAGGGGTTGGTCGTCGATCCGGACGGCACATATATGGATGCGACGGCGGGCGGCGGCGGGCACAGCGAGGCTTTGCTGCATGCGCTAGGCGAGCAGGGGCATCTGATCGCGGTGGATCGGGATTGGGAGGCGGTGGAGGCCTCGCAAGAGCGATTGTCGACCGATGCCCGCGCTGTCGTTTGGCAGGGCAGTTTTGCCGAGTTGGGTGGTTTGCTCGCCGAGCAGGGGGGTGGGGCTTTAAGCGGGGTCCTTTTTGACTTGGGGGTTTCTTCGCATCAGATCGACGTGCCGGGCAGGGGGTTCAGTTATCGAGAGGACGGTCCACTCGATATGCGGATGGATCCGGCTGCTGGGCAGAGCGCAGCCGATTTGCTCGCGGTGTGCAGCGAGATCGAGTTGGCCGAGTTGATCAAGCGTTATGGAGAGGAGCGGCAGGCGCGGCGGATTGCCCGCGCGATCTGTCGTCAGCGCCAACTCGAACCCATGCGGACGACGCAAGGGCTGCGACGGGTGGTAGCCGCGACGCAGCCGCAGATGCTCAACAAGACGCTGGCACGGGTCTTTCAGGCATTGCGGATTGCGGTCAACGACGAGTTGGGGCAGTTGCAGGCCGGATTGCACGCAGCCGTATCGATGTTAAAACCGGGTGGCCGGTTGGCGGTAATTGCGTATCATTCGCTAGAAGATCGATTGGTGAAGCAGTATTTCGCGGCGCTGGAACGCGGGTGTATTTGCCCGCCCCGGCTTCCGATCTGCAATTGCGGCCAGCAGCCCACCTTTAAAAAAGTGGTCCGGAAGCCCCGGCGAGCTGGAGACGAAGAAGTGCGGGAAAACAGGCGGGCGCGCAGTGCAATCGCGCGGATCTACGAAAAACTCGAGGTGAACTGAGATGACAAAGAGCAAAAAAACTTCCAATGGCGGGCTTTCGTGGGCACGGTGCGTCGTCGGTGCGACGCTTTTTCACGTCTGGCAAAAGGTCGAAATGGCCCGGGTGGCTGGCGCTATCCATACCGCACAAGCGCGCTCGGCCGATCTGGGTAAGGAACGGGCTAAACTGCTGGCTGCTGTCGCAATAAAAAAGAATCCTGTTTATATCGAACAAGTGGCCGTTGCCGAGCTAGGCATGGTCCATCCCCTCGGAGGTATAGGTGGAGCTTTGGCGCACTGGGAAGGCGAATAATGGCTCGCAAGGGCACGGATATTATGGCGCTGGGAAGATTGCGCTGGGTCGTCGTCTTTGGGGCTCTTGCTTGGTTGTCGCTAGCCGCGCGCCTGATAGAAATTCAAGTATACAAACACGAAGAGTATAGCAACCGAGCCCGTGGCCAATATCAGCGTCGGGTAGAGTTGAAAGCAAACCGGGGGAGGGTGTTGGACCGCCGTGGCAATGATTTGGCCGTCGATATCGAGGCTACTTCTTTTTTTGCCTATCCGGACCAGGTCCAGACCCCAGCGCGTGTTGCGGCCCAGTTCGCTGCGCTTGGCGGTGGGCGGGCCGAGTCGGTCGAGCGCCAATTGCGCGGAGGCAAGTCCTTCGTCTACCTCGCTCGCCAAGTCGTCGATACGGATATCAATCGGATGGGCGAGGTCAATTATGCCGGTGTCTTCCAACATGCCGAAACGCGCCGTCAGTACCCTTTGGGGGGATTGGCGGGCCAACTTATCGGTCATACCAATCTCGACAATCACGGTAGTGAGGGGGTCGAAAGGGCCTTCGACGCGATGTTGCGCGAAAGGGATGGTTCGCTGTTGGGCTATGTCGATGCGAGGGGCAAGCAGGTGCCCGGTCGTCAACAGCAGCGCGAGGAACCGGAGCATGGACGCAGCATGGTGCTGACGCTAGATGCCGTCTATCAGGGCATTATAGAGGAGGAGTTGCAGCGGGCAATTGACGAATCGCAGGCCGAAGGGGCTTTGGGGGTTATTCTCGACCCTCGCAGCGGAGAGATACTGGCGATGGCCAACTTGCCTCTTTTCGATCCGAATCAATCCGCACATTCATCGCCTGATATCCGTCGCAATCGCGCGATAACCGATGCCTACGAACCGGGTTCGACCTTCAAGGTTATCGCCGCCGCCGCCGTGCTCGAAGATGAATTGGCGGGGTTGAATGATCGCGTATTCTGTGAAAGGGGCGAGTTAGAACTTGCTAATGGCGAGGTGATCCGCGATATCAAGCCTCATGGCGACTTGCTTTTTTCGCAGGTCCTCGAAAAATCGAGCAATATAGGGCTGATCAAATTTGCCCGCCGCCTCTCGCGGCCACGCTTTTACGAATATATCCGCAGGTTCGGTTTTGCCACCCGTACGGGTATTGAACTACCCGCTGAAAATTCCGGTTTGCTACAAGAGGTGGATCAGTGGTCGGAGCGCTCCCTTGAGACGATAGCAATCGGTCAGGAAATAGGCGTAACCGCTTTACAGTTGGCGCTGGCCTATGGCGCTATTGCGAATGGCGGGGTTTTGATGGCGCCGAGATTGGTGGTGGGAACGGTCGACGAGGATGGCCATTTTACAGGGCGGGGAACCCCGCAAAAGGTGCGGCGGGTCGTCCGGCGGGAGATCGCCGCTAGGCTCAGCGAGGTGCTGGTCGGTGTCGTGGCGAATGGAACGGGACAGCGGGCGCGCATAGCGGGCGTGGCTGTCGCCGGTAAGACCGGAACGGCACAGCGGGCGGCCGCCGACGGCAGCGGTTACGACCCGGACGCAAGTATCGCCTCGTTTGCTGGATTCCTCCCGGCGAAAAATCCGCAGTATGTCTGTGTGGTTATGGTTGAAAATCCTCAAATAGACGGATGGGGAGGTCATGTTGCCGCCCCGGCTTTTCGCCGTGTTATGGAGCGGATTCTTCGTTTGCCCGGTGGAATATTGGTTGAACCGGCGGTTAGGCCTCCTTCGGTAGAGGCGCTCGCGGTGCCGGATCTGCGGGAAATGACTCGTTCGGTCGCTATTTTTCAGGCGGAGATGAGAGGAATGCTCGTTGTCTTTTCGGGTGAAGGAGAAGTGGTAGTCAGTCAATCTCCAGAGCCTGGGATGCAGGGGCGCATTAAGCGCATCGAATGTAAATTAGGTTATCGCGAGGCACGCGGCGGGTGGGAATTGCGGCAGGCTCGCTTGATGGAGCAAATACCCGAACGAGGGACAAGCGGTATTTGATGGAACTGAGATATCTGCTCGAAGAGTTGCCCGGTGCCCAAGTGGATGGGGATCCGGGAGTAATCCTGGAGGGAATTCATTGCGATTCCCGTCGCGTTGGATTGGGTGATCTCTTCGTGGCTGTGCGCGGTGGGCAGGAAGAAGACCGGCATCTTTATGTCGGTGATGCGGTGGCTCGCGGAGCGCGGGCGGTAGTGGTGGAAGATGAGGTCAACTGCGGCGGTGCGACGCGTGTGCAGGTCGCAGATTGTCGCGTGGCCCTGGCGCGTTTGTCCGCCCGTTTTTACGCCTTTCCCAGCCAGCATATGCTCAACATTGGCATTACCGGGACCAATGGAAAAACGACTACGGCTTTTCTGTTGAGAAGCGTCCTTGAGGCGGCGGGGCTGTCGTGTGGATATGTAGGGACGTTGGGGTGCTGGATCGATGATGAATTCCAGCAGGTTGGCAATACGACGCCAGAGGCGGTGGAGTTACATCGCTTGCTGCGGTTGATGGTGGATAGGGGAAAGCGTGCGGTCGTGCTTGAAGTGTCATCGCATGGTTTAGCATTAAAACGCGTGGAAGGTATTCCCTTTCACGCTGCGGTTTTTTCCAATTTGACACGTGATCACCTCGATTTTCACGGGACTTGGGAGCAATATTTTGCTGCCAAGGCACAGCTTTTTGAAAATATGCCCGAAGATGGAGTCGCAGTGGTCAATCTCGATGACCCGATGGCAGAAAAATTGATCGGTAGAACCCGAGCGAGGGTCTTGACTTATGGTTACGACCAGGCCGCGCAAGTGCGGTTGCGACAAGTTGAGCCCGCTCCCTCGGGAGCGATTTTATCATTTGATACCCCCTTAGGCCCATTGACGACCGAGGCGCATCTGGCGGGCGGCTTCAACCATTACAATACAATGGCTGCCCTTGCGACCGGTCTGGCGTTGGAATTAGACCCTCGGGCGGTGTGTCGAGGCGTGGCCTCGCTGAAAAATGTCCCTGGTCGCTTTGAGCGCATCACCGAGGGGCAGAACTTCGAGGTCATCGTCGACTACGCGCATACGCCCGATGCTTTGCAGCGGGCTCTGCAAGCCGCTCGCGAGATGGGGGCACAGCGGTTGATCTGCGTCTTTGGTTGTGGGGGGGACCGGGATCGCGGCAAGCGCGCATTGATGGGAGAGGTCGCTGGCGAACTCGCGGAATTGACGGTTTTGACATCGGATAATCCCCGCAGTGAAGACCCGACGCGGATTATAGCCGATATAGCAGCAGGCGTGGCGAAATCTCGTAATTTTCATAGCGAAGTTGACCGTGAGCAAGCCATTGGCTTTGCTCTGGCTGAAGCGCGAAAAGGGGATATTGTGGTTATTGCCGGGAAGGGACACGAGTCAACGCAGGAGCTAGCAAATCGCGTCATCTCGTTCGACGACAGGGAGGTAGCGCGACGCGCTTTGAGGCTTTTGCTGGCCGGGGAAGAGCGTCCCTAGTGCACCAAGTAAAAATAAGCGAAATTCTACAGTGGACGGATGCCGATCTTGTTGGTATGTTAGGTCCGGACGTTGTCCCACAGGCAGTGGTGACCGACAGCAGGTCGGTCACCGAAGGTGATCTTTTTATCGCACTGCGAGGTGAGCGTTTCGATGGTCATGACTTTGTCGAGGCGGCTTTCGAGCGCGGGGCATCAGCGGCTCTAATTGAGCGCAGTTGGGATGGGGCGGGGCAGGCGTTGTCAGGGCCGTTATTGGCGGTTGACTCGACTTTACTGGCCTTGGGAGCGATGGCCCACGCGTATCGGAGGCGCTACGATTTACCGGTTGTTGCCGTAGTGGGCAGTGCAGGCAAGACGACGACCAAGGAATTGATTGCCGCTGTCCTTGGGCAGCGCTATCAGGTTTTAAAGACCGTCGGCAGTGAGAATAACGAAATCGGGGTGCCCCGCACTTTGCTGCAACTCTCCCCAAACCACGAGGCGGTGGTTTTGGAATTAGCGGCGCGAAGAGTCGGGGACATCGAGTATTTATGTTCGATTGCCGAACCTACCGTCGGGGTCCTACTCAATATCGGGACCGCGCATCTAGAATATTTTGAATCTGTAGAAGGGGTGGCCAAAGCCAAAGGGGAGCTCCTGGATTATCTGGGCGAGTCTTTAACGGCTCTCGTTAACGCTGATGACCGTGTCGTGGTTCAGGAGGTAAAGAGGACAAAGGGGAGACTCCTGACCTTCGGTTTCGTGCGTGAGAGCGAGTTTCGTGGGGAGGGACTCGTCCTTGACCAGGAGGGCTGCGGCCACTTCCTTCTACATAATAATCCCATTGAACTAAAAATTCCCGGACGACATAACGCTTATAACGGATTAGCGGCGGCCTCCATCGGCCGCATTTTAGACGTCGACTGGGAAGACATACAGCATGCGTTGGCTCAATTTGAGCCGGTGAGTATGCGCGCGGAAATTGTGCGAAAAGATGGGCTGGTCGTGATTAACGATTGTTATAACGCGAATCCCGGCTCGATGTTAGCCGCCCTTGAATTACTCGGCGATGTGCCCGGGGCGCGAAAAATCGCCTTTCTTGGCGATATGTTGGAGCTTGGCCCGCAAAGCGGCGACTTACATGCTGCAGTTGGTGCAGAAGCCGCGACAAAGGCCGATATATTACTAGCTACCGGAAAGCAAAGCAAAGAACTGGTGGCTGCGGCTCGCTCAGCAGGTATGGACCAGACCCAGGCGCGCCATTTTGATAATTTGGATCTGGCTGGCGAATTTATCTCGGCGAATTTGCGTCGTGGAGATGTGGTGTTAGTCAAGGCGTCGAGGGCTATGGCCTTTGACCGAGTCGTCGAACGAATACTGCAGTAGTTCCCCCTACTGTAGATAAATAAAATCGTCCGATCCCACCGGGCGTACCCTGCTGTCCCCTTGGCAAATAGCGTCCATAGCTCTATGGGCGCCGAGAGGCGCGGCCTTTTTGATGGTTGCCGTTCAGCGCGATAGCATGCCCGTATTGCTGATCTGCTTGATCTTGGTAGGTATAGGACTAGTCATGGTCTATAGTTCTAGCTCCGTCTTGGCTACCGTCCGTTTTGGCGATTCTAGCCTCTTCCTGAAAAAACAATCTATACGTGTCCTGATCGGCGTCGCTTTGATGCTTGGCTTTGCCCAAGTGCCTATGCATTGGTGGGGCCGTTTCTCTCGGCTGATCATGCTGCTCGCTTTTTTCTCGTTGCTCTTGGTCTTGGCTTGGGGGCAAGGTCCAGCTCAACGGTGGTTGAGTTTTCCCGGTGTGAGTTTGGGTATCGCCGTGCAACCTTCCGAATTCGCGAAATTGGCTATGGTTCTCTATTTGGCGGATGTATTGGTCCGCAAGCGAGACGATATTCACCGTTTCCGTCGTGGGCTTTTGCCGCGTTTACTGGTCGTCGCTTGCGTGCTGGTACTCATCGCCTTGCAACCCGATTTGGGTACGGCCATCGCCTTGGGTTTGATCGCTCTGGTGATGCTCTGGGTTGGCGGGGTGCGTTTGCAGCATCTGGCAGGAGCCGGGCTGGTGGCATCGCTGGGCATAGCCCTATCGTTAGCGACGTCGCGTTATCAAATGCAGCGTTTGCGCAGCTTTGTTGATCCCGAAGGGGATCCCGACGGCTATTATCAGGTTCTGCAATCGCTTTATGGTTTGGGCAGCGGTGGTTTCTTCGGAGTGGGCTTGGGCAATAGCATGCAGAAGGAGCAGTACCTGCCGGAACCGCATACAGATTTCGTTTTTGCTTTTGTTGGGGAAGAATTTGGCTTGGTGGGCACCATGGCGGTCCTCGCTCTCTTCGCCGCGTTTGCCTTTTATGGTCTCCGTATTGGTCGTGAAGCCGGTGACGCGCATGGTTATTTGGTGGCTACCGGCATCACGGCGTTGAATATCGGTGTTGCCACGGGGGTATTGCCGACCACAGGGCTGCCATTGCCTTTTGTTAGCTATGGCGGCTCTTCGCTGATGGGTAACATGGCGGGGGTGGGCATTTTGCTTGGGGTAGCTCGTTCGGCTTCGGCAGGCTCGAAGCGGTCTGGGCGGAATGACCGGATGGTGAGGGCGCGGCGATGAATCGTCTGTTTGGTAAATTCCATCGGGTTCATATGATCGGTGTCGGCGGGGCCGGTATGGAGGGATTGGCGCGGGTCTTGGCGGCAAAAGGTTGTCGGGTGAGTGGTTCAGACCGGGTCGAATCAAAGGAGCTGGCTTTATTGCGCAGCGAGGGCTTCACCGTTTATGTCGGGCACGATGGTTCCCAAATCGAGCGGAGCGCGGCGATAAAGCAGGGGATCCCGACGGCCAGTCGGGCCGACGTCTTAGGTGAGTTGTCTCGAACCCCGCTCACGCTAGCGGTTTCCGGTACGCACGGTAAGACGACGACGGCCTCAATGACGGCGTCGATTTTGCGCTTGGCCGGTCTCGAGCCTCAGGTCTTGGTCGGGGGATGGTTGAACGGGTGTCCGCAAGCCGAGTTGGGGCGGGGGGAGGTTTTTGTCGTCGAGGCCGACGAATACGCTCGCAGCTTTCTGCGGCTCTATCCGAGCATCGCCTTGGTGACCGGCGTCGATGCCGAACACCTCGACTGCTACGGGGATCTAGAAACTTTGGAGCGGGCCTTCCACCAGTTTACGGCTACGGAATCTTGGCCGGCGATGGGTTGGTTGGCGAGCGGGTTTTCAAAGGACTTGAGCGCGCTTGCCGCACATATGGCATGAATGCTGAGAACGATTATCGCATAACGGACCTTGAACATCGGGCTTGGGGCAGTCGTTTTGCGCTCTGTTACGCGGGACAGAAGTTGGGGGAGATTGAGTTGCAGGTTCACGGCGCGCACAATGTCCGCAACGCCGCCGGTGCCGCCGCGCTGGCGCATGGTATGCAGGTCGACTTCGCGGCGATAAGCGGGGCGCTACAGCAATTCACCGGGGTCGATAGACGCTACCAGTATAAAGGCGAGGTCGACGGTATTCTCGTTGTCGATGACTATGCGCACCATCCTGCCGAGTTGGCGGCGGTCATTGCGGCTGCCCGGCAAAGCGGTCGCCGCGTCGTCGCCGTCTTTCAACCTCACCTCTATTCCCGCACCCGTGATTTCGCTGAGGATTTTGCTCGCGAACTGGCGGCGGCCGATCACGTAGTGCTAACTGAAGTCTATGCCGCACGAGAAGAGCCGATAGCGGGAATTGACTCCGGGCTTATTGAGGGGGCGCTGCGATCGAGGGGCTACGTTTTTGTCGATTATTTGCCGCAAAGGGAAGGGTTGATCCCACATTTAACGGAGTTGTGCCGCCCTGGCGATTTGGTATTGGCGATGGGCCCCGGCGATATCGCCGGGGCCGCTGAGGATTTGCTTGCGGCACTGGCGGGCAAATCGCTTGCAGAGGTTAAATTTTGAAGCGAAAAAAAGCGAAATCGTCGAAGCAGCCGCTGACCGTTGCGCCGGGTGGGGCCGAGACAAAAAGAGCGCTTGTCCATTGGCCTATGATTGTCGCTTTGGTATTGGCGATGGGCAGCGCGTTGGCCGCTTATCAGGTGGTGAATTTTCTCGGTAAGGGAGACCTTTTTGGCCTGCGCGCGCTTGAAGTTGGGGGATTGCGCCTGCTCGACGGAGACGACGTGCTCGCTGCCAGCGGGCTCGAAGTCGGGACCAATATCTTCGCCGTCGATTTGGCAGAGGTCAAACAGCGGCTGGAGAATGTGTGTTGGATAGAGCGGGCCATGGTCATGCGCAAGCCGCCCGACCGTTTGGCCGTCGAGATCGTTGAACGCCGGCGGTTGGCTTGGGTCGAATTGGGTGCGACCTACGGGATCGCCCACGATGGCGTTTTGTTGCCCAAGGACCAAGCACCTGGCGAGTCTTTCGCCGACTTAAACTTGCCGGTTATATCGGGGCTGGCCGCAGTTGGTGACACGCTGCAATTGGGAGCGACGGTGTCGGATTCTACGTTGGTGGGACTTTTGGGTTGGTGGCAAGAGGCGACGGCCGCGGATGCGGAGTTTTGTCTCAATGTCTCTCGGCTCGAACCGCTGCCGGGTGCTTGCGTTCGTTTGCAGATGGTCGGTGATGGGCTTGAGGTGCGCTTGCCGTTGGATGGCGTCGAACGCAACCTGCAAACGCTCCGGCGGCTCATGCCGCGAGTTTACCGGGACTACCCCGATCCGGCTTATATCGACCTGCGGTATACCGGTCAGGTCGTCGTCGGCAGCAAGGAAGCGGGGGCGGAATGAGCTGGGGCGAAGAACGCAACGGCCCGATTGCGGGCTTGGATTTGGGCACGACTAAAATCTGTGTGGTCATTGCCGAACGGGTTGCTGCGGGACGACTGCGGGTTATCGGCATTGCTCAACAGCCTTCGGAGGGTCTGCGCCGCGGGGTGATTGTCGATGCGGAGAAAACTGTAAAGGCGATCGGTGAGGCGATACGGCAAGCCGAGTTGATGGCAGGCGTCGAGGTCGGGTCGGTCTATGCCGGCATCGCTGGTGAACATATCGCCAGTCTCAACAGTTCGGGCATGGTCGCCGTCGGCGATTCCGGGGGCCGGATCGGTGTATTGGACCGGGAAAAAGTCCTCGAAGTTGCTAGTGCGGTTAAAGTGCCGATGGACCGTGAAGTCCTGCACGTTTTGCCACAGGAATTTGTCGTTGACGGTAAGCGCGGCATTCCCGATCCGGTTGGCATGTACGGGGTGCGTTTAGAGGCCAATGTGCACGTGGTGACAGGAGCGGTGACTGCTGTACAGAATATTTCTCGCAGCATCCTCCGCGCCGGCGTCGACGTTCGGGATATCGTTTTAGAGCCGCTGGCTTCGAACTATGCTGTCCTTGATGCCGATGAGCGGCAGATGGGGGTCTGCATGATTGATATCGGCGGTGGAACCTCTGATGTGGCTGTTTTTGTCAAAGGGGGGTTATGTCATTCGGGCATTATTGGGTTGGGGGGGCAAAATGTGACCAATGACGTCGGCATTGGTTTGCGTACCTCTTGGGCAGAGGCCGAGCGGATCAAGTGCGCGCATGGGGCGGCTTTGGTCGATATCGTGGATGCACAGGAACAGATCGAAGTACCCGGTGTCGGAGAGCGAACGGCGACACCCGTGCCCCGGCGCGACCTAGCCAATATTATTGAGGCGCGGATGGAAGAAATCTTCATGTTGGCCCGCAGGCAAATCTTCGCGGCCATACCGAACGCGGTGTTCGGGGCGGGCATAGTCATTACGGGCGGAGGTGCACAGGTGGAGGGGGCGGTGGCGCTCGCGGAAAGGGTATTTGCCGCACCGGTGCGCCTGGGGCCTCCGATTGGGCTCGAGGGCATGGCCGAAAGCATTGGCAATCCGCCATACGCGACCGCGTTGGGCTTGGTCCTATACGGGGCCGAACACCAGGGGGGAATGGCTGACACTGAGGTGCGGACCATGGTCGAGGATCACTTCGACTCAGTATTTGGACGAATGAAAAAGTGGTTACAAACGCTGGGCTAACGGCTTTGCCGGTTCCCGAAATCAAGGAGGAGTAAGACATGCCAATTACAATGATCGACAACGAGCGCCAGGCGCGGATTAAAGTCGTAGGCGTCGGTGGTGGCGGTGGCAACGCCATCAATCGCATGATACAATCCGGGATGCACGGAGTTGAGTTTATCGCTATCAATACCGATGCCCAGGCGTTGGAGACTTCCTCCGCCGATTTTTTCCTCTGTATTGGCGATAGCGTCACCCGTGGATTGGGCGCTGGCGCCGATCCAGAAGTTGGGCGTCAGGCTGTCGAAGAAGATCGCGAAAAGGTTTCCGAGCGGTTGCAGGACGCGGATTTGGTCTTTATTACCGCAGGCATGGGCGGGGGGACGGGAACCGGGGCCGCGCCGGTTGTAGCCGAGATCGCCAGACAGCAGGGGGCTTTGGCCGTCGGTATCGTCACCGAGCCATTTATGATGGAAGGCTCTCCGCGGATGAACAACGCCAGAAGCGGGATTGAGGAATTACAGGAACATGTTGATACCCTGATTACGATTAAAAACCAGCGCCTTTTGACGATCTGTGGACGCGAGACGACTTTGAAAGACGCTTTTTTTAAGGCGGACGAAGTGTTGATGCAGGCGACGCGCGGCATTGCGGATTTGATCACCATTCCCGGTATGATAAATCTCGATTTCAATGATGTGCGGACCGTAATTTCGAAGGGCGGAGACGCGATTATGGGGGTTGGAGCCCACTGCG
>LWDU01039973.1_pt1 | contig 25065 bp, 25 predicted proteins | sample 727161 | NCBI WGS metagenome assembly LWDU01 (sample SAMN04566230, study PRJNA314399) | hydrothermal vent metagenome | isolation source: deep sea hydrothermal plume seawater | place: Mexico: Gulf of California, Guaymas Basin | collected 2004-07-11
CCGGAACCAGTGACCGAAGCAGCGCCCGAAGCCACTGCAACAGTGGAGGAAACTTCCGATGCGTCCCTTGCCGGAACACCGATCCCACTCACCCCCAAGCAAGAACCTCAACCCAAGAAAACTCCGAAACTTGTGAAGGAGGCAGAGCCAGAACCTGTGAAGGAGGCAGAGCCAGAACCTGTGAAGGAGGCAGAGCCGAAACCTGTGAAGGAGGCAGAGCCGGAACCTCCGCCCACGGTTGAGGCACCCGACGAGGCCCCATCGGAAACCGTGGTTGCAAGTGAACGGGACATGACTTGGCACTACGTCACTCTGGGAATCGTAGGCGTGGCCCTCCTGCAATCACTGAGCAACGCCAATCAGTTCAATGCCCTTGCCTCAAAAAATCAGGAGCTTGCCGACAGCTACGCCAGCAGTTCCAGCGCCGCGACCAAAAGCGAGTATCAGAGCAACCAATCCAAAATGAAATCCTACAAGAGCCAAGTGCAGCTCTGGGATACGATCACCCTGCTGGCTCTGGGGGTGGAAGCCTACCTCTGGTTCAGTGAGTCTCCGGACACCATGGCGAGCCGATTTTCCCCGCGTGTGCTTGCATTCTCCTCCCCTCAAGCTCCACGTGGGTTCAACTTGAAATGGCAATGGCAGTTTTAAGATTTTGCACCTTGGGCTTGGTACTGCTGCTGATTGGTGGCTGCGGCGAGCAAAAACTTGACAGCAAGGGCTTGGAGTCCAAATCCATTGAAGACGCTACGACCACTACGGCCGCTTTGGCGGTTTCATCCACCACTCCAAACAATGGTTCGACCTCCGTGAGTCGCACGGCAAGCATTGTTGTTAACTTCAACAAATCCATTTATTTTATTAATAGCAGTAACGCCTATCTAACTAGTTGGGGGAGAACGGGCACTTCATCTGTGGCTTGTAACAGTTCATCCGGCATTAAAGATCTGCCAATCCTTCTTTCCAAGGATAGTTATTCAAACTGTTTGTATGACAACGGGACTATTGGCAGCAGTTCCATTACAATTGACCTGAATTCAGCTCTGGATGCAAACACCACCTACAAGGTCAAAGTCTTGAAAGAAAGCTTGGATGGAAGCCGTAAGCTCAAAGACACCGATGACGGCTCCGGAACTCAGTTGAGTTCCGATTATGAGTTTTCTTTCACCACCGGATCCTGAACCCCGGAACTGTAACTTTCCGATCCAGTCACAGCACTAAGAACGGGGGTGTTTGCGGCTTGCCGAAGCGTATGAGGTGTCGTCTGAAGCGTTCTAAGCAGGTTTGTTGAGGGCCAGCGCCACAGCGACTCCAATCAGCCCAAGTGCGCCGAGGTCGATCCAGAGGGGGAATTTCCAGAGCCAGAAAGCATCGGAGATCACGGCGACCACCGGAACCGCCAACATGGCGATGGTGGACATGGCGACCGTGAGTCGCTTGAGCAGGGTGAAGTAAATCCAGTACATGATCGCCCCGGCGACCACGATGTTATAAAACAGGGAGAAGTACTGCGGCCAGCCCGGAGTTCCGATATTTTGCCAGTCCCACAGCAGGGCTATGAGCGCAACCGGAATCGTCCCCAGCAGTTGCATCCATCCTGTGAGCACCAAGGTGGGAACCGGGAATCCTGTGTGTTTGACATAGGCCGACCCGGCCCCCCACATAGCTCCGCCAACAATCACCAAGAGCGGCCCCCACGCATTCCGGGCCTGCGTTTCCGGATCTCCCAACCAGAGCAGCAACACCCCCGTGGTTCCTGCAATCAGGGCATAGACCACCTGACGGCTTGGTAGTTTTTTCACCAAGAGCGCATAAAAGAGGCTGGCCCAAACCGGCATGGTGAAGGCGAGGATGGCGGCGCGGCCTCCGGTCATGAAGGAAAGCCCGTACAGCACCAGCATTCCCCAGAGCGTGATGTTGAGGGTCGAGGCCACCAGCAGTGGAGGCCAAAAGGGGCGGGGGACGGCGAGTGGGTGGCCGTTGAGACGGGCAAGGGCCAGCAAGAGCATTCCCGAAGGAAGAAAGGTCAGCGACCGGAACACCCACGGGGACACTTCGGTGATGCCGATCTTGAGGATTGGCCAGTTCGCGCCCCAGCCCAGTGCCAGCACGACCAGCAACGCGAGATTGGCCGCGCCCAGCCCAGCCGATTTTTGGGATGCGGGTTCAGTTTGCAAGTGCGGTGTGCAAGGCGGTGACGACCGTGTCGAGTTCGGATTCCGAGATGACCAGTGGAGGGAGTAGCCGAATGACGGTTGGACCTGCGGGAAGCGCGATCACGCCTTGGGCGAGCAACGCCTGCAAGTAAGGGGTGGCCTTTTCCTTGAGTTCAATGCCGATCATCAGGCCAAACTGCCGCACCTCTCGCACCCGCTCTGGCCGCTTCGCTTCAAAGTGGCGTGTGAAGTAATCCCCCTTGCTCCGGGCTTGTGCAGCCAGATCGTTTTCCTGCATGAAGCCGATGGCCGCCAGTGCTGCCGCACAGGCTAGGGGATTGCCGCCAAAGGTGGAGCCGTGGACCCCAACGTTCACATCAATCTTATCCGAGCAGAGTACCGCCCCCATCGGCACGCCTCCGGCGATGCCCTTGGCGAGACACAGCAAGTCCGGAACAAGGTTGAGGGCTTCGCAAGCGAAGAAGGTTCCGGTTCGGCAAAACCCGGTTTGCACCTCGTCAATGACCAGCATCGCCCCGCGTTCATCACACAACTGCCGTGCGGCAGAGAGGAACTCGACATGTGCAGGTCGCACCCCGCCTTCGCCTTGAATGGGTTCCAGCAACACCGCCGCCGTGTCCTCCGTGATGGCTGCGTCCAGCTTTTCGAGCTTGTTGAGCGGCACAAACTGACATCCGGACAGCAGCGGTTCAAAGGCATCGCGGTACTTGAAAGTGGCACTGAGGGCACCCAGCGTGCGTCCGTGGAATCCGCGCATGGCCGCCACCACCCCGCTGCGGCCTGTGGTTTTGTGGGCAAACTTGAGGGCGGCTTCTGTGCTTTCTGTTCCGGAGTTGCAGAGGAAGACGCGGTTCAAGCCGTCCGGAGCAAGGCCGACCAGCGTTTCCATCAGTTGTCCGCGCTGGTCATTGAAGAAGATGCCCGGACAGGTCACCAGCGTTTGTGCCTGCTCGGCCAACGCCTGAGCCACCGCAGGGTTCGCATGGCCGACACTGGCCACCCCGACCCCGGAAGCGCAGTCAAGGTATGCGTTCCCCTGATCATCCCAGAGCGTGGCTCCTGCTCCACGCACGATGCTGACCCCTCGCCGAGGGTAAACCTCCAGAGCGTGGCGTTCTTCTCGTTCCTGAATGTTCATTGGATGGTGGTTCCTTGTCCGGCAAGTGCATCCCGCACGGGGTGTTCGTTTCGTCCATCCGCAATCACGACTTCTGCTGCTCCGGCATCGAACAAGCGGCGCAGCGCCAGCATTTTGCGTTTCATGCGGCCCTCCACTTGGTTTTCCCGCGCCTCCAGTTCGTGCTGCGTCATCTGCCGCACCACGCTTTCCGGATCGTCCCGCTGGTCGAGAAACCCGGGCGCTTCGATCAACTGAAGGATTTTTTCGGCATGAAGGCTTTTCTGCAAGACGTTGACGATGTCGTCGTTCTCGGAGTTGATGGCAAAGCCCTGCTCGTCCACGATGGGGATACTGAGGACAGGACGATAGCCCTGCTCCAGTAGCAGCCTGAGCAAGTCCGTGTTGGCGGACTTGGGTTTCCCGGAAAAATCATGTTTCATCAAAGTCTTGCCACCTTCCCGGACCCGAATCCCCCGGTTCCGCTGGCCTTGAACCATGCGTCCGTCGAGGCCGGTCAGGCCCACGGCGTTGATCCCGTGCCGCTGGCAGAGTTCGACAAATCGACGGTTGCGCAGACCCGCATAGGTCATCATGATCAAGTCAATCGCAGATTCGTCGGAATAGACGCTTTTGTAGCCGGAAACCGAGGTCAGTTCCTGCTTTTCCAGCCCCAGCTTCTGCCCTATTTCGTCCCGCAAGGCGTTGGCGCCCAGCACCACCACAAAGGGCGTGTCCAGTTCGGCGAGATCGGCAACGATTCCGGAGAGGTTGATTTCGGCTCCGCCGCCGACTTTGATGAGGTGCATGAAGGGGATTCGCTTCAGAGGGTTTGGATGGTGTGGTTGCGGATCGGTTGCCAGCCATCTTCTCCCGGATAGGGAGCGGAGCAGACCATCGCAACTCCATTGCGCTCAATTCGGTGCATCTGGAAGTAGTCGGGCCTTTCGTTGTAAAGCGTGGCCAATTCGGAGGATTCACGGCTGGCAAGGATCAAGTTCATGGCACGGATGTAGCGGGTTCTTTTTTCGATCACTTTGACGCTTTTTTCCAATCCGGATTGGAGGTTGTGGTGATCGAAACGTTTGATGTAGTTGAAAATCTTTTCCGCCCCAATGCGGCCCTCCTCCTTGATCCGCACACCTTGCAGCTCTCCATTGAAAATAAACGCGCGTTTGCCGTCGCAGAACGGCATGTTGTTCTCCACCCGGATGCCCTCGTCCCTGAACGCGCTGCGCGCGTGAGCCAGCAACAGCGTCGTGGCACCAAACTGCGAAAAGTCCTCGTCCCAAACGGGTTGGAGGTTGTGGTGAAGGCGCCACTCGCCGCCGTCCAGCCAAGCGCACCCCCAACCGTGTCCCTGATATTCGGAACTGTTCTTGGATACGTCCGCAAACCGTTCCAGATGTGCGGCCATTTGAAACGGACGCTCGGCGCGAACCCAGAGGATGCGGCACATGGGTGCGTCAGATTGGGTGCAGGCCGGGGAACGTCAGCCCGAAGGTTTCGTCAAAACTGTGCATGAGATTGAGGCACTGCACGGCCTGCCCCGCCGCTCCCTTCATCAGGTTATCAATGGCGCTCAGCACCACCAGTCGGTTGGAGTGCGGATCACGTTCAAAGCCGATGTCGCAGTAGTTTGTGCCTGCCAGCAGCTTGGGGTCCGGGTAGCGGTGGATGCCGCTGCGCTCCTTGACGAGGCGCACAAACGGCTCGTCCCGGTAGTCCTCCCGGAAGATTTTCCACACCGCTTTCTCTTCCAGCGGTTTCTTCAGAAACACATGACAGGTGGCAAGGATGCCCCGCACCATTTCAATCGAGGTCGCGGAAAAGTGGATCGGCACCTCACCTAGCGACTGCTGCAACTCCCCGACATGCCGATGCCCGGTGGGACGGTAGGAGCGCACCGCGCCGCTGCGTTCCGGATGGTGGCTGGCGCCGCTGGACGCATTACCTCCTTCGCTGGACCCGGCCTTGACCTCGATCACAATGGATTCCACCAAGTCGCGTCGCGTGAACGGTCGCACCGCCAGCGTGCTGACCGTGGCGTTGCAACCCGCACAGGCAACGCGAGTCGCCGACTGGATTGCCTCTCGGTTGATTTCCGGAATTCCGTAGGCAAAAGCCCCCAACAGGTCAGGCCGTGTGTGTTCGGTGCCGTACCAGCGCTGGTGCTGTTTCGGGTCGGTCAGCCGGAAATCCGCGCTCAGGTCAATCAGCCGTGGTGCCAGTTTCTCAAAGCGATCCACCGCCGTCATGGTCCGGCCATGCGGCAGGCAGAGGAACAGCAGATCGCACGGTTCCAGCTCGTTGACGGCGCAGTATTTCAGGCGGGTCGCCCCGCGCAGATTGGGGTGGGCGTTGTGGACGAATTTCCCGGAAAAACGTTCCGAGGTGATCTGCTGGACTTCGCATTCCGGATGAAACAGCAACAACCGCAGCAACTCGCCTCCGGTGTAACCGGAACCCCCGACAATGGAAACCCGGATCATGGCGTGTTCTCCAGAACGTAGTCCACCATGTGTGCAGGAATGTTCACTCCGGTGGTTTCAATGCTGTTGCGGAATTCCATCGTGTAGTTGACTTCGTTCACCAACACGCCGTCCGCGGTTTCAAACAAATCCACCGCCAGAACCCCCCCACCAACTGCGTTGGCCGCCGCCAGCGAAACCGTGCGGATCTCATCGGTCACGGGGCATCCACTGGCAACCGCACCACGCGCTGTGTTGGTGATCCAGTGGGGAGAGGTCCGGTAAATGGCGGCGATGCATTCGTCTCCCACCACAAAACTGCGGATGTCCCGCCCTTGCTTTTCCACATATTTCTGGATGTAAAAGATAGAGTGGTGGTAGCTTCCCAAAATGGCTTTGTGTTCAAGCAGCGACTCTGCGGCTTCGCGGTCGTTCACCTTGGACAGCAACCGTCCCCACGACCCCACAGCAGGTTTGAGAACCACGGGGTAGCCCAACTCCTCGATGGCCACCAAGGCCGATTTCTCGGTGAACGCAATGCGCAGCGGTGGCTGAGGCACTCCTGCTTCCTTGAGAGCCAGCGAGGAGAGCATCTTGTCGCCGCAAACCCGCGAGACCTCGGAGGTGTTGATGCAGCGGATACCACTGCTTTCCAGCAAGCGCAAGCCGTGCATGGCACGCGAGTGGTTGATGCAGCGCTCCAGCACCACATCCACTTCTAAAGTGGATTCGAGATCAAAGATCAGCTTGCGATCATCAAGCATCACCAGTTCAACCCCGCGTTGCTTGAAGGCTTCGATCAGGAGTTTTTCTTCTTTGCGGATCAGGGAATGCAGGAAGCCGATTTTCATTCGCCCCAGTCCTCTTCAGTTTCCGGAGCTTCCGTCAGTTTAAGAGGATCAAGTCCGGTGACTTCCAGTTCGGTCCCGCAGTCCGGACATTCCAGAAGTTCCCCCATGACCGTGTCCGTGTCCAGTGTGATTTCAGCGTCGCAAAGCGGGCATTCACTCATTTGCAGATCTCCTTTGGTTGGGTGTGGGTCAGCGCCAAAATTCGCATTCCCGTGAATTGGGAAAGTGGTCATCATAGAAGGACAAGGGGTGCAGTGCGAGCGATATTTTCCGGAGCCCCCAGTTCTCTTGACGGGAGGGTTCAGAGGCAACCGAGTCAATCAGACAGAACGGTCCAACACCAACTCCGGAAATTTTGTAAGGTCTGTGAGGTTGTGATCAATCCGAGGTTCCGCAGGTAGCGGGAGTTGATTGGGGTTGTACCAGCAAGTGGCAATTCCGAAGTTGACACCGCCTTGGATGTCGGAAGCCAAACTGTCACCGACCATCAGGATTCCGGAAAGCTCTGGGCACCCCATCTGCTCCCAAGTGATCCGGAAGATCTCCGGGTTCGGTTTGGCGATTCCCACTTCTTCTGAGACCACGATCACCTCGAAGCATTTGCAAAGCGGGGATTGAGCAAAACGCGGACGCTGAACCGCTTGGAGTCCGTTGGTGATCAGTGCCAAGCGCACGCTCCCGTGGAGCGTCTGCACCAATTGCTCGGCTCCCGGCAGCAAGTCCGTTCCTTGTGAAAGGCGCTGAAGGTAGCGCGTGCTGAGCCACTCCGGATCGCCTGCCAGCCCGGTTGCTGTGCAAAACCTTGCAAAACGCTCCACCTTCAGAGTGGCTGGAGCCACCCGCCCCTGCTCAAGTTCCTGCCAGAGTTGCTGGTTGATGCGTTCGTAGGTTGCCGTCAGGGCTTCCGAACGAGGGAATCCTGCTTCCACAAAAAGGGCGTCCAGCGCCACTTGCTTCGTTTTTTCGAAATCAAAAAGGGTGTCGTCAGCGTCAAAAAAAACCACAGGGTAGCGCATGGGACTCTCGAGAGTTGCAAAGCATCGTTAAAAAAGACATGCTAAAGTGTTGGAAGTTAAGCACGTTCCGGGCAAGCGCGACTAGGCAACACCGCAAACCTCAAAATTCGGGAGTCCATGAAGAAAACGACGATGCAACGAGGGTTGTTCGCCATCCTGCTACTGGTTGCTTTGCGGCGGCGCCACTTCACGCCCAAGACCGCTTTGAGGTCATCCTTGCCGAAATCAAGGAGATTCGGGTGGACATGAAGCAACTCCGAATGGAAATGAACCAGTTCCGCAAAGAGACGGTCCTGCGTTTTGAGCAAGTTGATAAGCGCTTTGAGCAGGTGAACGGGCGCTTTGAGTTTATCCAGACGATTTTGGGCATTCTGATCATGGGTGTGCTGGCCGGGCCGTTCATTGCAGAGTGGCTACGCCGCCGCCGTGAGGAACGCGAACAGCGCATGTGGGACGAGTTGCAACGCCTCCTGATCGTGATGCGTTCCTTGGCCCGCAAGGATCCCCAAGTCCACGAAGCACTGGTAGACTCCCACCTGTTGTGAATTTCACTGAAATAAAAACCCGTCGTTTGCGATGAAAGTCCTCACCGGTCATTTGTTGATCACTCGCGTTTTCACCCATCCGGAATCCGGGGAGCGTCGTCTGCTCGTCGAAGACTACCACGGACGCCACAACCTCCAAGTCCACGACAGCTACTCCAGTCGTCGCCTCAACAAACTGGGCAACCTCCTCAATTTCAAGGACATTCCCCCCAACCGAGTGGTGCGGATTTACGACAATTTTGTGTTGTCACTGGGTGCTTTTGAAATCCGTGCAGCAGGAAATCCCCTTTCCAAAATGCATGAAGAAACGCTGAAATGGAAGCAGGAATCGGCCAGCTTCAACGTCCTCGACAAGAAACCGGACCTCAACATCCGGGAAACCGCCCTGCGCAAGGAGGTGATGAATGCCCTGCACCAGTGGCTTGCCGACCGTGAACTCTACCGTGATTTCAACGAATTTCTCCGCGACTCCTGACCCTCCACTCTTCCAGTCGTCACAACGCCACCACTGCGTCTTTTTGTCGGTTTCGATGTTTTGTGCTTTTTTTCGCTGCCGAAATCCGGTATAGGTATGCCTTATCGGGATCAGGAAAATCTGCGCTGGTACAAGTGACCTTGGCCCATCCACAAAACCTGATTCGTACAACTTCAACAGGAAAAGGACGCGATGTTCAGAATAGGCGTGGATGTGGGAGGCACCAACACGGATGCTGTGCTCATGGAAGACTCCAAGGTTCTGGAGTCCTGTAAGACTCCCACCACCGCAGACGTGATGTCCGGGGTTCGGAATGCCCTCAACACAGTGTTACAAAGCTCCGGGGTGGATCGTGGAACTGTGGACGCCGTGATGATTGGCACCACGCATTTTACGAACGCCGTCGTGCAGCGTCGCCACTTGGCACAAACAGCAGCGGTACGGCTTGGACTGCCAGCGACCGCCTCGCTGGTGCCCATGGTGGACTGGCCGGAGGATTTGCGAGACTTGGTCGGCAATCACTACGCGCTGGCCCACGGAGGACACGAGTTTGACGGACGAAAAATCTCGGAAATCGATGTGGACGAACTCAAGCGCATTGCCGGAGACATCGCAGCAAAGGGCATCAAGGCCGTGGCGATCTCGGCAGTCTTCAGTCCGGTCAACACCGAAATGGAACAAGAGGCCAAAGCCATCCTCGAAAAGGAATTGCCGGAGGCACATTTTTCCCTTTCCAGCGATATTGGGCGGGTCGGTCTCTTGGAGCGTGAAAACGCGACGATCATGAACGCCTGTTTGCGGGATTTGAGCGATTCCACCATCACCGCGTTTAAGGAAGCGCTTTCGGAAGCGGGCTTATCGGCAGCGTTTTACCTGACTCAAAATGACGGCACCTTGATGAGCGAAGCACTCGCCCGCAGGTTTCCGGTGCTGACCTTCGCCAGCGGTTCCACCAACTCCATGCGCGGGGCAGCCTTCCTGTCCGGACTCAAGGATGCAGTCGTCATTGACATCGGCGGCACAACCACGGATGTGGGGGCCTTGCAAAAAGGCTTTCCGCGCCAAGCCGGGGTGGCCGTTGAGATCGGCGGGGTGCGCACCAATTTCCGGATGCCGGATGTCTTCAGTATCGGTTTGGGTGGCGGTTCGCATGTGCTGGGAACCGCCAGCGATATTCAGGTCGGCCCGCAAAGCGTGGGCTACCGCCTCACGGAAGACGCCCTGATTTTTGGAGGCAGCACCCTGACCGCGTCGGACATCGCGATTGCCGCAGGCATGGCGGATTTTGGCGACGCCAGCAAAGTTTCCGGACTGCCCACGGAATTGATCGAGGCATCAGTTTCACGAATGCAGGAAATGCTTTCAGTCGTTGTCGAGCGCATGCGGCTTTCTCCGGAACCCATTCCAGTCATTGTCGTGGGCGGGGGCAGCATCTTGGTGAAGGATCAGATCGGTGACTTGCCGGTCAAGCGTCCAGAAAACCATGCCGTTGCTAATGCCGTGGGAGCGGCCATTGCCCAGATCAGCGGAGAAATTGATCGGGTCTATGCTCTGACCGAGCAAACCCGTGACAAGGTCTTGAACGAAGCTAAGGCCGAGGCGATTGAAAAAGCCGTCGAAGCCGGAGCGAAACGAGACACGGTGGAAATTGTTGATGTCGAAGATGTGCCGCTGGCCTACCTTCCGGGCAACGCCACCCGAGTTCGTGTCAAAGCCGTGGGGGATTTAGATGGCCTCTCGTAAACTGGACGAGCAACAGCTTGATGATTTGGCGGTCGGTGCTGCGATTCTGGGCACGGGCGGCGGAGGCAACCCCTACATCGGCAAACTGCGAGTCCGGGAACTGCTGCGCCAAGGCAAGGACATTGAGATCATTCCACTGGAAGCATTGGGAGATGATGATCTTGTGGTCAGTGTCGGTGGTATCGGTGCCCCGGTGGTGGGAATCGAGAAGCTCGAGCGGGGCGACGAGTGTTTTCAGGCACTGAAGGCGATTGAGCAAGAAACCGGCAAGACGATTTCTGCTCTGATTCCTGCCGAAATCGGTGGTTCCAACAGCATGGAACCCTTGATCACTGCCGCACAAGCCGGAATTCCGGTGGTGGATGGTGACGGCATGGGCCGAGCGTTTCCTGAAATTCAAATGATGACCTTTTTCATCTACGGTCATTCACCTCAGCCTGCGGCGATTGCCGACGAGAAGGGTAATGTTGTGGTCTTCCGGAAGGTGCAGGACATGTACTGGCTGGAGCGTTTTGCCCGCACCATTGCCGTGGACATGGGGGCTGCCGCCGGATTTGCCGATCCACCGATGCGGGGAGATTTCATCAAACGCTATGCGATTCCGGAGACCCTCACGCAAGCAACCAACTTGGGGCGCTGTGTCCGTTTGGCGAATGAGGAAAACCGCAATCCTCTGGACGCGATCCAAACCGAAGCGGGTGGGCAATTGCAGTTCCGGGGAAAGATCACCGACGTGCGCCGCGAACTCAAGGGGGGCTTTGCGGTCGGAAGGGTCAAGCTGGAGAGTTTGGAAAATCCCAACGATTTGGCAGAAATCGACATTCAGAACGAAAACCTGATCCTGCGCTGCAACGGGACGGTGACGGTTTCCGTTCCGGATTTGATCATCGTGTTGGATGTGGATTCGGGTGAGCCGATCACGACCGAGGTGTTGCGCTACGGAATGCGCGTGGCCGTGATGGCCTTTCCCTGCCACCGCTTGCTGAGGACGGAGGCCGCGCTCAAGGTGGTTGGCCCCAAGGCTTTCGGTTATGCGGACGTAAACTACCAACCCCTTGCCAATTGAGAGGAGGACAGATGGAAACGATTACTGCGGAACAAATGCATGATGTTGCGGTGGGTGGAGCCGTGATGGGAACCGGTGGCGGCGGGGATCCCTATATCGGCAAGCTGATGGCCATGCAGTCCATCCGGAAAAACGCTCCCGTCGCACTGATCGACGTGGATGAACTCAATGATGATGACCTAGTGGCCTGCGCCGCCATGATGGGGGCTCCCACGGTGATGCTGGAGAAGTTGCCACGGGGGGATGAAATTGTGACGGCCTACACCAAGCTCGGAGAGTTCATGGGCCAGCCGATCACTGCGGTGATGTGCGCGGAATGCGGAGGCTTGAACTCAACCACCCCCTTTATCGTTGCGGCAGAAATGGGCCTCCCGTTGGTGGACGGCGACGGCATGGGTCGCGCCTATCCGGAACTGCAAATGGTGTCCTTCACCATGCACGGAATTTCGGCGACTCCGATGGTGATGAGCGATGACAAGGGAAACTCCGTGTTGCTGGACACCGTGGACAACAAGTGGACGGAACGGCTGGCACGCTCGGCCACTGTTGAGATGGGCGGCTCCGCGTTGATTGCCCTGTATTCAATGAATGGTGCGACCGCCAAGCAGTCGCTTATCCGCGGCACGATCAGTCTTTGCAAGAAAATCGGAGAAACCCTCCGGAAAGCGCGTCTAGACAATCGCAATCCCGTGGAAGCCCTTCGCACTTTGCTTGGAGCCTTTGAGTTGTTTGAAGCAAAAGTGACCGATGTGGAACGACGGACAGAAGGCGGATTTGCACGAGGAACCGCCACCCTCAAAGGGATTGATCGCTACTCCGCGCACACCTTCGAAATCGATTTTCAAAACGAGTTTCTGATTGCACGCAGGGACGCAGAAGCCATCGTCTCCACTCCGGACCTGATCACTCTGCTGGACATTGACACGGGCGAACCCGTCACCACTGAATCGCTGCGCTTTGGCCTCCGGGTGGTAGGCTTGGGCATTCCCAGCGACCCCAAGTGGCGTACCTCCGAGGGCTTGAAGTTGGTGGGACCGCAATATTTCGGCTACGACATCGAATTCACCCCCATCGAAGAACGACCGCTTTAGCGCCTCTCTGTTTCCGAAAACAGGTGGCAGGCGACTTGGTGCCCGCCTTCGACCTCAACCAGCAGTGGCTCGACGCGGGCACACTGGTCAAGCTTGGCGGCAGGACACCGAGGCGCAAAGGCACAACCCCGCTCTGGCTTCGCAGCGGCGGTTTCTCCTTTGAGAAGGATCTGCTCGCGTTCGTCGCCGGGGTCCGGTTCCGGAATTGCAGAAATGAGTGCTTGGGTGTAGGGGTGCTTGGGGTTCTCGAACACGGCCTCGACATCGGCGACCTCAACGAGCTTCCCAAGGTAGAGCAGCGCCACCTGATCGCAGACATACCTAACGACCCCAAGATCGTGTGAAATGAACAAGTAGGTGAGTTGAAACTGATCCTGCAACGCTTGCAGCAGGTTCAACACCTGCGCCTGCACTGACACATCAAGCGCCGAAGTTGGTTCGTCCAGCACCAGCAGCTTCGGCTTGAGGGCCAAGGCCCGCGCAATCCCCACCCGTTGCTGTTGACCCCCGCTGAACTCGTGGGGATAGCGATGGTAGTGTTCCTCCTTGAGTCCCACGGTGTGCAACAGTTCGAGGACTCGGTGTCTGGCCTCATGGGTCCGCAAGCCCTCGTGGATCCAGAGCGGTTCGGAGACGATCTGCCCAATCGTCATGCGGCTGTTGAGCGAGGCGGCAGGAGACTGGTAGATCATTTGGACCTCGGCCCGCTTGCTCTGCATTTCCTTGCGCGACAGATGGGCGATGTTGTTTCCCTCAAACAGAATCTCCCCCTCGGTTGGTTCCAGCAGGCGCACCACGCATTTGCCAATCGTGGTTTTTCCAGAGCCGGATTCCCCAACCAGCCCCAAGGTTTTGCCCGCCTCAAGGGAGAAGCTCACATCGTCAATGGCCTTGACCTGGCTGACCTCACGGCGCAGCAGTCCCTGCCGGGAAGCAAAGTGCATCTTCAGGTTGCGGACCTCAAGCAGTGGGGTCGTGGCGCTCATGTCGCTTCCGGATAAAGGTGGCAACTCGTGGAATGCTCTGGGCCAACGGTGATAGTGGGTGGAACTTGCTGCCGACAAATCTCGGTGGCGTGCGGACAACGCGGGTGGAACCGGCATCCGGAGGGTGGGTTGGCAAGATCGGGGAGCGAACCGGGAATGCCCGCAAGCTCGCCCCGGTTGGTGTGTTTGGTGGGCACCGCCTGCAGCAAGCCTTGAGTGTAGGGGTGCTTGGGATTGAGAAACAATTCCCGGACAGGTGCTTGCTCCACCACACGCCCCGCATACATCACCGCTGCCTTTTCACAGGTCTTGGCAACCACACCCAGATTGTGGGTGATCAGCAAAACAGAAAGCCCCAACCGCTTCACCAAATCAGCCATCAAACGCAGGATTTGTGCTTGGATGGTGACATCAAGTGCGGTGGTCGGTTCATCGGCAATCAAAAGGTCTGGACTCCCGGCAAGGGCCATGGCAATCAAGACGCGCTGCCGCATTCCACCAGAGAACTGATGCGGGTAGTCTTCCAGCCGTCGTTTGCCGTCCGGAATGCCGACCAACTGCATCAACTCGACGGCACGGGCATGAGCGTCTTGACGCAGTTGCCGCGCCGAGGGCAGGAAATTTTTCCAGCGTCCAGAGACTTTATCTGCCGCATGGCACTGGTAAAGAACCGCATCCACAAGCTGCTCCCGGATCGTGAAGAGGGGGTTGAGGTTTGTGGTTGGGTCTTGGAAGATCATGCCCAAGTGCTTGGCACGGAACTTCCGCATTTCTGAACGGGGTTTCTGCAAAAGGTCTTCTCCCTCAAACAGCACCTGCCCCTGCGTGATCTTGCCCGGAGGCATGGAAATCAAACGCGGAATACTGAGGGCTGTCATGGATTTTCCGCAGCCCGTTTCTCCCACCAAGGCCAGAATGTCACCTCGCTGAAGCTGGAGGTTGACCCCGACCAGGATTTTCGATGTCCCGTCGAAGGTCTGGAATTCAAGATGCAGGTTGCGAATATCGAGCAGCATTCCCAAAATTTGCTTCAGCGTCTTGAGCGTGGGTCGAGGATGTCTCGGAGACCATCCCCCAAGAGATTCCAACTGAACACCACGATGAAGATGGCGATTCCCGGAAAGGTGGCAATCCACCATTTGCCGGGGAAATAGCCCCGCCCGTCATTGATCATCGCTCCCCATTCAGGCGTTGGCGGCTGTGCGCCGAGTCCGATGAAACCAAGTGCCGCTGCCGTGAGCACGGCAAAACCGAAATCCGTGCTCATCTTCACGATGATGGGCGAGAGTGCGTTTGGAAGGATATGCCGGAATAAAATCCGGGCGTGGCTGGCGCCGATACCGTTGGCCGCTTCCACGAAGGCTTCCTGCTTGAGGCTCAACACCAAACTGCGGGTGAGACGTGCGAATCCGGGCCACCAGACCAGCGAGATGCCGATCATCACGTTGGTGATGCCCTTGCCTAGCGCTGCCGTGATCGCAATGGCCAGAATCAGCGCAGGCACGGTCAAGAAGATGTCGGTGACACGCATAATGATTTCATCCACCCAGCGACCAAAGTACCCCGCAACCGCTCCCAAGGTCACGCCAATCGTGGTCGCCAAGACAATGATGACGATGCCGACTTGCAGGGCGAGCCCGGTTCCCATCAGCACACGGCTGTAAACGTCACGTCCCACCTTGTCAGTTCCAAAATAGTGTTTGGCACTCGGAGGCTTGAGGCGTTCAAGAACGTGCGTGGTTCCCGTGGCGTCTTCCGGATAGGGCACAATGAACGGAGCCCCAATCGCGAGGATCACCACCACCGCAAGAATCCCCAAACCAAGCATCGAGAGTCCGTTGCGGCGAAAACGGTAAACGCTCCGACGAAAATGTTCCCAACGTGCCGAACGTGCTTGCTCCTCGTAATCCGGAGTCAGTGAGCTTGTTTCAGTCATAGCGAATGCGAGGGTCCAACAGCCCGTAGGCCAGATCCGTGAAAATGTTGACGAGGCTGAAGACCATCCCATAAATGATGGTGATGCCCATGATCGGCTGGAAGTCCAACCGCAGCGAAGATTCCACCGCATAGAGTCCGAGCCCCGGCCAATCAAAGATAGTTTCGACCAACACCGCTCCGGCCATCAGCCAACCGAATTCTAAGGTGATCACCGTCAGTGTGGCGATGAAGGCGTTGCGTAGCACATACTTGAAGATGATCAGGTGTTCCGGAAGTCCAAGCGCCCGCTCCATCCGCACATAATCCTTGTCCAGCGCTTCCAGCATGTTGGCGCGGGTGATCCGGGTGATGCTGGCCAGTGCCCCAAACGACAGCACCAAGGCCGGAATGAAGAGGTGTCCCACCGCGACCTGAAATGCCTGAAAATCCCAAACCAACAAACTGTCGAGGGTGTAGAGTCCCGTGATGGTTTCCGGAGGGGGAGTCAGAATGTCGAAACGCTTGCCGATCGGAAACCAGCGCAGCAGCAACCCGAAAACGAGTTGGAAGATCATGGCCAACCAGAACTGGGGGAAGCTGACGAAAAAGAGAACCCCAATCCGCGACAGATGATCCGGCAACTGGTCTCGGTACAACGCCGCGAACACGCCCAAGACGGTTCCCAACACCGAGGCGAACAAGATCGCAGCAAGCGTCAGTTCCAAGGTTGCCGGGAAGTAGGTTTTCAGATCATTGGCAACCGACCGACGCGAATAGAGGGACTCCCCCCAATCGCCTTGGAATAACCCGGCAACGTAGTTGAAGTATTGGAGGGGCAGGGGTTGGTCGAGGCCGAATGCCTGCCGAAGCTTTTCCTTGATCTCCGGAGTTGCTTGCGGGCCAGCAGCAAGCCCCACCGGATCACCGGGAACCACTCGTGCGATACTGAAGGTGAGCAGGGAAAGCCCAACCAGCAGTGGCACCAGCAGCAGCAACCGTTTGACAAAATAACCCAGTTGGAGGTGCATGTTGAAGGCTTAAAAGCCGAACAGAGGTTGTCGGCTGGTAGTTTGGTAAAGGCGTGTGGGGCGCAGAACACGCCCCACCAGAGACGGTCAGGGTGTTAGTTGCAGTTCTCCATCCAGAGGTCTTGGAAGAGAACTGTGATCGGATACATCGGGGAATAGAGATAGCCTTTCACACACTGGCTGAAGCCCATCAGGCTGTCCTCGGTGTACATCCAAACCGAAGGCTGATCAGCGGCAAGTTGCCTCTGCACATCCGCATAAAGTGCCAACCGCTGGTCGATGTCCCCAATGACACGGGCCTGGTCCAGCTTGGCATCTACCTCGGCGTGTTTGTAGAAACTGCACGAGTTGAAGCTTCCCCACTGGCCAGAGTGGTATTGGTTGTAGAGGTGGGCATCAGGATCGAGGTATGGCGGGAGGGTGTAGATGTTGATGAGATCCGGTCCGGTTTCAGGAGACCCACAACTCGCGACCATGTCCGGCCATAGCATGGGCTTCATGTTGAGCGTGATGTTCAACTTTGCCAAACCTTCAAGCAGCATCAATCCGGGGATTTCTTCACGCGGGAATTGCGTGACGTAAACGTAGTCCAAGGTGATGCCACCGTTGGGCCACGGAGTTTTGGCGAGGTATTGCTTGGCTTTGTCGAGGTCGTAGGTAGGAACCGCGACCTTCGTGTAGCCCAAGAAGTTGGAGGGGGTGGCACCCGGCAACACCGTCACCTTGACATCCAGCACCTGCGGAAGTGCATCGTAGTTCATTGCGTGGGCAATGGCTTTGCGCAGGTTCAGATTGCTGGTGTACTTCCCCTGATTGTTCATCTTCAGGGTGTTGGTGAAAAAGCCCACATCCTCCGTGATCCGGAAACCCGGAGTCTTGGCGATTTCAGCCTTGTCGCTGCCAGCCGGTGTGTCGGCGATGTGGGTTTCCCCGGCAAGCAGGGAGTTCTTCTGAGTCGCCGCATCGCGCTGGATGATCCACATGAAGCCCTCCAAGTGACCTTTGCCTGTCCAGCCAGCCCAGTAGTTGTTAGTTGCCTTGAACTCATAGACGTTGCCGATCTCCCAACGTCCCTGAGTGAACGGCCCGGAACCCGCCTCATGCAGTCTCAGATAGCTCTGCCCAAAGTCGTCCCCGCGATTTGCCTCAACAATTGCTGGATTGACCACAAACAACTGCGGAAGGGTGCCAATGAACGGGGCAAAAGGCTTGGTCAAGGTAAACTGCACCTTGTGAGAGCCAAGCGCCTTGGCGGTGTTCTTGTCCGAAATTCCAGACCAACGCCATGCAGGTGGTCCGGAGATTTCCAGAATGCGATTGTAGCTGTAAACCACAGCCTCCGCAGTCACCGGGCTGCCATCATGGAAGACGGCGTTCTTTTTCAGATTGAACGTCCAGACCTTGGCATCGTCACTTGCCGACCAACTTGCCACCAAGTGCGGTTGGATCTTCTCGCCCCGGTAAATGAACAAGGCGTCATACAGGCTGCGGAGCGCGGCATTGATCGAGTAATTCTCTCCCGTGGCGGGATCAATGTTGTCAATGTCCTGGTTCCCGCCATAGAGGAGGATGTCCTTGGCCTGTGCTGTGCCCAAGACCAGTGCCGATCCCAGCAGGATCGCAGCAAACGACATTCCGATTTTTCTAGAGAGGCTCATGGTTTTCTCCTTGAAAGAGTTAGTAAAATGGGTGGACCAAGGTCAACCCTATCGTATGGGTTTAGCGTCTAGCGTGAGAGCACCAACGGCCCGTTGGCTTTTGAGCAGACACTTGCACACGCGCAATTCTATCGCCCTTAACTTGTAGAGTCAAGAGCCACCGTTCTTTTTTTTGTTAACCGTCCGGAGGCTACGGCTCCACGGCAGCAAGACTCCGCCGTACTTTCCAACTGCGGAATTCCGCGACCAGATGGGAGAGCAGGGCGAGGGCGATCAGTGCGGCGATGGTGGCGGCAGCGGGTCGGGTCACAAAGTCCAGTGGGGTTTCCACGCGGGCAAGGCTGGCTCGGAATTTCTCCTCCATGATCTCACCGAGGATGATGCCGAGGATGATCGGCACCAGCGGCCAGTCGACGCGCCGCAGCACATAACCAAACAGTCCGAACGCAGTGGCGATCCAGCAATCGGTGACCTGGTTGCGGATCGAGTAAACTCCGACCAGCGAAAGTGCCAGCACGGAAACCCCCAAAAAACGCTCCGGAACATGGATCACCCGGATCAACAAGGGGGTCGAAACCAGCAGAAAGGCGAGGATGAGCAGGTTGGTGATGAAGAGGCAGAGGTAGAGGCTGACGACCAAATCTTGCTGAGTTTGGAAAAGCTTGGGTCCGGGAACAAGGTTGTGAACCCGGAACACCGAGAGCATCATCGCGGTCAGCGCCTCTCCCGGAATGCCGAGCGCGAGCAGCGGAATCATCGCGGCGGCAGGCACGGCGTTGTTCGCGGCTTCCGAGGCGATCAAGCCCTCCGGAGAGCCTTTTCCGAATTGCTCCGGAGTTTTCGAGAGTTTTTGCGCAAGGTTGTACGAGAAGAATTGCGCGAGGAATTCTCCGACTCCGGGGATGATTCCCATGATGATTCCAAACACTGAGGAGGACACGGCCACGCGCTTCATGCGGAAGACCTCCAGCAAACCCTCAAAGGGGCTGCCCGTGAGCTTGGGCATCTTGTGCTTGGCGGGGCTTCCAATCAACAAAATGAAAGCTTGCGAGATGGCGAAGAGTCCGAGAACCACCGGAATCAAATGGAAGCCCCCGCGCAACCATGAGATTCCGAAGGTGAAGCGCGTTGAAAGCCGCACGGGTTCCATGCCGACCGTGGCGAAGAATACTCCTAACCCCACCAAAAAGGCAGCAGCAAGCGTATGGTCGCGGTGGGCCACAATCACCAGCACAAGGCCGAGCAGTGCGGCGAGGAAGATTTCTCGACTGCCAAAGTATGGTGCGATAGCCGCAAGGTTGGGAGCCAAGGTGATCAGTGCGAGAATGCTGATCATGCCCCCCACAAAACTTGCGCTGTACGCCAGCGAAAGCGCCCGCCTTGGCTGCCCCTGCTTGGTCATGCTGTAACCATCGTAGGTCGTCAGCGCGTTGACCGGAGTTCCGGGGGTGTTGATGAGGATCGCCGGAATCGCCCCACCGTACATCGAAGCACCGTAGATGCCAAGCAGCAGCGTCAACCCCACCAGCGGATCGAGCTTGTAGGTCGCGGGCAGCAGAATCGCAATCGCCACTGCCGGGCCGACTCCCGGAATTGCCCCGATGATGACGCCACCCACGGCACCAATCACCAGCGCCAGCGCGACATCCATGCGGGCGATGTTCAGCAAACCCTCCAACAAAAGTTCCAACACAGGAGGCCGCTAGAAATAAGTGATCATGAAATTGCGGAACCCCGGGGGCAGGAACTCGTAAAGCTGACCACTCGGCAACCGCACCTGAAGTGCCGTCCGGAACGACAGCACCACCGTCAAGCCGACGACCACCGCCCAGCCAAACCAGCGTTTTTCCCGGAAACCTGCGCGGTAGGTCAGCACGAGCATGAAGCCCAGTGTTGCCAACAGATAACCTGCGAGACCAACAACATAAACATATGCGAGGAACCAAAGGCTGTATTCGAGCGGTAGCCACCACTCCAGCAACAGGGAGCGTTCAGGGAGTGCGGATTGCACTTGATTGCTGCGCAGTTTGCGGAACCCAACAACGCACATCGCCAGTGCGGACACGACCATCAACACCAATGCGAGGATCGGCCAAAGACGCGGTTGCATCGTCAAATCCACGCGCTTGATCCACTTTGTCTGCGCATCAATCTGCGTGAGCAAGGAGACCGACGCCACCAGTGCGAACACCCGCAGGCCGAGTTCGAGTCGGGAAGACACGATGGGTTATAGGGAAACCGATTTCAGTCCAACCTCCAAGGCATCACAAATCTGATCCGCCTCGGATGCGCTCAGGATTAGCGGCGGGGAGAGGATGATGATGTTCCCGGAAATCCGCACGAAGACTCCTGCCTCAAAGGTGGCGTTGCCGATGGCTCCGGCGATTTGTGGGGAAAGCGGAGTTTTGGCGTCCCGGTCCGAGACGAGTTCGATCCCGACCATCAAGCCACGACCCCGGACTTCTCCAATGATTTCCACCTCGTCTTGCAAGGCTTGCATGCGGTTCATGATCTGTTCGCCCCGTGCCAGTGAATTTCCGGGCAGGTCGAGCTTGAAGGTTTCGTCCAACGCAGTGAGCGCAGCGGCGCAACCAACAGGGTGTCCGGAGTAGGTGTAGCCGTGGTAAATCGCCGCCAGTTGCTCTTGATCCTGCATGAAGGCGGTTTCGAGCTTTTCGTTGAGCATCACCGCACCCAGCGGGAAGTAACCGGAAGTGATCGCCTTGGCGAGGCAGATGATGTCTGGAGCCACGCCCCAGACGCGGCTGCCGAACCAGTCGCCCGCCCGCCCGAAGCCCGTGATGACCTCGTCGGCAATCAGCAGGATGTCGTATTTGTCGCAGAGGGCACGCAGCCCCGGCCAGAGGTTGGGCGGCGGCGGATACACTCCTCCGGCTCCCAAAACCGGCTCGGCGATGAAGGCGGCAATCGTGTCTGCATTCTGGAACTTGATCTCGTCCTCGATCAGGGCGAGGCACTGCTCGGCCAGTGCTTCCGGATCAGTTGCGCCCAGTGGGTTTCGGTAAAGCGCGGGAAAGAGTACATGGATGCAACCCGGCAGCATCGGCTCGTATCCGCGCCGGAAGCGGTCGCTTCCGTTGATGGACGCCCCGCCAAAATGGGTGCCGTGGTAGCCCTTCTTGAAGGACATGAACTTGTAGCGGTCCCCCTGCCCCTGCACCTTCCAGTATTGCCGTGCCAAGCGCAGGGCGGTTTCGATGCTGTCCGAACCTCCGGAGGTGAAGAAAGCCCGCCGCATTTTTTCAGGCGCAAGCAGTTGCGTGAGCCGTTCCGAAAGCTCAATCACACCCGGAGTGGTCGTGCCCCGGAATGACGAGTAGTAGGGCAGTTCTGCTAATTGCTCGGCAATCGCCTGCTTGATCGGCTCGCAAGAATAGCCGAGGTTGACATTCCACAAACCTCCCACTGCGTCCACCACACGGTTGCCCTGCTCGTCCTCGATGAACACGCCCTCACCCTTGCAGATGATACGGGGAGGGTTGGACTGGATTTCTGCCGGATGCCCCATTGGGTGAAACACGTGGCGGGCGTTATGATCGGTGAAGAATTGCGTGTCGGGCATGTGGAGTTGCTGGTGATGGGGTTGTCAAAATGTGTTCTTCAATGCGAAACGGCACCAGCGTAGCGTACTCGCTTGAACCCTCAAGTCTGATGATGGCTCGGACTTACAGCAAATCCACGGGATCCACGTCCACGATCACCTGTTCGTTACGGCGCAAGGAAAGTTCCGGTTCCAGCAAACGCTTCAGGACTTGGCGCAAGAGGCTTACTTGTACGGCTCGCAGCAAAAGCTGGACGCGGTAGCGGGACCGCAGCTTGCGGAACGGGGCTTCCGTTGGGCCGCTCCAGCGCACGCTGGGGTTGCATGCGGAAAGTCGGGAGGCCAATTGTTCGGCCAAGTGCGTGGCCCGTCGTTCGTCCGGACTCGCACAAACCACGAGTGCAAGGTGTTGGAAGGGGGGGAGTCTTAGTTCGTCACGGCGTGCGAGTTCGAGTTTGCGGAAACCACTGGGGTCGTGAGCTTGGGCGCAGAGGACGCTGTGATGCCGAGGATTGTAAGACTGGATGATCACCTCACCCGGTTTGGTCCCTCGTCCGGCGCGTCCGGAAACCTGTGTGAGCAGTTGGAAGGTGCGCTCGCTCGCCCGGAAATCCGGGAGGTTGAGTCCAAGGTCCGCAAGCAACACCCCAACGAGCGTGACTTCCGGAAAGTCGTGTCCCTTGGTGACCAACTGGGTGCCAATCACGAGGTCCACCTCGTGTTGCCGGATGCGCTCGTACATCCGGGAAAGCGCGTGCTTGCCGTGCAGGGTGTCGCGGTCCATGCGCAAAATGCGGGCATCCGGCAAGCGTAGGTTCAACTCGGATTCGACCTGTTCGGTGCCCACGCCGATGATTTTTGGAGGGCGTTCTGTGCGGCATCCGGGACAGCGAGAGGGTAGCGGCTGAGCGAACTCGCACTGGTGGCAGCGCAACCGTCCGATTCCTTGGTGCAACACCAGCGAGAGGCTGCAATGCGGGCAGGTGTGGGTGTGTTGGCAATCCGGACACAGCACGAGCGGCGCGTAACCCCGGCGGTTGAGAAAGAGGATGGTTTGCTCACGGCGTTGCAAGCGTTCCTGCATCGCCGCCAAAAGGGGTTCCGAGAGAAATGGACTGCCCGGAAGCCGAGGAGTGTTGCGCAAATCCAGCACTCGAATCTCAGGGAGTTCGGCTTGTTCAACACGCTCCGGAAGCGTGAGCGGCGTGTATTTTCCGGAAGCCACGTTGTGAACCGATTCCAGCGAGGGGGTTGCGGAACCCAGCACCACCGTCGCCCCGCAGCGATACCCGCGCATGATTGCGACATCACGCCCGTGATAGCGCGGCGACTCCCCTTGCTTGTAGGAGGAATCATGTTCCTCATCAAGGATGATCAGCCCCAAATTCTCCAGCGGCGCGAACACCGCGCTCCGTGCCCCGATGACGATGAACGCCAACCCCTGCCGTACCCGCGACCACTCGTCCAGCCGTTCGCCGTCGTCCATGCCGCTGTGCAGCACCGCGATCTCATCGCCAAAGCGTGTGTGGAAACGGTTGACCAACTGCGGTGTGAGCGCGATTTCCGGGACCAGTACGAGACACGACTTGCCCAGCTTGCGAGCCGTGCGGACGGCGTGAAGATAAACCTCGGTCTTGCCGCTGCCCGTGACCCCTTCGAGCAGAAAAGTCTGGTAGGTTCTGGATTTGAGGTTGCGTTCAATCTCGGCAAATGCCTCGGCCTGTGCGAGATTGAGGGTGAGATAAGCTTCGCGCTCCGGAAGAGCTTGTGGCAGAAACCGCCGGAAGATTCTGCGTTCAAAAACCTCAATTTTGCCCTCCTCCGCGAGTTTCCGGAGTGCCGCACCCGCGTTCGAGACCTCGGTTTGCAACGCTTTCCACGACCACTCTGGAGTTTGCTCCAGTAGTTTCAGCACCTCGATGCGTTTGGTCTTCCGTTTGGTTGGAGGTGGCTCTGGTGCAGCGTTCGGTCGCAGACGCACCCAACGTTCCATGCGGGGCTTGAGCTTGATTCCGGCCGGCTGATGCGCCTTGCGCACGGCTCCGTCCCGTAGCCACTGCTCGAGCCGCGTTTCGTCCCAAACCGTGGGTTGTGCCTGCTGCCAGTCTTTTTGCGTCCACGATTCGCGGGGCACCAATTTCTGAAGGGGTGTGCTCAAATCCTCATATCCGGGCAGGGTTTTTTGCAACGGCCAGAAGCGCGTTTCCATCCGCATTCCCAGCCCCCCCGGCATTGCGGCATGCAACACCTCCCCCCAACTGCCGAGGTAGTATTCCGCCACCCAGCGACTGAGTTCGAGCAGTTCCAAAGCCAAGGCGGGTTGCTCGTCCAGCGCCTCGGAGACGGACTTGAGATGCGGATGCTCCGAGGTCGGCTTGCTCCGAACCACCATGCCCCCACGCTTGCTGTTTCCAAAGGGAACCAGCACCCGAATTCCGGGTTGGGGAGCTTGCGGAAAATCGTCCGGCCAACGGTAATCGAAGGTCTTGCGCAGGGGTAGGTTGAGTGCGACCTCCACCACCGGAGACCCGTGGGAGGGTTGGGAGCATGATTTTTGCATATTTTTCTTCAATGCTTGGACAAGCTACCACTGGTGACACCGATGCCCAAACAGTATTTTCTGATTCTTTGCTTAGGGTTGAGTTTGCTTGGAATTTCGAGCGGATTCGCTTGGATTCAAGAAGAGGCCGATTTGTTCCGCGTTTCCGTAGCGCCTCACGACTTTCCGGAAACGGTAGCCGCCACCCTTACGGATGGACTTTCGCTCCTGAAAGTCCTTGTACAAGATCACAACGCCCAACCTGTGGGCGGCGCGATCCTCACCTCCGGCAACAGCACTTGGGTCACCGATTTCTCCGGGCACTCCCTGCTTGCGCTTTCCGAAGCTCACAACGCCGTGCGGATTTCCGCGCAGGGGCACCTCATCCAGACCTTCTCGCTCCCGGACCCCACGGAATCCGGAGCCTCCTTCACCCTCACGCTGCGTCGCAACCCGATGCTGTAGCAAACGGCGGTTCCGTCAAGGTTGCTCACTCCTTCCGGATGAAAATGAAATTGCCACCTTCGTCTCTGGCTTGCTGAATAATGATCTTTCTCACATTCCGTAAACGGTGATTGTTTTTCCTGAAAATTCTGAGACTTGACAAAATAGTTTTTTTCTTCAATCAAACAAAGAAAATCCTCAAAATCAAAGCGTTCCAGAGGGTTCAAATGGTAATGATCTTCAGGACGAATCGACCCGGCTCGATTAAAAAATTTCATGCTGCATTCTCTGTTTTTATGTTGAAATTGTCCTCCAAGTTCACAAAGAAACGCAACTGGTAGTTGGCACATCAGCTAAATGATAGCTACCCACGTTCTTG
>LWDU01037367.1_pt1 | contig 25063 bp, 25 predicted proteins | sample 727161 | NCBI WGS metagenome assembly LWDU01 (sample SAMN04566230, study PRJNA314399) | hydrothermal vent metagenome | isolation source: deep sea hydrothermal plume seawater | place: Mexico: Gulf of California, Guaymas Basin | collected 2004-07-11
CCCCTGATTGGACATCGGCGGTGCTCATTACTGGAGCAAAGCTGCCAGTCCGCTTCCGGGCATTTTCCGGGAGAGCCCAAACGACTGAAATTGGGGCGCAAAGCGGACGCGGCTGCGCGAGTAGACTATTTTAGAACGAAAGGAGGTGGCTCTCTGGAAGAGAGCGGAAAAGGGCACGCGATCCCCGCGGCCCATGGAGACGTGAGATGACCGAGATTGAACAACAGAAGCGCATCGCCAGCTACCTCGCCGCCTTCGCACACCTGCTGGGTGGCAAGCCCGGACGCTTCACTGAATTCCGAGACAAGGTGGACATCATGCTGAGCGGATCGGCTCCCAACGCTTTCGGCCTGATGCAGTTCGCTTCCCGGGTCCAGACAACCGGCCGCCCGCTCCTCTGGGTTCATCAGCCCGCAGAGTGCCCCACTGTTCCGCAGATCGGTCTGGTCGCGCAGATGGGAGGGGGGATGCACTACATCGAGAGCTGCATGCTCTGCCTGACTGGCGAAGACGACCGCGCGACGCTCGTACCAGACGGCTTCAATCTGGGCGCGTACCGGTTCGACCATAAGCTCAATCTGAAGCACATCACCGAAGCACCAGCATCGACCTTCGAAGCGGCAGATGGCGACATGGTGAGGGCCTACAACCGACTTATCGCGATTCAGGCCGAACAGTGGGAGCGGGGTGACACCTTCGACCTCCCTCATCTCGCCCAAGCGGCCTAAGATATATGGTAGCCGGATCGTCAATAGGCGATCCGGTATCGCCAATCAGGAGCCATCTTCGTTGATCGATCGCCCTGAGCATAACGGTTTTGGCGCGAATTCGTGAAGGCTGCGTAACCGACAAGAGTTAATGGAGCCGACTGATCCGTTAGTATTCCGCCCGATTGCAAATTACGCAATGAGCGGACGGTCGAATGAGAGCAGGTTGGATACAGCTACACCGGTCGTGTGGAAGCCTGTGGATAGGCCGATCAAATGGCAGAGATTGGGTCGCTTGCCGCCTGTCAGCTTTCGGGCAGTGGACCAGAGATAGCTGCCATTCATCACGAAGCCCCCGATGAGGCAGCTGTCGACCCAAAGCCGGTCTTCCGAAGCGGGCAGTCGAAAGTCCGCCTCGTCAGTATCTGCCGTTGAAATCGCTCCGCGCTGCCAGCAGGACGCAACCCGGCTCACCCAGCATTCGGCCACCCATTGCAGATATTCAGTTAGCTCATGCTCGTGAAGTGCCGAGACAAAGCTTGGTCCAACCTCCTATCCAGCCAGTTTGCCGATGATCAATTGCGGACTGCGGTCGGTTTGCTCAGGATTGCTGATCGGGCGGCCCCAGAGGTAACCCTGTGCTTCATCACAGCATTCGTCCTTGAGCAATCTTAGCTGGGCATCATTCTCTAAGCCCTCGGCTAGGACAGGGACTTTCAGGCTGCGTCCCAGCGCCAGCACCGCTCGGATAATCGATCGTGCCTGATGGCTTGTTTCTGCATCGAGCAGGAAAGACTTGTCGATCTTGATCTTGTCGAATGGGAAAGAGTTGAGAGTGTCGAGCGACGAATAGCCCGTACCGAAATCATCAATTGCGATGGAGACGCCCAGCGCCTTGATCTGGCGCAGGATGTGGAGGGCTCGCGTCTTGTCGGAAATGAAGGCCGTTTCGGTAATCTCCAGCTCCAGCCTTGATGCCGGAAGTCCGGACTCGACCAACGCGCCGGTAACCGTTTCGATCAGGTCGACATGCATGAGCTGGACTGGTGACAGATTCACCGCCACGCGCCACGGCTTGGACCACGATACAGCGGCCTTGCAAGCGGTCCGCAGGACCCATTCACCAATTCGAACAATCTCTCCGCATTCCTCGGCGATCGGGATGAACTCCTCCGGCGAGACCCATCCGTCGCGCGGATGCTTCCAACGCAGCAGCGCCTCATAGCCTCGCACCTCTCCGGACCGTACCGACTTCTGCACCTGGTAGGCGAGGCTGAGCTCTGCGCGATCAATCGCCTCGCGAAGATCGGACGCGATGACACGGCGGGCGCGCACGGCTTCGTCCATGCTCGGCTCATAGAAGCAGACGGGTTGGCCGACCGCATCTTTCGCCCGATACATAGCGAGATCCGCGTTATTTAATATCTGCTCGAGATTGCTTCCGTCGTCGGGATAGATTGCGACGCCGATACTGGCGCCCAGGCTTACGCTGAGATTATCGAGATCGACCGACGCGCTAAGCTTCTCATTCAACCGCGCGATAAAATCATCGAGCGCAGAGCGGTCATGATAGACCTTGAAGGCCGCGAACTCATCGCCGCCCAGCCGTCCGACAAACTCTTCGTCGCGCAAGAGTCGCGACAGGCGGCCGGCCAGTTCCTGAAGCACCGCGTCGCCCATCGCATGCCCGTGCGCGTCATTCACTTCCTTGAACCGGTCCAGATCGATTCCGACCGCTGCCACTTTGTGCCCTTGATCGGTCGCCTGCGTTAGCACCGCCTTCATCGCATCATGAAAATGTGCACGATTTGGCAGGCCGGTCAGTTCATCGTGGAGCGCCAGGAACTCGATCCGCTTCTGCGCATTTCGCCGTTCGGTAGTGTCGTCGAAGGTCGTGACCCACCCACCATCGGGTCGTGGGCGATGCGCGATGGAGAGAGTTGAGTCATTCTTGAATGGAATGGTCAGCGTACCGCCATTCGGTTGCAAAATGCAGGCGCGATGGCGCGCCAACGTCTCAGCGACGAGACTTTCATTCACCTCGCCTCCCGCTCGCTCGACAAGCACATGCCGGACGAGCAATTCAAAAGGCGTGCCCATCGGGAAATCTTCAGGCGCAGCCCTGAACATGTCTGCCACCCGTCCATTGGCGAGGACCAGGCGTTCTTCCGAATCGAACAGACAAAGGCCTTGGTGCATGTTCGAGAGCGCGGCTTCGAGGCGCTCCTGATCCTCCTTCATGCGGGTCATATCGCGCGTGATTTTGGCGAAGCCTTGGAACTCGCCATACTCGTTGCGAACCGCCTCAATTGTCACATGTGCCCAAAAGCGGGAGCCATCCTTGCGATAGCGCCAGCCTTGCGCATTGAAGATGCCATCGCGTCGCGCCGTTTCGATGTCGTGCGCCGGAACGCCAGCCTCTCGTTCCTCCGGCGAATAGAAAGCCGCAAGTTCAAGGCCGATCGCTTCGTCCTGGGTGTAACCCTTCAGCCGTTGCGCGCCGGCATTCCAGCTCGCGACGCGACCGTCCGTACTGAGCATATAAATGGCACAATCGCTGATCCCTTGAATCAACGCTTTAAACTCGCGGGCATTGGCATCGATAGCCGCCTTGGTTCGACCGCGCACAATAGCGGCAACCATGCCCATGATGAGAACGAATGCGGCTGCGGCGGCAACCGACAGCGCGAGGCCAAATGATGACAGGACAATGTCAGTAGAAGGCGGCATGCGACTTGGCAGAAGGGTGATCCCCGCCATGCCAATGAAATGCAGGGAGAAGATGCCAAGAACAATAAGGCCGGCCGCTCCAACTCCGCTCCTTCGATCGTTCCGGTCGATCGCCCACGACAGGACGGGGAAGTTGGGACCAATCGCAGCGATCACTGAGGCGACCACATATCCTGTCGAGAGATGATAGGATGCAGACATCTCGACTGCCGCCATCCCGATATAGTGCATGGCCGCGACGCCTGCGCCGATAATGCCGCCAGCGAACCACCGTACACGCCAATCCTGCGAACGGAGCGCAATGGCGAATCCGGTAGAGATCGATCCCGCCACGACCAGAAGTGACAGAAGGGTGGGAGTGAGTTCGTAACCTTTGACGATCGACGAGTTGTAACCGATCATCGCGATAAAATGCGTCGCCCAGGTGCCAAAGCCACTCGCTGTGCCGGCCACGAGGACCCAACGTGTTCGTTCTGCGCCATGAGCGTTCCGAGCCTGCCGCAAAAGCACGACGGTAGAGGCAGCCGCAATGATGCAGACTGCAATTGCCAACCCGAGCAGGCGGCTATCATGTTCATTTTGAACACAAGAAAGTAGATCGAACATGACGCTTGTTACATGACATCTATTAAAATGCGGTAAGTTGGGCGCTTCTTCGACTGGCGGCCGGACGTCCGCTCATGCCGGTCCACACCTTTAAACCGATCATCGGGAATCCGATCTTGTTGCCATTCAGGGGCTTGCCAACTGAATGTCAGCTCACATGTTGAGGTCGCCGAGCGTGGAGACATCACCCTAACCGAGATTGAGGCGCGGCTTACCGAGCGCGTTGTGCCGATGGGCATCGGCACCGTGCATCGCTTCTTCGCGCGGCATAGGATCACGCGTCAAAAAAGATTGGGCACGCGGTTGAGCAGGACAGGCCCGACATCTTGAAGCAGCGCCAGCGCTGGTTCGACGGCCAGCTCGATCTCGATCCCGAGCGCCTCGTGTTCATCGACAAGACGTGGACTGCCAGGAACATGACCCGCAGTCATGGGCGCTGCCCAACGGGCGAGCGGCTGCGCATGGGCTTCCCGCACAGCCACCGCAAGACCACCACGCTGGTAGCCGGTCTGCGCATGACCGGCATGGTCGCGCCGATGGTGCTCGATGGACCGGTCAACGGCGATTGGTTGGAAGCCTACGTCACCAAGGTCTTGGGGCCCGAACTCCGACCCGGTGACATCGTCATCATGGACAATCTCCCCAGCCACAAGCGGGCGGCCGTGAGGGAAAAGATCGAGGCGGTTGGTGCCATCCTGCGCTTCCTTCCACCCTACAGCCGGGACTTCAATCCGATCGAGAAGGCGTTCTCCCGGCTCAAGGCCATGCTGCGCAAAGCCGGCGAGCACACCGTTCGAGGCCTTTGGGACCTCATCGGCAGGCTCGTCCGCATGTGCAGCCAGACGAATGCGCCAATTACTTCAGATCATGCGGATACGAACCGCAATGAGCCAGAAAACGCTCCAATGGCGGGTTTCAGGAGACGCTCAAGGGTTCTCAAACGCCCGAATGAGGGAGCTTTGCGGACCGGCAGGAAGCGGGCCGCGAGCGGTCTGCCTGCTTTTGGAAACTATGACCGCGATAGCCGACGTTCCGCAAACGACCCCATCCCGGTCATTGAAGGTTCGCCGCCGTCTCCCTGAAAGCGGACATCATAGCCTTGCGGGCGGAAGCGTCATTCCAGAGGAACTTTGGTGGGCGGAATTCGTAAGTGTGTGTCACCCTTGAAAATCCGGAGGTCTTGCCATGCAAAATCAGCTGAAATTAAAGCCGCTCGATGAGCAAGTCATCGTCATTACCGGTGCGACGTCCGGCCATGGCCTATGCACTGCACAGATGGCCGCAAGCCGAGGTGCCACGGTCATGCTCGCCGCCCGTGACGAGAGCGCACTCAAGCAGGTGTGCGCTGATATTCGCAGCGAAGGCGGAACGGTGGATTATGTCGTCACCGATGTTTCGGCTGAAGAGGATATGCAGCGGCTGGCCGATAAGACGATCGAGCAATTCGGTGGCTTTGACAGCTGGGTGAACAACGCCGGCATAGGCGTCTACGCCCAGGTTCTGGACCTCGAGATGGAGGATCACCGCAAGATCTTCGATACCAACTACTGGGGCGTCGTATATGGTTCGGTGATCGCGGCGCGCCATTTCAAGGACAGACCGGGCGGGGGCGCGCTCATCAATGTCGGCTCGATAAATTCGGATATGCCGGGGCCGATTCTCGCATCCTACAACGCGTCGAAGCACGCCGTGAAAGGTTTTACCGATTCATTTCGGATCGAGCTGCAAATGAATGGCGAACCCGTTTCGGTTACGCTGATCCAGCCCAGCGCCATTGGCACACCTTTTCCGCAGCATGCCCGCAACACCACAGGCTTCAAGGCGCGCCTACCGGAGCCGGTGTACGCCCCAAAAGTGGTGGCCCGCGCGATACTCGACGCCGCCCAACATACACGCCGGGACGTAGTCGTCGGCGGTGCGGGCAAGTTCCAGATCTTCGGTTCGGCAGCCTTTCCTCACCTGTTTGACAGGATCGCCGCGACAATGGCTGACAAGCTGATCGACAGAGAGAAACCGATACCCGAGCAACAAGGCAATCTCTACGAACCACAAGGCAATGATGGGGATGTCGAAGGCCAACAGCATGGCAGGCATTTCACCGTTACCACCGCCGCTGGCCGGCACCCCTGGGCAACCGCCGGAACGTTGGCTGCTGTGATTGCCGCGGGCGTATGGGCAGTAAGGAGTACGAAAGCGAGAGCATAGTGCTCCGCCGTATCGAAGTAGGCGAAGGCGGGTATTAGGAGCGCTGTACCAATTGTACGCCCGATCAAGCCACGCCTTGAGCTAACTGCGGACTGTCGGCTTGCCACCCACAAACGGACTCAAGAGCCTTCACCTCGCGAAGAGTCTGTCATCCCACCAGACCGGTGTTTCGAGTCCAGGTGAGATCGATCCGAAATCGCCATGGCCGGTATTGAAGACGAAATTTCGCTCCATGCGCGCAACCACACTCGGTACGACGAGCAAGGCGCTTCGTCCCTCTTCATACCACTTGCGTCCGAATTTGCGGGCGACATCGCCGTTACGATCCGACCAACCGGGGTGATGAGCATCGCTGAAGACCTCGTAGCTCGTCCCGGCGGGAATGACGATCTCGATGAAATGCTGGTTTGGCGGAATTTCTCCGGAATGGTGGACGAGTTTCTCGAGCATCGCGGTCGAGTAATTCTGCGCGGCGTAAATCACGCCTGCACCCACTTCGTGCCATCGGCCGGCAGCGCGCCTGGCTCCGCCATCATCCCAGATCGCAAACTCCCCGTCAGGATCACCGATACGCCAAACCCTCCAGTCCGTGCGCAATTTGCGTGGGGTCATACGGCGAAGCCGGCATCGGCCCGACGGAGGAGGTTCACAACAGCATCAGCACCGGCCGAGCTTGCCTGCGCGAGAGCAAGCGGAGGCCGGCCATCGAGCAACGGATGCGGGCGTGACAGGAAGCGCCGCGCGGCATCGATGTCGCCGCCGTAGCTTCGCTTCGCTGCTTCAACCACGCGGCCCACCTCATAGAGGCGCTCGCTCATTTCGCGGGACAAGGCCTTGCGAGATTTCTGGTTTCGGCGATACGTCGCTTCGGGAATGATTCCGCCCACTACGATGGCTTTCCCGAGCACTTCAATCAGGCCCGAAGCAGCTTTCGGCAGCAGGCCGCTGGCGACACGGTCTGCGAGTGCGACGTCGTCGATATCGCCGGCATCGTCAAAACCGAGAAGCGCAGCAACACGTGCGGGTTGCGAACCGCTGCCGCGATCGAATTCTGCCACTCCAGCCATTGCGAATTCTCCTTTATTCGTCATTTGATCGGAATATAGCAGTCAGTTGACGACGTGCAAGCCCGTCATCGTCAGAGCGGCGGCAGGAGCGCCTTGACGACGGGTTCGGGATTGTCCGCCGGGATGAAGACCCGGATGCGGTAGGCAATGATCTCGGTGAAACACCCGATGCTCTTCAGCCATTCGACCTGGTCGGCAGGCGCTCCAGCTATCTCGATGCGAAGATCGCCAGCGACGCGCGAGCGCTTCAGCACCGCGCCGAACGGCTGCTCGATCGTGATGCTGCGGTTCTCGCGCAGTGCTTTGACGACCGCTTCATCCGTGAGCTTCACGCTCGAGTTTACGCCGAAGGCTTTCAGCACGTCGGCGACGTCGGTGTCGTAGACGATGCGTCCGAGCCAGCTGCGACCCTCGAGATCCACGATCCGGTTCACTTCGAGATAATCGCGCGGAAGGTTCGACCAGATGGGAAGCAGTAGGCCCGTGGCGAGATGGACCGTCTCGGTGTGCAGGCGGGATGCGCTGTCTTCGGCTTCGGCCTCCCACAGCTTCGCGAAGCGGGGTTCGGCGCATTCTACCCATGCGGATTCCTCGAGGTCGCGCAGCTGATGATATTCCCGGCGCAGGGGACGGTGGAGGATCACGCGCTGGATCAGCTCGCCCTTCTCGGTCATGAAGTGGCGCGATGGTTCGCAGAGCGCGGCCTTGTCGCTCTTCGTGTTGCGCATGAGGATGCAGCCATCGGACCATTCGCGCCGCTCGAGCACTCTTTCCAGCGTAGTCGGTTGATACCGGGTTGTCAGGTCGATGCGCAGCAGGTGCGAAGTCGCTCCAGTGCGCTCGTCGGTTCGGAGCACGATATCCTCGGCAACGCTGGCGCTTTCGACCTGAATGTTTTCGACCCCGACATCCAGCGTGCCGGCATCCCGGGCCGCCGATACGCAGGCTTCCACCAAAGCCAGGAATTCGTCGAAGATCGCGTTCTGCATGGCGATCGGCAATGCCAGTATGCGGTTGAGCCAGCGCCGGATGGGAGGGAGTTCTTCAAGAGGTGACCTGGACGTAGCATGGCGGCCTAGGCCACCAACATAGGTGGTGGAGGCTTTCCCGAAACTCGATCCTTTTTGAGAAAGGCGGTCCCGCAAAGGACGGCCGCTTTTCGCCTATTCCAATTCAACACCAGACAGTCGCAAAACCACCCCAACGTCGGCCGGTCAGTGCACCTTCGCGGCAATTTGGAAGCGGTCGATCATAGCTGCCGGGCGACCGCTTCTTTAGCTAGGTTTCGTCGACAAAGGGTATCCAGAGCTTGATTGAAGCGAGAGCGACGAAGCCGAGGTAGGACTCTTTGGTCTTGTCGTATCGAGTGGCGACCCTGCGCCAGTTCTTCAGCTTGCTGAACAGCAGCTCGATCAGGTTCCGCCAGCGGTATTTTACCCGGTCGTACGGTGTAGGTGTGCGGCGATTGGCCTTGGCAGGGATGACCGCTTCGACGCCGGCACCGGCGATCTCCTCGCGGATGGCATCGGCGTCATAGCCGCGGTCGGCGAGGAACGCTTCGATCCGATCGCCGATCATCCGGAACAGCGGTGCAAAGCCTTGAACGTCGTGCGCTTGGCCGGGCGTCAGCACGAAGCCGAGTGGGAGGCCTCTGGCATCGCATCTGGCGTGCAGTTTGGTGGTGAAGCCTCCCCGCGATCGGCCGAGCGCCTCTGTTTGCTGAGTCCCCTTTTTATGCCGACTGCACAATGATGTGCCCGGACCACCGTGCTATCGATCATGTCGGCGGCGGTGTCCCGGCCCGCCAGTTCGGCCAGCGTCTCGAGCAAGGCATCGAACACGCCGGTCGTGACCCATCTTCGATAGCGCCGGAAGACGCTGTTCCACTTGCCATACTCATCCGGCAAATGTCGCCACTGCGCGCCGGTGCGCGCGATCCACATCATGCCTTCGAAGTAGCGTCGATTATCCTGCGCCGGCCTGCAGCCACGCCCGCGCTCAGGCGGCAGCAGCGGCATGACCAGCTCCCACTCGTCATCCGATACTCCGATCCGTTCGCCCAAGGCCGCCTCCAAAAGGCAGCCTTGAATCGAACGACGAGTCCCAGGTCAAGCTTTGTCCACGAAGCCTAACTACATCAAGACACTGGTCGTTAAAACCGACCGCGTCGCGTCACCGACGAAAGGAAAAAAGCGCGGTCGGCAGCGAAGCGGGGGCGCCCGGCTTATACCAGTTCGTATCCTGGATATGCGAGGCAGTGACGTAGATCGTCCCGTCCGGCCCTTCCGACAGCGTATCGGGCCAGCGCAATCTCTTGTCGGTTACCACCGGCTCCAGCGCATCGCCCGTCCAGTACTTCACGGAATTGTCGGTTGGCGAGGTGATGTAAAGCGTGCCGTCACTGCCCATCCAGAGGCCGTCCGCGACGTTGGTCGTGCCGACGGTCTTCACCGCCGCTTCAACGTCCGAGGCCGAAGCGCCCTTGCTGAGTTTCGATGTATCGATCGAATAGAGCGTTCGGCCGGTCAGCGCCTGCCAGTAAAGCGTGCGGCCATCGTTGGAGATCGCGAGGCCGTCGGACGAGAAGCTGGGCTGGCGACCATCGGGTCGACGAAGCGGCCTGCCATCGATTTCGACGATCACGTCCTTCTCGACCTGCGTGGACTTATGGCCGTCGAGCGCGCGGAAGGCGTCACCGGTGTCAAGGTCGACGACTATGATCGCGCCGCGCGTGCCGGAATCGGTGATGTAACCGGTCTTGCCGTCAGCGCTGAAGCGGATGTCATTGAGATAGGTGCCCTGAAGCGCCACCGTCTCGTCGAACAGGATCGTCTTGGTGACTTGGTCGGTCGCGAGGTCGACACGGACCAGCTTGGGGCCGCCGGGCAGGATCTTTTCGTTGCCGGGCGCGGCGGGATCGAGCACCCACAAGGCGCCCCGACCATCCGCCACGATCGATTGCACGCAGACGAAATGCTCGCCGACCGGCATTTCGCTCGCCTTCGCGTTGCGCCAGGAATTCCATCTCTCGTCCGGATAGGCCTTGAGCTTTCCGCTCGGCAGCAACTCGGCGACTGAGATCGGGGCGTCGTCGGTCCAGCGCGGGAAACAGACGAAGATCCGCCCGTCTTCGGTGACGCTCACGCCGGTCACCTGATGGTCGAAATCCGCGACCTTGGTGAGTTTCGAATCCGTGCCCGCGAACTTGAACGCGAACGCGGCCCCGGCTGCCGCGGTGCTGGCGACGGCCGCTCCAACGAGCGCCTTCTGCTTCGTGTCCATCAGACTGTCCCTCCCTCAAGCGGCCGCGCGACCGACGTGTTCCTGCTCGTCCTCTACTCATCACCAGCGGATGCAATCTTGAACGCCAAGATTTGTGCGCGGTGGATCTGGGGAGGCTCGGCGAACAGCGAAGCGGAGCTTCCGGATAGCGCCGTGCCGACTTCGCCCGACAGATGCGCCTCGCGCCCTGCCTCGTCGGCGAAGGTATCGACGATGGCGAACCGAGTCTTTCCGAGACGCAGAGCGTACCACGACAGGGTGCCCGGCTCCCGCTCCACGGCCGATCGGGCTTCTTGCAGGAAGCGGGCAACCTCTTCCTCCGCACCATCCCGTGCTTCAAGCGGAACATGCAGGGCCAAGCGCGGCAGGGCGTCCGCCGCCGGCACCTTGAGGGCGAGGATGTCGGCCGGCTCGATCTCCGGCAAGCCGTTGAGGATGGTGAAGGTCTTCACCACCAGCGCCCGGCCGACCGTGCCGAACAGATGCTTCAGCCGGCCGGCATTGCCGGGGAAGGTATCGAAGATGGCGAAGTCGGCGGGGCCAAAGCGCAGCGCGTACCAGTGCCGCGTGTCCTGCTCATGCTCGACCGGCTCCAGCGCACCCCGGAGAAATTCAGCGGCATCTTCCTGGTGGGTCGGCCCGGCTTCAATGCCTACGAACAGTGCCTTGTGCATCTTTTCTCTCCTTGTTTTGATGGTAGCGCCTCGAGCTCTACGGAAGGCGTCCTGAGCCTAAATCATGAGCGATCGAGCGGCAAGGGAATGGCGCGATGCGCGCGGTCGCAGGTCGAACGTCTCGAGCGCTTCGTCAATATGGCGAAACTCGTTCAGGACGAGCTCGAGACCCGCCTCGCATCATTGGAGGCGGAACTTCCCGACGAGGATGCGGAAAACTGACGGCAGATCTACGCGCTGACTCAGCACCACTGATGGGCCAGCAACGAAATCAAGCTCAAAGATTGAATGTAGCCATTTGAGGGATGTCCGCTTTTGGGGATCGACGCCCAAGTGCTAAACGACCGCGATTAGGGCGCGAAGCGGACATCACGAATGCTGAATTTGAAGAAGCTTGGGCTGCTGGACGCGAGCATCCTATAACCGGTTGTAAGTTCTTGCCGGTAGAGGTGCTACTATGTCCAACTCACTAACATCGATGCAGTCGGACCGTGTTCAGAAGATCGTATTAACAAACGATCGGATGAGCTTGCGCGCGTTTTGGGCAAACACTCAATCCCACGAGCATACTTTCCGCAAAGTCTTGCGTCGGATGGGTTTCGAACAATCCTTCCCAATAGAACTGGCAGGCGGTCACCGGTTCACAAATATAGCCGTAAGTGTGCTCGACTTCCAGCAGGCATCTGGATCGGGACCTCGGCTGCTCATTCCGATAGATCCCCAGTCCCATCCGGACGAGCGCGCGATTGAGGCATCGCTTGCCCGATCCATCGGACTGATGCTCGCGGACGCGGCGATGTACGATCAGATCTGGGTCGATACCTACAGCAAACTCCTGCCCCGGTTTGCAAAGAGGCCGGAAGCTTCCTTGGAGCGGATGGATTTCGCGGAAGGGCCTCATGACGGCCTTATGCTGCATGCCGAGTTTCTTCGGCTCGATCACGATTTTTCGACAACCCGATCGAGGCGGATTGCTTCGGATATCGAAGAGCTGATCGAGGCGATTGACTTCGACCTTCGCGAACATGATCGCAATGTCGCTGCCCTGACAGTTGACGAATCGGGATCTCATCAAAGAAAGATTACAGGTCTTACCGCCCATGTTCTCGAGCTCGCTGGCATCAGCCCGGACGACCTGCCGCTGCTCTTCAATGACGATGGTGATCAACCCTTCACATCGGTCGATGGCTCTCTCCCGTTTTCCGCGGGGCGGTTCTATTGGTTGAGAGGAACGCTCGAGTGCTCGCTCGAATTGCGCGAAAGCCGGTGCTGGATCGATGGCAAAAGGGTCATACTTTCGTACCCTTCCAATCTACCTGCGACAACCCTTTCGTCCTGTGTCGGACGGCCACTATATACCTTGCTACAGATTGAAGGGTTGCAATTCGACGCGACTATAAAAAAGGCCCACGCGGCAAGGGATTGCATTGTAGTTGAGATCGAGATGCCCAAGGATGAATTCCCAGATTAATTCGGTTGAGAAATAAAGAATAAACTCCGTTGACAATCATGCAATACGCGGCCGTTCGATCACGAACAGGTTGAATTCAGCTACGCCTGGTTAGATCCCGGCTGTGAAAAAACGCCGAATTTCTGAAGTTAGACCGTTGCCGGACTGCCCACTGTTGAAATGGGCGTTTCGTGAAAGCATACATTTCCTCACATTAATCGCGGCTGCTCGAGGCAGCAGCGATCAGGCTGTTCGCGGGTGAGGGGGAGACGAGCTCGGACGATGTCTAAAGCAGTGTTCGACACAACTAAAAGCGGCAGTGCCTCCCGCGCCGCTCCGGTTGTTGCCTCCTGCGCGGCTGCCGCATGCCAAATAGATTTGGCTAACGGCATCTTCAGGCATGCGGCCAGAAATCGGAACTGGAAGAGCATGCTGAAACGTTGCGCTTACCGGCGCCGGGCGCGCTCCCTCGATCTCGCATTCGAACGGGCGCTCGACGCGGTCGAAAAATGGATCGGCGAAATGAAGATCAGATAGGCAATAGAAGGCAACATAGCAGTCGCTGCGAGACAGGGCACAAGCAGGCTTTCCGCTAATGCAACGAAATATATCTGAAAAGCTGATCCGTTGTGTCCATATCTCTGTTGAAGGAGGCTGCAATGCGAAAAGTGCGCGAAAAGATCATGGCCCGGGCAATGATCAGCAGAAGCTGTGCGAACTTCCTTTCCGACGTCGATGTCAAGCCGGGGATCGCTCAGTCCGGAGGTGCCTTGAACAAGCATCAGCACCATAAGATAAGGTTTCGGTCCAAGTACGACTGTTGGTCAGAAACGGATATCGTGCTCGAAAAACGGGGCTCGTTATTAGCTGGATCTATGGAGCATGCACGGTTCGCAAAACGAGCAACGCTCGACCTCGAGTACAGGTGGTTTCGCTTCCGTGAAAGCAGGAATGGCTTTTCCATGCTTGCAATCTGGGACAAGGAGCTTCCCGCGACGATCTGTGCTGCGGGCTCCTCGGGGAACTACCGTTTGCTTGAACTGGTAGATTTTTCCGATTTCAAACCCTTGTTCTTCGTGCGTTCGAACCCGGTAGTCCATTCCTTGAAAAATGTTACGAGAATGCGCCGTAACCCCGAGATGCAGAGGTCTGGAGGGGAGCGACGGCGATGTAAAGCTCTTCTCGTTACCATGAAGGATGAATGGTCGAAGAGTTTTTGGGGCTATTGGTCTCCGGAAAAGGGCTACCTATCGACCATGGACGCTCCTTGAGCGAGAGCGAGAGCGCGACGCGAGAACAATTAGTGCATAATTTTATGTAAGTGCCTGAGAATGAATCCGGCAGCCCGATTATTCGTGCAGTTCTTAATCGAATAAGTCGACGTCAGCATGCGATCTGTTGATTTCCATCGATTGCATTTTTCGCAATGAGCGGTTGGTCGCATTGCACCAGGTTGTGTCCGGCTACACTCGCACGGATAAATGCTGTGGAAAGCGGTCGAGAATGGCGGGAAGTGGGCCTATTGTGTTGAAAAACTCGGCCTGACCCGATCCGCAGCCGATTTTCCGTAATAATGATTCAACGGGAGAAGGCGTCTTGAGGTAATGATATTTCCCGCCGAAGGTGCCTGCGGAGTTTTTCAACACAATTGGGCCGGAAGCGGACTGTCAGCTTCGCAGCTAAAAAAGGTCCGGACAGACGTTCCTGCCAGGCACAAAACGATGTCGATCATCGCAAAAAACCGAAGGAGAAGCGGAGACGATATGGGGCGGTATCGGCCTGATCAGATGCTCAAGTCTTGCCTTCAGCAAACGCTCCCGGAAATTCGATACGGGTGTGAAAGCCTTCGTCGCTGCCCGTCTCGATGGTGCCGGATAAACGCGCGGTCATCGCTCGGATCATACGCCAGCCTAGGGAATCCGATCGCTCGGGCTTGACGTCTTCGGATAGGCCGACGCCATCATCCTTCACGGTCAAGACCCAGCGCTTCATGTTGTCCTCGTCGCTTTCCCGCTCGAAACTCACGTCGATGCGCCCGTTCTTCCTATTCTCGAACGCGTGTTTGTAGGCGTTCGTGATAAGTTCGTTGACGATTAGCCCCAAATCGATTCCTGCACTGCCGGAAACGCTAACCTCATCTCCGAACACGGAGATCGCGATGTCGAGCTCATCGTTGGAAAACGCATCCTGCGCGTGATTCGCCACGGTTTCGAGCAAGGGGACGAGCGCAATCCGGTCGGCCAGATTGGCGCGCTGAAGTTCCTGATGGACCTTGGCAACCGACAGTACGCGCGATTCGAGTTGCGCCATCGCCTGGCGTGTCTCTTCTGATTGCGCACCTCGCTTGCTGAGCTGGATGAAGCTCACGATAAGAGCGAGGTTGTTGCCGGTGCGATGATGGACCTCATCGATTAGCAATTCGCGTTCGGCCATGGCTTCGGCCAGTTCGCGGTTCTGCCGCGACAATTCGGCCAAGGGATCGGTGGAACTGAGTTCAGCGATACTGGCCATCACTCGCTCGCCAAGCTCGGATTCCTCCTCGGAGGCCGATGGTAGTTTAAACGCCAGTTCCGCTCGCGTCCCGTTTTTTGAGGTGTCCAGGTCGAACTTGTCGGCTAGCCGCTGAACGCCCGTGAGACCGAGCCCCATCCCTTGCGCGCGAGTGCCGCCAGATTGAGCCTTGAAGGGTCGGCGTCCTTTCACGAAATCCGCGCCTTTGGGCAGGCCCTCACCTTGATCGATGACCCGCACCACCAGCCAGCAGAGGTCGGTTTCCGGTCGAATGGCGAAATGCGCCCGACCTCCACCGCCATATTGCAGGGCGTTGCGGGCGATCTCGAGCACGGCGGTGACGACGCGCGTCTTGGCGAAGCTTGCCAGCCCGCAGGTGTCGGCGATCACACCAGTGACTTGGCGGATGCGAGCGATGTCCGGCTCGGCAGCAATCCTTACGCTCAGCAAATCCATTCTAGAGTGTCCTCGCCTGCGATACGCGAGACACGATAATGCTCGCATCGTCCCGCCCGCGAAGATTGTTGGCCATTAGGTCCGCCGCAATCACGGGGGCGCTGCGCTGTAGGAGAGTAGCTTGCGTGTCGAGTGAGCGGAGCGTGTTGAGCCCATCGGAATGCATAACGAGTATCGCGTTCTTTTCGAGCTCTACTGTCTCCTGATGCGGCGTCGTCAGGCGTCCTCCGAGCAAACCGTCGCGAACAACGAGCCGACGCACCGTTTTGCCCTGCACAATTAGCGTGCTGATGTTGCCGATACCTGCATAGCGCAGGCGGCCATGTGACCGATCCAGCGCAACGACCGCGCCTACCGCCCCACGCGTATCCTGCAGAGCATTGCCAACCTGCAGCAGAATTTCGGCAGGGTCATCACCTTTTGCGGCAAGAAAGGATTTCTTCGCTGCGGCCGCAGCCCCAGCGGCTTTGACCCCGTGCCCTAGCCCATCGGCAATGAAATAGAAGCATTCGTCATGGCTCGATCGCACCGCGACGATATCACCGCAACGCCGCTCTCCCGGAAAAGCGAGCTTGAAACCCGCGTGATCGACCGGATCGGCCTGCCGTATCGTCTGCCGCCGGAACTCTGCGGCAACGACGGTGCGGCCCGGCTCGCTGAAGATATCTAAACGATCTGACAGACGTTTAATCGCTCCGAGCCCGGTTCCGGCAGAACCCTTCGTCGTCTCTCCGTCGCGCATCATCCGGTCTACACGGCCGATCCCCGGGCCCTCGTCGTGCCCCACGATGTGGAGACGTTCGAGCGCGGGCGCGCCGAAGATTTCGACCAGGATCTGCCCGCCCCCTCCATGGCGAAGGATATTCTGCGCGATCTCGGTCGCCACGATCGCCGCGTGCTCGACCTTGGTCGAGTGCAAGCCCATCGCGTTCGCAGTGCGACGAGCTCTCCGCCGTGCTTCCGCGACGGCGCTCGTTTCCCTCACTTTTAACCAACCGATCATCGCAGGCTGCACGCTCCGATCATTCGCACCGTGGTGCCCTTTCCCGGCGAACTATCGATAGCGAACGTTTTAGAGAGGCGTTTGGCTCCGCCGAGCCCGCGCCCCATGCTTCCTCGACGTGTTGTGAACCCATCAGCCATTGCGGCATCGATATCTTCGATACCTTTTCCGCAATCACGACATTCGATCCCAACCTGACGCTTATTGGGCATAGCGTAGATCGCCAGCGTCCCACCGCCCGCATGGGTCAAGGCGTTGCGCACCACTTCGCTCACTGCGGTCACGAAGCGCGTCTGCATTAACTCGCTACTGCCGCACTCCTTCATTGCGTCTGCGACCCGCGACCTAGCCCGCACCACATCACGATCCTGTTCGAGTTCGATCGTCGCGATCCTATCAGCCTCGTCGAAGACCATCGATCAGGCCGGACTGGCGCATCTTGTCCAACGCATGGGACAGGGTGAGCGCCGTATGGTTTTCGGGAAGATACATGCCGAGTTCGACCAATGTCATTGCTACAGCCGGACGCATGCCGACCACGTAGGTTTCAGCATCTAGTAGACGGGCGACGCTGGTCAGCTGGGCGAGCACGCGGCCAACGAAGGTATCGACGATTTCCAGTGCCGAGATATCGACCACCACCCCGCGACACTCGGTATCAGCAATGCGCTTCGACAGCGCCTCCTGCAGGTCGATGATATCGGTATCGGTGATATCGCTGGTGATCGAGACCAGCAGAACGCCTTCTACGGCATAGATCGCGGCGGCATTCACTTCGCGTTCCGCTTATCGTCGTTGATCGGGCGGATCGCCACACCGACCGAGGTCAGCGCGTCCATCAGGGCACTACGTAGCGACGAGCGTGTGCGGACTTCGCCTACATCCACGCCCAGTTCGACCATCGTCTGCGCGATCTTCGGGCTAATTCCGCTGATGATGCAGCGCGCGCCCATCAGGCGTACGGCGGCGGCGGTGCGCAGCAGATGCTGGGCGACCTGAGTATCGACGGTCTTGACGCCGGTAATATCGACGATGACGACTTCGGCCTGCCGCTCGACAATAGCCTGCAACAGGCTTTCCATCACCTCTTGTGCACGCAGGCTGTCCAACGTGCCGATCAGCGGCAGGGTTAGCACCTTGTCCCACAGTTCCACGACCGGCGTGGACAGCTCCATCATCTCGTCGCGCTGACGCTCGATCACCTGCTCGCGTTCGGCGATAAAAACCTCGTTCGAGTAGATCGCGAATGCATCAATCGCCTTCGAAAGAAGCAGAACCTCTTCAATCAATCGTTCCGGATCGCTTTCGAGCTTTTCGGTGAGACGCTCGAACAGCGGGGTCTTGAGCGCCAAGATGAGCGCCGCCATTTCTCCCGGCAACACGCCGCGCTCGACACGCTCGTGCGTGATCTCCGACAAAATACCGCGCAGGTCGGCCCAGTGTTCGTCCTGCAGGTCGAACTCACCATCCTTCGAAGCGTCGCGCACGCCAAGGCGGAAGGATCGCAGCAGGCTGGCCGCCTGGTCGCGCTCTTCTTTTTCGGAAAACAGGTCGATGCGCTTCGCGCCGTCCTCGTCGGCCTGCTCAATCCAGTCAGCCAGGATGCCTTCGGCATCTTCTTTAAGGACTTCGAGGGTGGTTTCGAGTATTTTATCAGGCATATCCACTCCAGATTTCCGCTTCGTTCAAGCGCTTAGACAAAACGGCTCGAAGAGGAAAGGTTGACGAACTTGCTTCAGCTTTTGGGCCGCAAGCAGTCAGTCCGTTTCTATTCGGCGAAGCGCAGAAAGCGGACATTCCGATCAATCCAATCGCGGACCTGCCGCTGATCCTTACCACCTAATGAAAAGCGTCCGTTCATTGTGCATCCACCGCCCACCAGGTAACGGAAGCCGATGAAGTTCATTAATCTCAATCGCGCCTCAGCTTTTCCGCTTAGCTGATCTTGCCGGTTTTCCGGCTCGTGAAGCGGCAATGCCGCTCGATTCTACGCGCCTAATTGAGAGATATCATGGAAACTAAACTCGATCCTGCGCTTGGCGCAGATGAGATAGCGCGCTTCGTTCGCGACGGCTTCGTTCGGGTGGATGCGGCATTCTCGGCAGAGACTGCCGCAGATGCTCGCGCCATCTTGTGGGCGGCCACAGGATACGATCCTGCTGACTCGGCGACCTGGGCTCAGCCCATTGTTCGGCTCGATCAGTTCGATCAAAGTCCATTTCGCAAGGCCGCGAACACAGCCGTTTTGCATAGCGCGTTCGACCAGCTTGTCGGTAAAGGTCGGTGGCTGCCCCGGGATGGGCTCGGCACATTTCCTGTCCGGTTCCCCTCTTCCGAAGAACCGGGAGACGATGGCTGGCACATCGATGTCAGCTTCGGTTACGAGGAACCGGACTTCATGGATTGGCGGGCCAATGTGCAGAGCAAAGGCCGCGCCCTGCTCCTGCTGTTCCTGTTTTCGGATGTTGGTGCCGACGATGCCCCCACCCGCATTCGGGTCGGATCGCATATCGACATAGCGCAACAACTCGCGCCCGCCGGGGAAGCTGGCCTCACCCTTCGCGAACTCGCATCGGACGGATTTGCGGGATCCGCCCATTGCCGGGAGGAACTGGCAACGGGTCCAGCCGGCACGGTATATCTATGCCATCCATTCCTGGTGCATTCAGCACAGAAGCATCGTGGAAAGGAACCGCGCTTCATGGCGCAACCACCGCTGCTACCGCGCGAACCGATCTGTCTCGAACGGCCAGACGATGATTACTCCCCGGTCGAGCAAGCTATCCGGCGGGCTTTGGTCAAGTGACAGGCATATTTTGAAGAGTTGGTCCGTCCGCTAGGATGGAAAAGTTCCATGTAGCGGACGGACTGCTTCACACCCATGTTGCTGCTGTTCCGACGATCTTCGGACGATCCTGAAACCGGGCGTCAGCGGCGGATCGGGTCTTTGGTCCGGAATTGGGCCGCTAGCGGTCTGTCCGGTTTTGAACATGATTTGAGTTGAAGCGGACATCCATCCGTGCAGATTTAAGACCGATTACTTGTCTACCGGCGACTGATGCACTGCTGAAAGCTTCGCGAGATAACGCCCGCCGAAGCGCAAGACCAGTCGGCGCAGGACGAAGAAAAACCCGTTCGATGGCACGAACATCTGCGATTTGAGCCACACGGTCTTGCGCTGTTTTTCAATGTGGGGGCGCAAGCCCCTTCCCAACTTTTCAGCGCGGCGGGCACATTGCCGTTCTGAGCGGCAAGGGCTTCACCCAGTTGCTGCCCGCCCATCAACCCGGCTGTCGCGCCCATGCCGGAAAACAGCGTGAGGCACCATGCGCTGTCCCCCACCAGCACCACGCGGCCCTTGTGCCAGCGGTCCATCTCCACCGTGTGGACCGAATCGAACAGATAGTCGGGCGCGTTGGACAGATCCTCCAGCGCTTTCTCCACGATGGAGTGGGGCTCCACATCGGCAAAGACATCGCGCAGCGTTTCCACCGCAGGCCGTTCGAACTGCGCATCTACATCCTTGGTGCGATAGGCAAAAAACGCCGTCGGCGTATGATCCTGCAGCGGGAAGACCCAGAGCGAGCGTTTATCCTGATTGAGGATTACTCCGTCGCGCTGGCGGAATGTCTCCATCTGTTCTTCTACCTGATAAGCGCAGATCACCGCATCCAGCGAATGCATGAACTTCTCGTGCGGGCCGAACACCAGCTTGCGCACGGTGGAGCGCAGGCCATCGGCACCGATAACCAGGTCGAAGCGCTCGATCGTTGAACTACCGTCTTTCGTCTCCAGCGTCACGTCGATGACGTCGCCCCGCTCGACAATGGCGACGGGGCTTGTGCCGAACCGGATTTCGACCTGCCCGTCGACGCCGTTCCACAACCCTTCTTCGATATCACCGCGCAGCAGCGTGGCAGGCCGGGTCGGCTGGTCGGCGAACCCGGCTACGCGCACACGTCCGCCGTCTTTCGTCATGTGCCAATTCTGCGAGGCTTCGGGCGTGCGGATATGGAAGCCGGGTAACACTCCCAGCCTTTCCGCCGCATCCTTGCCCGCATCCTGCAGGCCGATGAAATAGCCTCCGGTGCGTCGTTCTGGCGCGCGTTCGACGATGACGGGTTCCCACCCGGCTTTCTTTAGCGCGATGGCGCTGGCCATTCCGGCGATGCCGAGGCCGACGATAAGGGCGCGTTGGGTCATGATTGCTGTATCCTTCCTGTCGGGGGTGAGGGGCGAAAAGCCCCTGCATCCGAATCGATATGAACACTGTATAGATACCTCGCGCGCTTTTGTCTAGACACTGTTTAGATTGCGTGCCAGATTGCCCTCATGACCAAGACGAAACGCGACAGCTATCATCATGGCGACCTGCGCAGCGCGCTGATTTCCGCCGCGGAAGAGATCATCGCCGCAGAAGGCGTGGAAGGCTTCACGCTGCGCAAGGCAGCGCGCAAGGCGGGCGTATCCCCCGGCGCGCCAACGCATCATTTCGGCAGCATGGCGGGCTTGCTGACGCAGGTGGCGCGGCGCAGTTACGAGGCACTGGGCAAGCAACTGGCAGGCGCGGCAGAGGGGCTGGAAGGCAACGCGGCGCTGCGCGCGCTGACCGCCGTCTATGTTAGGTTCGCGCGCGACTACACGGGCCGTTTCCGCCTGATGGGCCGCACCGACTTGATCGAATTGGAGGACGATGACCTGCGGGCTGCGGTCTATCGGGCGATGCGCCCGCTCGCCGCCGCCGCTGCCGGAACACGCGGCCTCGGCGTGCCGACCCCCGAGTTCGAGCGACTGGATCCGCGCCTGATCGCCGCCATCGCCCCCGCGCACGGACTGGCGCATCTGGCCACCGAAGGACGGCTGGCCGCGACAATGCGGTCGGGAGAGGTGGACGCGCAGGCGCAAGACGCGTTGGTGGACGAGGTTTTGCGCGCGCTGTGGCCTTGAAGCAAACCGCCCAAACCGATAGCCGCTACGCAATACTGATCACGCTGAACGCGAGCGAGCCATATGCTACGACTTCGGTTTCTTGCTGTGCCTCGATATCTGACGCTGGAGGCGCGCGCGTGTCCTACCCGCCTGCTCGGGCAAACAGGACAGCTCTCCAGCGCAGGAAGTTACCTGTACTACAATGGTGAGCACGTCTGCTGTTGAAAAACCGCCACTCGCGCGCCAAACATTCCCCCAAAATGCGTAAGATCCTCGCCTTTTTCCACGCTTTGCTGGCAACCGTACTGCTCACTTGCGGCGTCGCAGCTTTCGCCGCGACGTCGATTCTTCCGTCGTCCGGGGACGCCGCCGAGGCGCAGGTGGCGATGGATCCCTTCGGGCGGGAAACGCCGCGATCGACCGTGACCAATCTGCTGGGCGTGCTGGCGAGCGAAGATCTTGGTGCCCTCGATCCCTATCTCGACCTGCCTGCCGGTATGGATCGTGCAGAGGTCGTGCCGCGCCTGCGCGCTGCGCTCGATGCGGGCGGGACGCTCGCCACCTATCAGGAACTGGCCAACGAGCCCAACGGGCGGCTCGACGATGGCCTCGGCCCGACACGCGAACAGGTCGGGACACTCGCCGGGGGCGAGATACCCATCCTGCTGACACAGAGCAGCGGCACGGACGGGCCTGCCATCTGGCGGCTGTCGGCGGAAACGCTACAGGCGCTCCCGGATATCGAACCGCAGGCGATCCCGGAAGAAGAGGCTATCGTCGCCGGTGCCCCTGCGCTGGATTGGGTCAAGCTGCTGGGACTATTGATCGCCGTCTTCATCGCGACCCGGTTGCTGGCCGCGCTGGTCCTGCTCGGTCTGCGGCAGGTCCTCTCGCGCGATGGGGCGGTGTACCGGGTCCTCGATGCCGCCCTGCCGCCGCTGGCGCTGGTTGTCACCATCGTCGGTTTCCGGCTGTGGTCGGACGCTGCGCCGATCTCGATCGTCGCGCGTCAGGTCGTGCTGCGCTATCTCGGCATTGCAGCGTGGATCGTGTTCCTGTGGTTCCTGTTCCGCCTGGTCGATGCGCTCGCCCGGTGGCTGTCGCTGCGCATGACGCGGCGCGCGCGGTACCAGAGCGCGTCTGTCACCGTCTTTGCCCGCCGGGTTATCAAGGCCGGACTGTTGGTCCTGGGGGCGCTCGGCATCCTCGACACGCTCGGCTTCGATGTCACCGCTGGTGTGGCGGCGCTCGGCATCGGCGGTCTGGTCTTGGCGCTGGGTGCACAGAAGACGGTCGAGAACCTGGTCGGCACCGTATCCGTGCTGGCCGACCGGCCGGTGCAGGTCGGGGATGTGTGCAAGGTCGGCGATGTGCTCGGCACGATCGAGGATATCGGGATGCGGTCGACCCGGATCAGGACGCTGGAACGAACCGTCGTCACGATCCCCAATGGCGATTTTTCCTCACGCCAGATCGAAAACTATACCAAGCGCGAACGTTTCCTCTTCAACGAGACGATCGGCCTCGAATACGCCTTGGATGCGGCCAAGCTGCGTGAAGGGATTGGCCTGATAGCAGAGGCGCTCGCACAGAACGAGTACATCGCCCCGGAGCCGCGCCGGGCGACATTACGTTATTTTGCAACGGACTCGCTGGCGATCGAAACCTTTGCCTACATCATGACCGCCGATTTCGACGAAAGCCTGAGAATCCGCAACGATCTCATGCTCGACATCTACGAGCGATTGGAACAGGCAGGCATCGGGTTCGCCTTCCCGACACAGACCCTTTACCTGCGCAAGGACGAAACCGGGCAAGGGTGACGCGGTATGGTGGCGGTCACGCAACGCTATCCGGCTGACGGTTCGCCGAACATGATCTGCCTGAAGACCTTCACGTAACTTTCTTCCGGCTGGGTGCCGTCGCCCGATCGCAAGACCGCGGTATGCCAGAGTATGAGCAAGGTTTCGGTGATGACATCGGCGGGCAAGCGGAGTGGCTGCCCAAACTGGGCGGCCAGGCCTTCGATCAGAACCCGGAACTGGGCCGTTACACGCGCCTCCGCAGCCTTGTACTGCGCGCGGAATTCCGGGTTGCGAAAGGCATAGAGCTGCAATTCCAGCGCCAGCGCCGCCCAGGCCTGGCGATCGGGGATGCCGGCTAGCCACGCAGCAAGCGTTTGCATGGCCTGGTCGATATCGGCTTCCGGGATCGAGGCGGCGAGGTCTTCCAGTCGGTCCCGCTGTTCGGCCAAGTGACCTTCCATGACTTCGAGCAGCAGCAACTCCTTGCTCTCGAAGTTCGAATAAAAGGCGCCTTGCGTAAATCCGGCGTCGGCGCAGAGCTGGCGCACGGAAAGTGCCGGGATGGAATGGGCGATCATCAGCCGCTCGGCCGATTCGATCAGCTTGGCGCGTGTTTCCGCCTGGCTTTGCCGACGCGATTTGGTGGTGGTTTCGCCGCTCATGGTGCTCGATCCGTCTCAAAAGTTCTGATTTTCGGAACCAAATTTTCAGATATCACTTGATATTTCAAATGCCCGGCCAGAGGATCGGTTTCCCGTCGATCCTTTTCAGCAGGCAAAACAGGCAGGAGTTGTTGCCCATGCAGCCCATACGGTTCACCCCTGATGTCGAGCAAGTCGATCCCGACGAACAGCGGCTGACGCGCGAGATCGTCGAACAGATGAATGCGACGGCGCGCAACGCGTTCGAACGGCATCGGCACGCCCATCGCGATGCCCATGCGAAATCGCACGCGATCCTTAAGGGTAGCATGACCGTGCACGACGGTCTGTCGGCTGAGCTTGCGCAGGGCATCTTCGCTTCTCCGAAGACCTACGAGGTCGTCGCGCGGCTTTCGTCCGCGCCGGGCGATATCCATTCGGACGAGGTTCCGGCCCCGCGCGGTTTCGCGATCAAGGTGATCGGCGTTCCGGGTGACCGGCTTTCGCCCGACATCGGTGGCGAGAACCAGGATTTCCTGATGGTGAATTTCCCGGTGCTCGCCTTCGGCACGATCCCGAAATACAAGCAGATGCTGGGTCTGCTCGAAAAGAACGCGCATGCGCCCGATTTCTTCCAACGCCTCGTTGCCGGCGTGGCGCGCGGCGCGAAGGATGCGGTGGAAGCGGTGGGCAAGGTGCCGAGCGCGACGCTCGAGGGGTTGGCGCGCGACAACAATCATCCTCTCGGCGAAACCTATCATACGCAGGCCGCTGTCCGGTTCGGCGACCATGTAGCCAAACTGTCGCTCGCCCCGAAATCCCGATCCGTGCGCGATTTGACCGGTCGGGATCTCGGAGACGTTCAATATTCGACTATGCGCGACGTGATCGGCAATTTTTTCCGCGCGAACGGCGCCGAATATGAATTGCGCGCGCAGCTCTGCACCGATCTCGAAACGATGCCGGTGGAAGATGCTGCCGTGTTGTGGGAAGAGGA
>LWDU01033639.1_pt1 | contig 25060 bp, 22 predicted proteins | sample 727161 | NCBI WGS metagenome assembly LWDU01 (sample SAMN04566230, study PRJNA314399) | hydrothermal vent metagenome | isolation source: deep sea hydrothermal plume seawater | place: Mexico: Gulf of California, Guaymas Basin | collected 2004-07-11
TATCTCCTTTGGTTTCTTTAATTGCGTTATTACAACCTTTAAAGCCAGCACCTGTAAGCTCCCTTAATTTCTTAATATTTTCAAAATTACTTTCCTTAGGCATTTAAAGATTTATTTAATAATTTCAGAGTCTGATCTATTTGAAATATTTTTGGTTTCTTTTTTTTTCTTTGAAGATTCTTTAATTTCAGATTTATCATTATCTTTATTTAAATTTACATTTTTATTTACTGAATTATCTTTTTGAGCAGATAGTATGGTATCTTTTAATAAGTCGCAGTATAAATTAATAGCCCTTCTAGCATCATCATTCCCTGGAATTGGATAATCTATTCCCGTAGGGTCTGAGTTAGTGTCAAGTATTGCTATTATTGGTATGTTTAGTTTTATTGCTTCTTTAATCGCTAAGGATTCATAGTTAGTATCTATAACAAATATAAGATCAGGAATTTTTTTCATTTTCGATATTCCACCTAAAGATCTTTCAAGTTTATCTTTTAGTAAACTCATTTTAAGTAATTCTTTTTTGGTGAACCCTCTATTTTCCGAGTTTAAGTTTAATTTAATTTTTTCTAATTTTTTAATTGAATTGGAAATTGTTCCCCAATTGGTCAACATTCCTCCAAGCCATCTATAATTTACAAAAAATTGTGAAGTGTCTTTAGCTAAATTTGCAATAGATTCTGATGCTTGTTTTTTAGTTGAAACGAAAAGAATATGACCACCATTTTTTATGATTTCATAAACTTTTACTAATCCTGTGTTTATTAATTCTATAGTTTGCGTTAAATCAATTATATGAACTGCGTTTTTTGACCCAAAAATATATGGTTTCATTTTTGGATTCCATCTTAGGGTTTTATGCCCGAGGTGTACTCCCGCTTCTAATAATTGTTGTAATGTTATTTTAGGTATATTCATAATCTTCCCGGTTAATCCTCCACAATCATTTCCATTTAAGGACCGGAGGCTATTAAGCCACTGACTGTGTGCGTTTTATATTTATGCAACCATTTATAATTATATAAGAAAAAATACAAGCTTAATTTAATAGCTGATTCTTTTTAGATATGGCTCTTTTTTAAGTATTTTTAATATATCTTTGTTTATTTTACGCTTATCAGCTAATTCAAATACCAAATCTTTATTATCACTTTTAACTTTAATTTTAACATTTGTATCTCCTTTTGTTCCAATTAAATGGGATAATTTTTCTAAATTATCATAATTTGATATTTCAAGAACTATATTAGAAAAAGATTTATTTGAAAATTCTTTTAAGCTTATTAACTTTCTTACATTTATTCTTTTAAATCTATTTTCTTCATTACCTTTGTCTCGAAGAACTGTAATTAATAATGAATTACCTTCTATTAAAATATTTCTACTTTGTTCTAAAATATCAGAAAATATAAATAGTTCAAAAATTCCACCCAAATCAGTTAGTTTAATAATAGCGTATGAAGTACCTTTTTGAGTTTTTTTTTCTTGTAATTTTAAAATAGTCGCAGCTAAGTTTGCTTCACCAACTTCAGATAATGTAAAGTCACTAAAATTTTTTATCTTATAAATATCAAATATTTCCTTATAATCATTTATTGGATGATCCGACATAAAGAAACCTAGTGCTTCAAATTCTTTGGTTAATCTTTCTTCAAATTTCCAATCATTTATTTCTTCTAATGGAAATTTTTCTTCATTATTATCAGAAAATAAATCTATTTGATTATTCAATTTATTTTCAGAAATAGATTTTGAAGATAATATTATATTAGGTATAGACTCTAACAAAGCCTTTCTATTTGTCTCAATTTCATCAAATGCTCCTGCTTTGACAAGTCCTTCAAGTTGAAGTTTATTCATATTTTTAGGATCAACTCTATTAATAAAATCATTAATAGATTTAAATTTTCCATTTTTTTCTCTTTCTAATACAACTTGATTAATAGCTTCAAATCCAACACTTTTTATTGCACCGAGTGCATAATAAAATTTATCTTTAGTTGATTTAAATTCTGCAAAACAGCTATTAATGCATGGTCTTTGTGTATTAATTTTTAATCTTTTCAATTCTTCATAAAATTCACTTAATTTGTTTTGATTAGCTAATTCTGACGACATAGATGCTGCAAAAAATTCTCCTGGATAGTAAGTTTTCAAAAAAGCTGTTTGATAAGCTATAACAGCATATGCCGCTGCGTGACTTTTATTGAAACCATATTCAGCAAAAGGTTCAATTTTTAAAAAAATTCCAGCTGCAACATCCTTTTTTATACCATTTTTAACAGCACCATTAATAAATCTTTCTTTCTGTTTTTCTAATTCTGCTCTTTTCTTTTTCCCCATTGCTCTTCTAAGAATATCTGCTTCACCTGCAGTGAAACCTGATAGAGTTTGTGCTATTTGCATAACTTGTTCTTGATAAATTATTACACCATAAGTTGGCTCCAATATTTTTTTAAGTTTTGGGTGAAGATAGTCGGGTTCTCTTCTCTTGTGTTTACAGTCATTATAGACTGATATATTGCTCATTGGACCAGGTCTATATAGTGCTACGAGAGCTATTATATCTTCTAATCTATTAGGTTTCATTTGCACTAAGGCTTCACGCATGCCAGAACTTTCTAGTTGAAATAATCCAACTGTAAAACCACTTGATAAAAGATCAAAAACTTTTTGATCTTCATAATTAATTTTATTTACATCTATAGCAATTTTGTTTTTATTAATTAATTTTTGTGTTTTATCAATTACAGTTAAAGTTCTTAAACCCAAGAAATCAAATTTTATTAAACCTGCTTTTTCTGCTGAATACATGTCAAATTGTGTTGAGGGTAGTAATAAATTTGAAGATAAATCTTTATATAGAGGAACAGTTTCTGATAGATTTTTTTCTGTAATAACTACTCCTGCCGCATGAGTTGCAACATTTCTATTTAACCCCTCTAACTTAAGAGATAAATCAATTAGTTTTTTAACTTTAGAATCGTCTTTCATCATTTTTTGAATTCGTGGTTCATTAGCCACACATTCTTTTAATCCAATAGGTCTGGATGGATCAAATGGAATCATTTTTGAAATTTGATCTACAAAACCATAAGGGAAACCAAGNNNNCCAGCTCCTGATCCACGACCTGGACCTACGGGAATATTTTTACTTTTTGCCCATTTGATATAATCAGAAACAATTAAAAAATAACCAGAATATTTCATTGATTTAATTATATTTAATTCGTGCAAAAGTCGTTTATGGTAAATCTCATAACTTTTTTCATTTTCTTGTTTTTCATTTTTTTTAAAAACAAATTCTTTATATTTATTTTCTAATCCTTTTAATGCCAATTCATTTAATTCCTCATCTACACTCAAGTTCTCATTACTTTTAATATTTGGAAGTATTGGTTTCGAAAAATTAGGTTTATAGCTGCATCTATAAGATAAATTATAATTATTTTCTAAGGCCTCAGGAAGGTCTTGAAAAATAATTTTCATCTCTTCTGAGCTTTTTAGATAATGCTGATTAGAATATTTTAATCTATTTTTTTCTGTAACATAGGTTTTTTCACCAATGCAAAGTAATGCATCATGTGCCTCGTACATTTCTTGATTTAAATAAAAAACTTCATGTGATGCTATTAATGGAATTTCTAATTCTTTAGACTTTTTTAGTAAAAAATTCTCTAATTCTTTTTCGTTTTCATCATTGTGCCTTTGAATTTCAATATAAAAATTATCTTTAAAATGATCTCTAAATTTAATAAATAATTCATGTATTTCTGTTTCAAAACCTTTTGCTAAAAGTTTTCCAAATAATCCATTTATGGTACCTGTAAGAAGAGTAAATCCGCCCCTGTTATCAAATAAATCATCTATTTTGCAATGAGGATCACTCATTGAATTATTTTCCAGATATGATTTAGAGGATAGATTTACAATTTTTTTATATCCTTCAATATTATTAGCAATTAATGGTAAAAATCCTAAATTTTCTTTAAAAAAAAAATTAATTTGTGTGCCAATAATTGGCTGAGTACCTACTTTTGAAATATTTTCTGCAAATTCTAAAGCTCCACAAAGATTAGATGAATCGCTTAATCCGATAGCAGGAACTTTATTTATTTTACAATAATGTTTTAAATCATCAATTTTTATTGCTCCTTGACAGATTGAATACTGAGAATGAATTTTAAAATGATTAAATTGTTTAATAAGATTTTTATCCATTTACGCGTCTAATACTACCATCTATAATTGATAACTTGTAGTCTGCTTTATCAGCAAGTTGTCTATTGTGAGTTGCATAAATAATTGTTCTTTTTTTAGTTTTCATTTTTAAAAAAAAATTAAAAATTTCGTTAGAATTAAATCTATCTAAACTGCCAGTGGGTTCATCTGCTAAGATAAGTTCTGGCTCATTTATTAGCGCTCTTGCTATTGCAACTCTTTGTTGTTCGCCACCCGATAAATCTGCAGGAAAATGATTATACCTTTTGGATAAACCAACTTGGCTTAATAATGCTTTGGCTAGTAAGCTTGATTTTTTTTGTGTAGCGCCACTTGAAATTAATGCAATCTCAACATTTTCTAAGGCTGAAAAATCATTTAACAAATTATTTTGTTGATAGATTATAGAAATTTTATTACCTCGGATATTATCTTTACTTTTTTCTGATAATAATGATATTTTTTTTGAGTCAAAATAGATTTCACCTGTGCTAGGACGATCTAATAATGCTAATAAATGTAATAAGGTAGATTTTCCTGAGCCTGATGGACCTAGTAAAGCTACTAAATCTCCCTTTTTAATTTTTATATTTATATTATTTAGAACATTCAATTTTTTATTTAAAAAATAACTCTTTGAAAGTTTTTTTGTTTCAATAATGTTATTCATATTTAAGAGCTTTTATTGGATCTAATTTTGATGCTTTAATGGAAGGAAATATTGAAGCTACAGATGTAACTATTATAGAACAAAGAGCTATTAGCATAATTAAATTGAAGTCTATTTCTGATGGCATTTGACTTAGAAAATATATTTCTTCAGGAAATAAACTGAGATTAAAAAAATCTGAAAAGAAAATTTGAATATTTTCAATATAAAAAGAAAACAACACTCCTAAAATAACTCCAAAAACTGTTGCAAGAGTACCTATGGTAAAACCAACTAGAAAGAATATTTTTGTTATAGAGGTTTGTGAGACGCCTAGCGATCTTAATATTGCAATTTCTTTAGTTTTATTTTTTACAAGAATTGTAAGACCAGAAATAATATTAAAAGCAGCAACAATTATTATTAAAGATAATATTATAAACATAACATTCCTTTCAACTTTAAGAGCTCCAAAAAATGATTGATTAAGATCAGCCCAAGTATAAACAAACTCATTAGTAAATATTCTTTGTATTTCTTTTTTTGAACTTTCAATTTGATTTGGATTTTTTAAAAAAAGTTCGAGAATTTTATCTTCATTACCAATATTAAATAAGTTTTTGGCATCACTTATTGTAAGAAAAATAACATTTTGATCAAAATCTGACAGACCACTTGTAAAAATTGATGATATTAAAAAAGTTTCCTGTTTTGGAAGGTTGCCTATAATTGTTGAAATTCCACTAGGAGACATTAATGTAATTTCGTCTCCTATACTAACATCTAAATTTAAAGCCAAATCTCTTCCTATAGAAATGCTTTTGCTATCAAAATCATCTAACGAACCTTTTATTATACCTTCGTTTATTACATCTATTTTTGATATATCTTCTTTTTTATAACCTCTAACTAAAATACCTTTTGTTGTTTTTTTATTTATTAAAATTCCTTCCCCACTAATAGAAAATATTGATTTTGATAAATTTGGTAAATTTAACTTATTAATGTCATCAAAATTTATAGGTTTATCATAAGGTTTAACGATGATATGTGCATTAAATCCTAAAATTTTACTCAAAAGTTCAGTTCTAAAACCATTCATTACAGACATGACTATGATTAAAACTGCTACTCCTAAAGCAATGCCCAAAAAAGAAAAAATTGAAATTATTTTTAAAAAACCTTCTTTTCTTTTTGGTCTTAAATATCTTAAAGCAATTTTTTTTTCCAATTCCGAAATCAAATTATTTTTTTTTAGTTGTTAAAATTTTTATAATTTCATTTATAGAAAGCTGTTTAGCTTCTTTGTCAATTTCTTTAAATTCTAATAAATCTTGTTCTGAATTTTTGCCCAAAATTATTTGATAAGGTACACCTATTAAATCAAATTTTTTAAGTTTTGATGAAATATTTTCATCAGTATCATCCAACAAAACATCAATATTATTTTTTTTTAACTTATTATAAATATTTTCTGCTTTAATCAAATTTGTATCATCATTTTTATTAATCATGGGAATGACTGCAACATCAAATGGTGAAATTGAATAGGGCCACTTCATTATATTATTATTAAATTTAGCCTCAATGATGGCACCAACTAATCTTGAAACACCAATGCCATAAGATCCCATTTTAACATCAGTTTTCTTCCCATCTTGTAAATCAACACTGGCTTTTAGGGCTTTAGAGTATTTGTCTCCAAAATAAAATATATGCCCAACTTCAATACCTTTGGTAATTAATCTATTATTTTTTAAAACTTTAGATTCAAAATCTTTATTATTAAATTTATCATCAGTAACAGCATAATATTTTTCAAATTCATTTCTCATATTCTTTAATGAAACATTGGTAAGAGAATATTTTTCTGTTTTAATATCAAAAATTCTTTTGTCGGCAAAAATTTTGCTTTCTCCTGATTCAGCCAGAATAACAAATTCGTGAGATAAATTTCCTCCTATAGGTCCTGTATCAGCTGCCATAGGGATTGCTGATAATTCCAATCTTTGAAAAGTTTTAAGATAAGCAAGAAACATTTTATTATAAGATAAAACTGCATCATCATCATTAAGATCAAATGAATAAGCGTCTTTCATTAAAAACTCTCTGCATCTCATGATTCCAAATCTAGGTCTTAGTTCATCTCTGAATTTCCATTGTATGTGATAAAGCAATTGTGGAAGTAATTTATATGATTTTATAGCTGATCTAAAAATCTCTGTAATTAATTCTTCATTTGTTGGACCATAAAGCATCTCTCTGCCTTGACGATCTTTAATTCTCAACATTTCATCACCATAATCATTATATCTTCCACTTTCCTTCCAAATTTCTGCTGATTGAATAGTTGGCATAAGCAATTCTTGAGCACCAATTTTATTTTGTTCTTCTCTAACAATATTCTCTATTTTCTTCATTATTTTAAAGCCCATAGGTAGCCAAGAATAAATTCCAGATGAAGATTGTTTGATCATTCCAACCCTTAACATTAATTGGTGTGATTTAATTTGAGCTTCAGAAGGATTATTTTTCAAAATTGGCAGGAAATAATTTGATAGATACATTGTTTATTTAATTTTATGTCTTATGTTAATAAATATAAATCTTACAAGAATCTAAATAATAAACAAACAATAATTAATTAAATCATAATAGATTTATATCCTTACTAAATTAATATTAGTATAGGGTTTTTTACCAGTTTTTTCCTTGACTATTTTTCGACAACTTATTTTTAGTGCTTCAATTAAATTAGATTCTTGTTTTTTATTATTTAAAGAAAATGTTCTACTGATATTTTCGATTTCATCTTCAAGATCATAAAAAAAATCTTGTGCTTCTTCTATTGGCAAACCTTTAAATGACACGAGTGGCTTTTTGAATAACTTTCCTTTTCCATTAATTAAAATTGTAACCTCTAAATAACCATTGTTTGCTAAATTTTTTCTCTCTCTAATTGACTGTGAATCTTCATTCACACTTATAATACCGTCTACATATAGTCTACCTACTGGAGCTTTATCAAATACTTCTGGTTTTTGTCCAGGAAATAACCTTACAATATCTCCATTTTCTACTTGTACAGGATAAGGAACTTGCATTTCCTTAGCAAAGCTTATGTGTTCTGCCATATGTCTATGTTCACCATGTACTGGTATTACAGATTTTGGTTTTACCCAGTCATACATATCTCTTAGATCTTCTCTATTAGGGTGACCAGAAACATGTACAAAGTCCGTTTCTTCTGAAATTACATCTATTTGATTTTTTACTAACTGATTATGCAATTTATAAAGTTTTTTTTCGTTTCCAGGAATTATTTTAGATGAAAATATTACCGTATCTTCTTTTTCTATAAAAACATCAGGATGTGTATAATTAATTATTCTCATCATTGCACCCATTGGCTCGCCTTGGCTACCTGTACATAAATATACAATTTTTTCCCTTGATATTTTTTTAGCTTCTCTTGCATCTATTGGGCTAATAACATTTTTTAAATAACCACATTGCTTTGCAGCTTTATAAATTCTATGCATAGATCTGCCAACTAATGAAATTTGCCTTTTTGTTTTTTCTGCACAATAAAAAATTGTTTCCATTCTTGCAACATTAGACGCAAAAGAAGTAACTATTATTCTCTTTTTAAGATTTGACATTAATTTTAATAAATTAGTTCTTACATCAGCTTCAGAGCCTGCACGACCATGGCTAAGAACATTTGTTGAGTCACAAATCATTGCTAAAACACCTTTATTGCCAATCTCTTTTAGTTTTGTTTGATCAATCTTATTTCCAATTAAAGGGTTAGGATCAACCTTCCAATCACCTGTATGTAATACTATTCCTGCGGGTGTTTCAATTAATAGACCATTAGGTTCTAAAATTGAATGTGTAAGTGTTATGAATTCAATTTTAAATGGACCTAATTTAATATTTCCATTTAAGTCAACAATTTTTAAATTTTCCCCAATATCAATTTTTTTTTCTTTAAATTTTTCTTTAATTAAAGCTGCTGTAAATGGTGTAGCATACATTTTGCATTTTAGTTTTGGCCATATATGGGCAATAGCACCTATATGATCTTCATGAGCGTGTGTTAAAACGATTCCTAATAGATCTTTTTTTTTATCTATTATAAAACCTGGATCAGGATATATTAAATCTATTCCAGGAATACTATCATCTGCAAAAGTTACACCTATATCAACAATAATCCATTTTTGAGCTTCTGGTTTACCATATGAAAATAAATTCATATTCATTCCAATTTCACCAGATCCACCAAGGGGACAAAATAATAACTCTTCTTTTTTATTGCTCATATTTATTTAAAATTTTTTTTAATTTTTAAGATTTTTATTAAACCTTTAATTGTAATGTCTTTATCAATTATAGCTTTGTATTTTAATGAATTCTTAAATAAATAGGAAAAACCACCAGTTAAAATAATTTTAAAATTACTTTTTGTTTCTTTTTTAACTAATTGTATAATATTATTAATCAATCCTAAATATCCCCAATAAAACCCTGATCTAAGTGCTGAAATAGTGTTTTTTCCTATTACATTATTAATTTTAGTAATTTTAAATAAAGGAATTTGCTCAGCACTTTTAACTAAAGTTTCTAAAGAAAGCTTTATTCCTGGAGCTATAATTCCACCTCTATAAGCTCCGTTAATAACTATATCAAAAGTAGTGGCTGTACCAAAGTCAATAATAATACAATTAGATTTATAGTAATAATAAGATCCTACAGCATTAGCTATTCTATCAGATCCAACTTGTTTTTGATTTGCTTTAATTTTTATAATTTTATTAAAATTAACCTTTTTTAATTCAATAATTTTTATTTTAAAATCTTTTATTAAGACATTTTTAATTATATTGAATACAGACGGAACTACACTTGAAAATAAAGAAAATTTATTAGTGTTTTTGTTTTTAATTAACAAATTGATTTTTTTTTTAAAATAAGTCTTTGACTTAACATGATGCTTATCAAAAATAATTTTTTTAATGATTTTAAAATTTTTATTTAAAAGACATAATTTTATATCTGTGTTTCCAATATCTCCAACTAAAGTATACATATTTAACATAAAGCAAGTTTTTTAGATTTTAATTTAAATTTAGAAAAATTATATTTTTTAATATTTTTAAAAAAATTTTCATATTTTTTTAGCACCTGCTCAGATATTTTATTTAAATCTGGCTTAATATTTGTTTCTTTATAAATATTGGTTGATATATATTTTTTAATTTTGGGATTTGTAACAAGATTAATGCCTATTCCTACTATCAAATATTTATTTTTATCTTTAGTAATAACCTCTTGTAAAATTCCACAAATTTTTTTATTATTTACCAAAATATCATTTGGTGGTTTAAAATTAATTTTATTTTTTCCACAATAATTTTTAATAACATCTATATTTAGTAACGAATTTATAGTCATAAATTGCTCTACAGTAGGATAATTTTTTTTGATTCGAAAAAATATTGTACTGAAAAAATTTCCCTTTTTTGATATCCATTTTTTTCCATGCCTACCTCTTCCTTTTTTTTGCGAAGTCGCTAGTATAAAACCATTATGATAATTTTTTTTTTTAATTAAATACATTGCACTACTATTCGTACTTTTTACACTACCATATGAAAAACATTTAAATTTCATTAAATCAAATTAATATTTGAGATAAATTCAATTAGTGAGCTAGGATAAACAAAATAAGCAAGTATCAATAAAGTTGATAAAATTAAAGATATTTTTAGACCATAATTAGTGCTTATGTCAAAAGATTCTTTTGGTTCATCAAAATAAATTATTTTTACTATCCTTAAGTAATAAAAAGCTGAAACTACAGTTGTTAAAAGACCAATAATTGCCAAAAAATACATTTCTGATTTTATAACAGACATGAAAATATAAAATTTAGCAAAAAAACCTGCTAAGGGCGGTATGCCCGCTAACGAAAATAGAAATATTAATAAACAAATTGATATTACTGGATGATTTTTAGATAGCCCTGAAAGCTCTTCGATATTTTCATAAAAAATATTTTTTCTTTTCATCATAAAAATGCACGTAAACATTCCAAGGTTCATAACTAAATAAATAAATAAATAAATTATAGAGCTTTGAATTCCTTCATTAGTACCAATTGACAAGCCTGCTAACGCAAACCCTATATGTCCTATTGAACTATATGCCATAAGTCGTTTGATATTATTTTGCCCAATCGCTGCAACTGCACCAAGTATCATTGATGATATTGAAATAAAAACTATTATCATTTGCCAGTGATCAATTAGACTAATAAATGGAACATATAAAAACCTAATAAAAACTGTTAGTGCAGCAATTTTTGGGACAATAGAAAAAAAACTCGTAATTGAAGTAGGAGATCCTTCATAAACATCAGGTGCCCACATATGAAATGGTACTGCTGAAATTTTAAATGCAAGACCAACCAATATAAAAACTATACCGAATGTAGAACCAAAATTTAATTTATCTAGATTAAATGCAATTACATCAAAATTGGTTGAATTAGTAAATCCATAAATTAATGAACATCCATACAATAATAATCCAGATGATAAAGCGCTTAACACAAAATATTTCAAACCTGCTTCGGAAGATCTTGTATTATCTATGTTAAAAGAAGCTAGTACATAAAGAGCCAAAGATTGAAGTTCTAATCCAATATAAAAAACCATTAAATCATAAGACCCTATCATGACAATCATTCCAAGTACCGAAGAGAGTATTAATATTGGGTATTCAATTTTATTTATTCCAATTGTTTTTACATAGTCGTATGAAGAGAGCATAACAAAAAAAGCAGAAATTAAAGTAATACCTTTCATTAGTGATGAAAGATAATCTATTTTATAGCTGTTATTAAATAAGAATAATGATTTATCTATTGGGTTAATAAAAATTAAAATAAATGCAATTAGGAGCACAACTAATGAAGATTGATAAATAAAGTTTGCACAATTTTTATAAAAAACTCCAATCATCAATAATCCCATTATAGAAATTGATAAATAAAGCTCTGGAATAATATGATTAATTTGATCCATTAATTATTTAAATTCGATAAATAAACTGTTAAATTATAGTTATAGTTCTCTATTAAATGAGAAATTGAAACTTTTATAGTGTTAAATATAGGATCGGGATAAATTCCAAAAAAAATAATTAATATTGATAACGATGATAAAATAAATATTTCAGTTTTATTCAAATCACTAATATTATTAAGTTCTTTATTCTTTAATTTACCAAAAATAACTCTTTTATATAACCAAAGCATATAGGCAGCTGCAAAAATCACTCCAAAACTTGCTAAAACTGCTATTAAAATATTAATTTTAAATACACCTATTAAAATAAGAAATTCACCAACAAATCCGCTGGTTCCTGGAAGTCCTAAAGCTCCGAGTGTAAAAATCATAAAAAGAATTGAATATTTTGGTACTATATTAACTAATCCACCATAGGTAGAGATAAGTCTTGAATGAACTCTGTCATACAACACACCTACACTTAAAAATAATGCAGATGATATTAATCCATGACTAATCATTTGATAAATGCTTCCTTCTAAGCCTTGTTGTGTAAGTGTAAAAATTCCAAGTGTTACGAAACCCATATGTGCTACAGAAGAGTAGGCAATAAGTTTTTTCATATCATCTTGCATCAAAGCAACAAGTGACGTGTATAATATTGCAACTATGCTTAAACTAAAAATTAAAGGGGTAAAATAATGAGATGCCACAGGAAATAGACCCAACGAAAATCTAATGAAACCATAGCCAGCCATTTTTAATAATATTGCAGCTAATACTACTGAACCCGCTGTTGGAGCTTCTACATGAGCATCTGGTAACCAAGTATGCACAGGCCACATTGGCATTTTAACAGCAAATGAACTAAAAAATGCCAGCCATAAAATATATTGATATTCTACTGGAATTTTTAATTGATACAATTGAACAAAATCAGTAGTACCGGTAATCCAATATATTGAAATTATTGCAATTAACAATAATACTGATCCCAACAATGTAAATAAAAAAAACTTAAATGCAGAATAAACTCTTCTTGGACCACCCCAAATACCAATAATTAAAAACATTGGTATTAAACCACCTTCAAAAAATAAATAAAATATCACAAGATCTAAAGAACAAAAAACTCCTATCATTAAAGTTTCTAAAACTAATAAAGTTACCAAAAATTCTTTAAGGCGAGATTTTATACTTGAAATGACAGATAAAACACAAATTGGTATTATTAGTGCTGTTAATAAAATAAAAAATATTGATATTCCATCTATTCCTAATCTAAAATTTACATATCCTCTTAACCATTCTCTATTTTCTACAAATTGAAAATCTGATGAAAGGTTATCAAACAAAAACCATAAATAAATTGTTAAAGCAAAATTAGTAAAAGATGTAAAAATAGCTACATATCTGGCATTTAAATTATTATTTTCAGGATTATTTTTTATGAACAATATAAAAAGTGCTCCTATCAATGGAAAGAAAATAATAAATGATAAAATAGGAAAGTTCATTTAATTAAAATGAAATATGTTAATAATATTGAAAAGCCTATCAACATTATAAATGCATAATGATAGATAAATCCATTTTGAAATCTCACTGCTAAGATTGAAAAATATTTAAATAATTTAGCTAATCCATCTGGTCCGAATCTATCAATAGTTTTGACATCTCCACTTAACCAAAAAAATAAACCAATTTTTTTAACAGGGTTAACAAATAAAAAATCATATAATTCATCAAAATACCATTTGTTTAATAAAAAATTATAAATGTATTTATTTCTTTCTTTAAGTGTATTTAAAAATATTTTATTTTCTGAAGTGAATTTACCGTGATCAGTAAATAAATAATAAGAAATTGGTATTGAAACTAAAATTAATGTAGATGTTATGATTAAAAGCCATAATGGCGAATTATCATGATTAATTTCTGACAAAAATACAATTGATTCTTTCCAAAATAAATAACTACTTTCTTCACCTATTAAAAGATTTTTGAACAAATAACCTGAAAAAATAGCACCTAATGCTAAAATAATTAATGGAATTATCATTACCAATGGTGACTCGTGAATTTTATCAATAGAAATTTTTTTGTTTAAATATTGGCCATGAAATGTTTTGAACATTAATCTCCATGAATAAATTGAGGTTAATAATGCAGTAAACACACCAATTCCAGCAGCACAATAACCAACGGATGAACCTCTAAGATATGCAAATTCTATAATTGCATCTTTAGAATAAAATCCAGATAAAAATGGAAAGCCTGTTAAAGCTAAGGTTCCAATGATCATTAAAATCCATGTATATGGTAATTTCTTCCAAATACCCCCCATTAAACGGATATCTTGTTCGTTTTTAAGTGAATGAATAACTGAACCTGATCCTAAAAAAAGTAGTGCTTTAAAAAATGCATGTGTAAATAAATGAAACATAGCAACGTGATAAGCTCCGACTCCAACTGCAAAAAACATATATCCTAGCTGGCTACATGTAGAATATGCAATTACACGTTTAATATCGTTTTGAACAAGAGCAATTGTAGCTGTAAAAAAAGCTGTCATCATTCCAATAATCGCAACTACATTCAGTGCAAATTCAGAATATTCAAATAATGGTGAACATCTAACCACTAAAAAAACTCCTGCTGTAACCATTGTAGCAGCATGAATTAATGCAGAAACTGGTGTTGGACCTTCCATTGCATCAGGTAACCAAGTATGTAAAAAAATTTGTGCTGACTTACCCATTGCTCCAATAAATAAAAGAAGACAAGTTAATGTTATTACATTGAAATTAATTCCAAGAAAATTTATTTCTTCATTTAAGTAATTAGGTGCATTGGAAAAAACTTCCGTATAATTTAATGTTCCAAAAAAATAAAAAATGAGAAAAATTCCTATTGCTAGACCAACATCACCTACTCTATTTACAATAAAAGCTTTTATTGCTGCTGCATTTGCAGATGGTTTTTTATACCAAAACCCTATTAAAAAATAAGAACATAAACCTACTCCTTCCCAGCCAAAAAATAGTTGAAGAAAATTATCTGATGTTACCAATATTAACATTGAAAAAGTAAACAAAGATAAATAAGACATAAATCTTGGTTTATGAGGATCATGTGACATATAACCGATAGAATAAATATGAATCAAAGATGAAATTAAACATACTACAACCAACATAATAGATGATAGAGCATCAATCTTGATTGCCCAATTAACATTTAATGTTCCAGAATTAATCCAAGTAGCTAAATGAACAACGTTTGAATAATTTTCAGTAATTACTTTATAAAAAATAATAAATGATAATATGGAAGAAAGAGATACTAATAAACTTGTTGTAACTTGAGAAAATTTATTACCAAGACGATTTCCAAAAAAACCAGATAATATAGCTCCCAATAATGGAAGAAAAATAATTGCAATTTCCATATTAACCTTTTAAAGATTTTATTTCTTCAATCCTTATTGTTCCTTTATTTCGGTAATAGACAACAATAATTGCTAAACCAATAGCTGCTTCAGCCGCAGCAACGGTTAAAATAAACATGGCAAATACTTGTCCAGTTAAATCATTAATAAAAATTGAAAATGAAACTAAATTGATGTTAACAGCTAAAAGAATAAGTTCTATAGACATTAAAATTACAATTACATTTTTTCGATTAAGAAAAATTCCAATTATTCCAATAGAAAAAATTACCACTCCTAAAATTAAATAATGACCTAAACCTATTTCAGTCATCAAATTTCACTCCTTTATTATTTTCAACTTCAACCAATTGAACACCTTCTTCTTTTTCTCTGGAAATTTGTCTGAAATAACTTTGCTTTTTTACACCTTCCCGTTTTCTAAATGTTAGAACAATGGCTCCTATCATTGCGACTAAAAGAATCATTCCACTTAATTGAAATAAATGAATATAATCAGTATAAATTATATTACCTAGAGCATGAGTGTTACTCATGCTATCGTTAATTTCTAGTGAAATGGCATTTGAAATATTTGGTTTATATTTCCAACCACCTACTACAAACAGAAGTTCAAAGAAAATAATTGTACTTATTATAAAACCTACTGGTATATGAGAGGTGCTATCTGTAGCTTTAAACCATTCATTTTTTTGCTCAGCTACATTGAGCATCATCACTACAAACAAAAAAAGTACCGCAACAGCTCCAACATAAACAATTAGCATAATCATTCCCAAAAACTCTGCTCCAATCATAATAAACAGACAGGAAATGCTTATAAAATCTAAAATTAAAAAAAAAACTGAATGTACAGTATTTTTAGAAACTGTTAGCATTATTGCTGAAATTACAGCTATTGTTGAAAAAAAATAAAAAAAAATAGAATGTGCTATCATTTATCTGTAGGGTTTATCTGCTTTAATATTTGAGGCTAATATTTTTTCCCACCTATCACCATTATCTAATAGTTTTTCTTTATTATAATAAAGTTCTTCTCTGGTTTCTGTTGCAAATTCAAAATTTGGACCTTGAACAATTGCATCAACCGGACACGACTCTTCACACAATCCGCAATAAATACATTTTAACATATCAATATCATATCGAGTAGGTTTCCTGCTTCCATCTTCTCTTTGCTCTGACTCAATTGTAATCGCTTGTGCTGGACAAACTGCTTCACACAATTTACATGCAATACATCTTTCCTCACCATTAGGATAACGCCTCAATGCATGTTCTCCTCTAGCTCTTGGACCAATTTTTCCTTTTTCAAATGGATAGTTAATAGTTTTTTTCGTTTTAAATATTTCTTTAATAGCCATGAATAAAGCTTTAATAAATTCAAAGAGTGTAATTATTTTAATTATTCTTAAAAAAGTCATATTTTATTTCACTGGTAGTAAATCAAAATAAAAAAGAAAGCTTGAAGTTAAAACTACCCATATTAATGATAAAGGTAAAAATATTTTCCAACCTAATCTCATTAACTGGTCATATCTATATCTGGGTACTGTTGCCTTAACTAAAGAAAATAATAAAAATAATAAAAGTATTTTTATTATCATCCATAATGGTCCAGGAACTAAATTAAATGGAAAAATGTCAATTGGTGATAACCACCCGCCCAAAAATAAAATTGAGCCCATTGCACACATTAATAAAATATTTGCATATTCACCTAACCAAAACATTGCATACATCATTCCAGAATATTCAGTTTGATAACCAGCAACTAACTCAGCTTCTGCTTCTGGTAAATCAAAAGGAGGTCTATTTGTCTCTGCTAGTGATGATATAAAGAAAATTACAAACATTGGGAATAAAGGAACAACAAACCATATCTTTTCTTGTGCTAAAACAATATCTCCTAAATTCAGTGAACCTACACAAAGTAATACGTTAATAATAATTACACCTATAGAAACTTCGTAAGAAACCATTTGTGCTGCAGATCTTATTGCTCCTAAAAAAGGGTACTTAGAATTTGAAGCCCATCCTCCCATTATAATTCCATAAACTCCTAAAGATGAAATGGCAAAAAGATATAGTATTCCTGCATTAATATCAGCAAGCACAAAATAATTATTAAACGGAATTACAGCCCATGCAATTAAAGCTAAAGTCATTGTAACTATTGGAGCTAAAATAAAAATAACTTTATTTGCAGCAGCTGGAATAATAATTTCTTTAAACATATATTTTAATGCATCTGCTAATGACTGAAGCAGTCCAAATGGTCCAACAACATTTGGGCCTCTTCTTTTTTGAACAAAAGCCCAAACTCTTCTGTCTAACCAAACAATCATAGCTACAGAAACTAGGACTGGTATTAATAAAAAAAGAATTTTGTAAACTTCATTAAATATAATAAAAATATTATCTGCCATTTATCCCTCAGTACCTGTCAATTTAAAATTATTCTTTACCGTTTTGCATTCAAGCATTGTCTTTGAAGCTCTACATATAGGATTGGTAAAGTAATAATCGATTTGTTTAATTTCTAATTTTGAATTTATAAAAGGTATTTTTGATTGATTTATCTCACTAGAATTTTTTTCTTTAGTTATATAGCTTTCTTTAGAATATAAATTATTTGATTTAATAAGTTTTGTTTCTAAGTCAAATTTATTTATAATATCCAAACGTTTGTTTAAAAATTGCGATATATTATTTATTATTTCCCAATCTTCTTTTGACTCTCCTGGAGGATAAGATGCCTTAAAAGCTTTTTGAATTCGACCTTCTAAATTAACATAATAACCATCTTTTTCAGTGTAAGCAGCACTCGGTAAAATTACATCTGCTATAGATGCACCTTTATCACCATGGCTACCTTGGTAAATAATAAATTCATCTTTTTTATTAAATTTTAATTCGTCAGCACCTAATAAATAAATTAATTTAAATTCATTATTATTTAATTTATTCAAAACTTCATAATTATCTTTTTTTGTAATTTTATATAAACCTAAATCCATAGCACCAACATTAGAAGCTCTTTGAGTTAAAATATTAAAAGAATTCCAATCGGGATTAATTTTGTCATTTTTTGTTAAAAAATTTTTAATTGACTTAAAAATGTATTCTGCAGCATCAGAATTAAGGATGGACTCACCAATTATTATTAAAGGTTTTTCCGAATTTTTTATTTTTAAAGAAACATGATGTGAACCTTCAATAATATCTTTTATAACTGAAGTGTCATGACCTATTATTTCATATGGATACGTAAGTTCTCCTGGATCTCCAATTGAATAAATTTTAATTTTATTTTTAACATATGATTTTCTAATTCTAGCATTTAAAATGGTTGCCTCTTGTCTTGGATTTGTACCAATCAATAAAATTAAATCTGCTTCTTCAATTCCATTTATTGTTGAATTAAATAAATAATTTATTCTTTCATCAGGATTCAAATACCTCTTTTCATTTCTAAATTCTAAATTTGTTGAATTTAATGATTTATTAAAAAATTTTTTAAAAATATACATACTTTCTAGATCAACTAAATCGCCAATAAAGCCAGCTATTTGACTTGGTTTAGTGTTTTTAATTTTATTAATCACAATTTGAACTGCATCTGTCCAATTGCTTTTTATTAATTTTCCATTTTCTCTAATATAAGGTTTATCTAGTCTTTGTTTTAACAAACCATCACAAGCGTATCTTGTTTTATCTGAAATCCACTCTTCATTGATGTCTTCATTAATTTTTGGAAGAATTCTTTTTACCTCCCATCCATAAGTATCCACCCTTATATTGGACCCAACAGCATCCATTACATCAATTGTTTCTGTGTTTTTTAACTCCCATGGTCTCGCTTCAAAAGCATAAGGTTTTGAAGTTAGAGCACCAACTGGACATAAATCTATAACATTAGCAGATAATTCTGATTCCATTGCTTTTTCTAAATAGGTTGTTATTTGCATGTCTTCTCCTCTACCTATTGCTCCTATTTCATCAATTCCCGCAACCTCTGTTGCAAAACGAATACATCTTGTGCAATGAATGCATCTAGTCATCTCTGTTTTTATTAATGGACCCATGTGTTTTTCTTTTACAGATCTTTTGTTCTCAGTGAATCTGGAAAGATCAAGACCGTAAAACATTGACTGATCTTGTAAATCACATTCTCCACCTTGATCACAAACCGGACAGTCTAGGGGATGGTTGGCTAATAATAATTCCATGACACTTTTTCTAGTTTTCTCTACTTTTAAAGTATTAGTTTTAATATTCATTCCCTCAGTAGCAGTTATGGCGCAAGAAGCTATTGGTTTTGCTGATTTTTCCATTTCAACTAGACACATTCTGCAGTTGCCAGCTATTGAAAGTTTTTCATGATAACAAAACCTGGGAATCTCTGCTCCTGCTTGCTCACATGCCTGAAGAACTGTAAGACCCTCTTCAATTTCAATTTCTTTATCGTTAACAATTAATTTAGGCATTATCTTCTTCTAGTAAATGTTGATCTATCAAATAAGGAATATTTTTATTTTGTTTAATTATTAATGGATCTGAACTATTTCTTTTTTCTATTTCTTTTCTGAAATGTCTTAACAATCCTTGGACAGGCCATGAAGATCCTTCACCAAATGCACAAATTGTATAACCTTCAATTTGTTTTGTTACCTCAGATAGTAAATCTATTTCTTTAATTGATGCATTACCTTTGGCCATACGTTCCAACATTCTCCACATCCATCCAGTTCCTTCTCTGCAAGGAGTACATTGGCCACAACTTTCATGTTTATAAAATTTTGCTATTCTTGCCATACATTTAATAATATCCTGATCTTTATTTATAACCACAATTCCTGCAGTACCTAATCCGCTTTTTTCTTTTACCAATGAGTCAAAATCCATTGTAATCGTATCACATACATTCTTAGGTAATAAAGGCATAGAAGATCCTCCGGGTATAACCGCTTGAAGATTGTCCCAACCACCTATCACTCCACCAGCATGCTGTTCTATTAATTCTTTTAATGTAATTCCCAATTCTTCTTCCACGTTACAAGGATTATTTACATTCCCAGAAATACAAAATATTTTAGTTCCCGTATTTTTTGGCTTTCCTAAAGAAGCAAACCATTTACCACCTCTTCTTAAAATTGTTGGTACAACTGCTATAGTTTCAACATTGTTAACTATAGTAGGACATCCATATAACCCAACAAGAGCCGGAAAAGGAGGTTTTATTCTTGGTAGGCCTTTTTTGCCTTCTAAACTTTCTAATAATGCTGTTTCTTCACCGCAAATATATGCACCAGCACCATAATGAATATGAATATCAAGATCCCATCCACTGTTACATGCATTTTGTCCTAAAAAATTTTTTTCATATGCCTCTTCAATTGCTGTTTGTAATTTTTGTCCTTCACGAAAAAATTCACCTCTTATATAGATATAACACGTGTGTGCTCCAACCGCGTATGAGGATATTAAACAGCCTTCAATTAACTTTTGTGGTTCAAATTTAAATATATCTCGATCTTTACAGGTTCCAGGTTCGGATTCATCGCCATTAATAATAAGGTAATGTGGTCTACTTCCAATTTCTTTTGGAGCAAAAGACCATTTTAAACCTGTTGGAAAACCAGCCCCACCTCTACCCCTTAATTCGGATAGTTTGATTTCATTAATAATCCATTCTTTTCCTTTAGATAATATTTCTTTTGTATTCTTCCAATCTCCCCTTGAAATAGCAGAGTCTATTTTCCAACTTTCATCGTTATACAAATTTGTGAATATTCTATCAGTATCTTTAAGCATTTTTAATATTTAGCAATGTTGTTCTTTTATTTTCTGGTTCAGCACTTTTTCTATTTCTATAAGAACCGGGTTTTGGTTGTTTATCGTTCAAAATCATTTCTATAATTTCTTCCGTTTTTTCTTTATCTAAATCTTCAAAATAATCATCATTTATTTGCATCATTGGAGCATTAACACAGGCCCCTAAGCACTCAACTTCGGTCCATGAAGCTATATTATCTTTTGATAATTCTTTTTGATTTTCACAAATTTTTTCTTTGCAGACATCAACAATTTTATAAGCTCCTCTAATCATACATGGGGTTGTTGTACAAACTTGAACAAAATATTTTCCCACTGGGGACAAATTAAACATTGAGTAAAAAGTTGCAACTTCGTAAACTCTTATGTAAGGAATATTTAAAAACTTGGCTATATACTTCATTGCTACTAAAGGAATCCAGTTTTCATTTTGACCTTGCACTAAATAAAGTAGTGGCATGACTGCGCTAGCTTGTTTTTCTGTAGGATATTTGCTAATTATTTTTTTTGCTTTATTTAAATTTTCCTCAGAAAATTTAAAAAATTCTGGCTGTTCTTTAGATATTTTTTTTATACTCATCTATCTATTTCTCCAAAAACAACATCTAAAGAACCCAAAACAGCTGGCACATCTGCCAACATATGTCCTTTGATTAGATAATCCATCGCTTGTAAATGGGAAAAACTTGGCGCTCTTATTTTGCATTTATAAGGCTTATTTGAACCGTCTGATACAAGATAAACTCCAAATTCACCCTTGGGAGCTTCAACTGCAGTATAAATTTCGCCTGCATCAACTCTATAACCTTCGGTAAATAATTTAAAATGATGAATTAAAGCTTCCATAGATTTTTTAATCTCTGATTTAGGAGGAGGGGATACTTTTCCATCTATTGCTTTAATTGGACCTGTGGGAATATCTTTTAAACATTGTTTCATAATATTTATGCTTTCTCTCATTTCTTCAATTCTACATAAATATCTGTCATAACAATCGCCATTTTTACCTACAGGAATTTTAAAATTAAATTTTTCATAACATTCGTAAGGTTGAGATTTTCTTAAATCCCAAGCAACACCAGATCCTCTTAACATAACTCCAGAAAAGCTATAATCAAGAGCATCTTGTTGACTTACAATTCCTATATCAACATTTCTTTGTTTAAAAATTCTATTATCTGTAAGAAGATTTTCTAAATCATCAATTATTTTTGGAAAACTTTCACAAAATTTTAAAATATCTTCAGCAAGACCCATTGGTAAATCTTGATGAACACCACCAGTCCTAAAATAATTAGCATGTAGTCTTGATCCTGAAACTCTCTCATAAAAAGTCATCAATGTTTCTCTTTCTTCAAATCCCCATAAAGATGGTGTTAAAGCTCCAACATCTAAAGCTTGGGTGGTAATATTTAAAATATGACTTAAAATTCTTCCTATTTCACAAAATAAGACTCTTATATACTGAGCCCTTATTGGAACTTTTAAATCTAATAATTTTTCAATTGCTAATGCAAAAGCATGTTCTTGATTCATTGGGGCTACATAATCTAAACGATCAAAATAAGGTAAAGCTTGGGCATAAGTTTTATGCTCTATTAACTTTTCTGTTCCTCTATGAAGTAATCCAATATGTGGATCTGCACGTTCAATAACTTCTCCATCAAGTTCTAAAATTAATCTTAGGACACCATGCGCTGCTGGATGTTGAGGGCCAAAATTAAGATTTAAGGTTTTCTTTTCTTTTACCATTTTATTCTTGATCCTTATTTTTGGTTTGATCTTTTATATATTTGGTTCCTTTCCAAGGACTTTCAAAATCAAAATTTCTATAATTTTGCTCTAGTTTAACAGGCTCATAAATAACCTTTTTTTTATCCTCGCTGTATCTAACTTCTATATGTCCTGTAAGTGGAAAATCTTTTCTAAGTGGATATCCCTCAAATTCATAGTCTGTCAAAATTCTTCTTAAATCAGGATGTTTTGAAAAAAGTATTCCATACATATCAAAAACTTCTCTTTCCATCCAATTAGCTGAAGGAAAAATGTTCGTTATTGATGGAACTTTTGTATTTAATTCAATATCTGAATTAATAATAATTCTATTGTTATTTTCATGACTAAGAAAAAAATAAACCATTCTAAATCTTTTTTCCCTTTCAGGATAATCAATGGCTGTAATATCAATTAATTGTCTAAATTTACATTTTTCATTATTTTTCAAAAATAAAATTATTTCTGAAATATTTTCAATTTTACAATGAATAATTAATTGTTTTAATTTTATTTCAGAAGATTTAATAAAAGTTGTTAGTCCTGAATTTATTACTTTTTCTAAATCCCCTAATTCAATCATCATTTTTATCTTTCGATTGAACCTTCTCTTCTTATTTTTTTTTGTAGCTGCAAAATTCCATATAGCAAAGCTTCTGCTGAAGGCGGACATCCTGGAACATAAATATCTACAGGAACAATTCTGTCACAACCTCTAACCACTGAGTATGAATAATGATAATATCCACCACCATTTGCGCAACTTCCCATTGATATTACATATCTTGGTTCTGGCATTTGATCATAAACTTTTCTTAAAGCTGGAGCCATTTTATTTGTTAAGGTACCTGCAACAATCATAACATCTGACTGTCTAGGGGATCCTCTTGGTGCAGCGCCAAATCTCTCAAGATCATATCTTGGCATTGAAGTTTGCATCATTTCAACCGCACAACATGCAAGTCCAAAAGTCATCCAATGTAATGATCCTGTACGTGCCCAATTTACTAGATTATCTAAAGATGTAGTAACAAATCCCTTCTCACTAAAATCTTTTGCTAATTGTTTAAATTCTTGTGGTATTTGTTTTTCTCGATCATTTAAATTTATCATAAAAAATTTATTCCCAATCTAGTGCACCTTTTTTCCACTCATAAATAAAACCAATCGTCAAAATAAAAAGAAATATCATCATTGAAATAAAGCCAGCAAAACCAATATTTCCTAAAGATATGGCCCAAGGAAACAGGAAAGCTATTTCAAGATCAAAAATAATAAAAAGTATCGCAACTAAATAAAACCTGATATCAAATTCCATTCTAGAATCGCTAAAAGGTTCAAAGCCACATTCATAAGCAGATAGTTTTTCTGGATCAGGATTTCTTGGTGATAAAATAAAATTAAGTACAATAAAACCTACACTTAAACCTAACGATAAAAACAAAAAAATAATAATTGAAAAATAATTGCTTAAAAATTCACTTAACATGGGTCATTTATATAATATTTTTATATATTCTAGTAGTAGAGTTATAGTCACATTTAATATTTTTAATAAAATGATGAATTAGTGGCGGGAGTGAAGGGACTCGAACCCTCGACCTATCGCGTGACAGGCGATCGCTCTAACCAACTGAGCTACACCCCCACTATGGTGGGAGGTATAGGACTCGAACCTATGGCCCTCTGAATGTAAATCAGATGCTCTACCAGCTGAGCTAACCTCCCTGCACTTAAAAACTCTTTTATATAACAAGAAATTATGAAAGATCAAAGTAATATTTGGGAATGTAGGGATATAGGTGGAACAGTTTGCATACCTATAGCATACCTGGCTTATTCAATGAGTGTCTTGTTGTTTACATACCTGGCCATTTATTTATTACCCACGCTAACGGCGTGGTTATTAAAAATTTTTAAAGTAAATTAATTCAGCTTTGATCAAGAACAAAGTTTAGAAAATTAACTAACCTGTGAAATTTTTTCATGTATCCCACCTCTGGTTTCGGGGTGGTTGGCTAAGGGCACCTGGCAACAGAATGCACC
>LWDU01040410.1_pt1 | contig 25060 bp, 13 predicted proteins | sample 727161 | NCBI WGS metagenome assembly LWDU01 (sample SAMN04566230, study PRJNA314399) | hydrothermal vent metagenome | isolation source: deep sea hydrothermal plume seawater | place: Mexico: Gulf of California, Guaymas Basin | collected 2004-07-11
ACTTCACAGTTGGAGGACACTGCCCAGTTGTTTCTCGGGCTCCGCATCCAGTGCGCGCGTTGCCACCACCATCCCTTCGAGCGATGGAATCAAGACGACTATTACAGCTTTCAGGCGTTCTTCTCGCAGGTCGGCCTAAAAACCAACCGAAAGGGACTACAGAACGCGGAGGTCTTTCATCGAGGTGGCGTTGCGACCGCATCCAATCCTCGTACCAAACAGGCACTCAAGCCGAGCGGATTAGGTGGCGAGCCGATTGATGTGCCGTCCTACGAGGACCCTCGCCACGCGTTGGTCGATTGGATGTCGGCGCCGGATAATCCGTTCTTCGCTCGAGCCCTCGTCAACCGTTATTGGAAGCACTTCTTTGGCCGAGGCATTGTCGACCCAGAAGATGACATGCGAGTGACCAATCCACCATCGAACCCCGAGTTACTGGATGCCTTGGCTAAGAGTTTCGTGGACAGCAAGTTCGACCTCAAGAACCTGGTCAGGACGATCTGCCGGAGCAATGCTTATCAGCTCAGTGCCGAGCCAAACGAGTACAACGAAAGCGATAAGCAGAACTTTTCCAGCTTCTACCCACGTCGAATAAACGCCGAGCCGTTGTATGACGCGATCAATCAGGTAGCTGGCACCAACGTCAGCTTCGCCGGGATGCCGGTAGGCACACGAGCAGTTCAGCTGCCCGATAGTGGCTTCAACGACTATTTCCTGCTGGTCTTTGGAAAACCGCAAGCGGAAAGCGCCTGCGAGTGCGAACGCAGCAGTGATGCGAATCTCGCGCAATCACTGCATCTGCTCAATTCGACGGATATTCAAAGCAAACTGGCGTCCAACACCGGGCGGTGCCGCCAACTCGCCGAATCCGAACAAACGGACACCGAGAAAGTGACCGAGTTATATTACGCGGCAATGGCTCGTGCGCCGGACAATGGCGAACTTGCCCATGTTTTGGAATACCTGGACGGCAAGACAGACAAACGAAAAGCGTTTGAAGACGTGATGTGGGTGCTTTTCAACACGAAGGAGTTCTTGTTCGTCCGATAGGAGAAGCCAACCTACTGCCACGAGCAGCGTTGCGAGGAGTAAATTCATGTGCGAGTTGGTCAAACGTTTTCTTTCCAGCCTTTTGTTCTCTTGCTTCGTCGTTTCCGTTGCCCTGGCCCAACTACCTGCCACTCGACTAACCGCAGTCTTTCCTCTTGGAGGCAACCCGGGCAAGACGGTCGAGGTGACGATCTTTGGTGCCGACCTTGACGACGTTGACCGGCTGTTGTTTTCGCACGCCGGCATCACGGCCAAGCAAAAAATGGACGACCCAGGTCCGTTCGACAAAACGCCCCAAGTTGCCGTCAATCAGTTTGTCATCTCGGTCGCGGCCAATGTGCCAATCGGCTCGTATGAAGTTCGTGCGGTTGGCAAATACGGCGCTTCGAATCCGCGTGTTTTCGCCGTAAGCGATATCCCCGAAGCTGTGGAAGTCGAGCCGAATGATGATCAAGAAAACGCCAACGAGTTGACGCTTCCTGTCGTGATCAACGGACAGAGCAACAAGACAGCGGACGTCGACTATTACCATTTCACCGCTCCGGCCGGACAGCGGATCCTAGTGACCAGTTTTGCCCGACGTGTAGACTCCCGCATCGATAGTCTCGTTACGGTCTACGACGCAAACGGACGAACGGTGGGAAGTAGCGGCGCGGACCAGGGCCGCGACTCACTTGTCGACTTCACGACGCGGGCTGCAGGCAAGTACTTCGTCAAGGTTCATGACACGACCTACCAGGGCAGTTCAGAACACGTTTATCGCCTTTCCATTGGCGTTCTACCGCACATCGACTTCATCTTCCCGCCCGCAGGCCAAGCCGGAGGCGGGCGGCAATTCACGATTTTCGGTCGCAACCTTCCTGGAGGTAAACCGTCCGGCATGATGTTGCGAGGGCGCCGCCTCGATTCGCTAGTTGCCACGATCAACATTCCCAGCGGGCCGGCTGCATTGGCCCTCGATTTCAGCTCCACCATTTCTCCAGCGAGCGCCGGACTGGACGCCATCGAGTACCGCGTGAAGGGGCCGCAAGGATTGTCCCAACCGACACTGATCGGCATCGCCACGGCGGCCTCCGTTCTGGAGATGGCCGACAATGGCGAACCGTCGAAGGCGCAATTGCTCACGATGCCCTGCGAGGTGATGGGAAAGTTCTATCCGGAACGCGACCGCGACTGGTTCCAAATTGAAGTGAAAAAAGACGAGTCGATTTCGATCGATGTGATTTCTCACCGTTTGGGCCTGCCGACCAATGTGAGTCTGCTTGTCCAACGGATCACGCCGGCCGAAGGTGAAAAACCCGAAAAGGTGCAGCAGCTGGCATTCCTGTACGAATCGGCCAACCTCGACGGCGGCTCCGAATTTGACATCCGGCATCATGACGCTTCGTTTCAATTCACGGCTCCGTCGGATGGCATCTATCGATTGATGGTCCGTGATGCCTATGCGGATGTCAGCGCGGACCCACGCCGCATCTACCGACTTGTTGTGCACAACGGCGGCGGTGACTTTCGCCTGGCCGCAATCCCCGAACAGTCCTTCTCGAGTGTCTTGCTGCGAAAGGGCGGCCAAGTGGGGATTCGCGTAGTAGCCTTCCGCCGCAACGGATTTGAGGGAGCGATTCACGTGGCGGCCAACGGTTTGCCAGCTGGTGTCACCTGTGCTGATGCGATTATTGGACCCGGCAGCAATGTGGGCATGCTGGTGTTGACCGCCGCGACCAATGCAGCGCCATCAACGGCGATGGTAAAAGTTATTGGAAAGGCCAAAGTTGGAGCGACGGACGTTACGCGGCTGGCGCGATTCGGCGCCGCGTTAATGCCGACAACAAATCGCACGAATCCCAATCAAAACATGCCGACCGTCGACGCCAGGCTGACACGCGATCTCTGCGTTTCTGTTTCCGCTAACGAAAACGCATTGGTTTCGATCCAGGCGGGGGAAGGCAAGACATGGGAGACATCTTGTGGCGGTAAATTAACGATCCCAGTCACCCGTGAGGGTACCTTCAAGGGTCAAGTAAATTTCATGGGCCGCGGACTTCCCGGAATCACCTTTCCCGTCGCCAACGTGGCGGCCAACAAGACGACGGGCGAACTGCAAGTAAACCTCAACCGTGCCATTCTGCCGGGCACCTATACCATCTATTTGGACGCAATTGCCCAGCAAGTCGAATATGCCCGCAACCCGGAGGCCGCCGCCAAGGCGGCTGAAAGGAAGAAGGAAGTCGACCAAATCAAGACGAAAGCCGACGCCGATGCCAAAGCTGCAGCGACGGCCAAAACGGCCGCCGACAAATTGGCCGCCGTCACAACCGCAACGGTGACGACCACAAGATCCGCAAAGACGGCCGCCGACAAGGCGCTGTCCGCGGCGATGGCGACCGCGAAGACAACTTCCGATGCGGCCGCAAAGGCGGCTGTTGCAGCTGCCGCGACTCCCGACAATGCAAATCTGACCGCAGCTGCCACGGCAGCAAAAAAAACAGCAGATGATGCAGCAGCGAAAGTCGTGACAGCGAGCGCCACCGCCGCCACGGCCGACAAGACGTTGGTCGACGCAGTGTCAAAGGCCAAGGAGGCGGCCGAAGCGAAGGCGAAGACCGACGCAACTGCCGTGGAGGCCGTAAAAATGGCTCAACTGGCTGCACAACTCAAAACGAAAACCGCAATGCGGCAAAACCAAAAAAACTCAATGTGCCGGTCGTCTCCAAACCAATTACGATAAAGATCGTCCCTGCACCTATCACCGTTGGCGAACTTAAACCAGTAACAGTAAAACAGGGTGAGAAAGTGGAGATCTCGGTCGCGATCACGCGCCTTTTTACCTATGAGGGACAGGTCCAATTTAATACCGTTCTTCCCGCCGGCGTTACGGGAGTGTCCATTCCAAGTGCCACAGCGCCTGCCAAACAATCACAAGCCAAGTTAACCATCACCGCGGCCGCGAACGCAACAGAGGGGCCGCACCAGCTGAACATCCGTGGGACGTTAAACATCAATGGTCAAAACTTGATCGTCGAGCAGTCACTGCAGCTGATCGTACAAAAAGTTACGGTGACCAAATAACGAGTGCGTCGACATAAATGCAGAAATGGATTGTCGTTTCAACCCACCTTTGTCCGGTTGTCTAATCTGTAGCGGGCACCGACGACGGCGTGGAGGAGCCAGATTAACTATGACCAAATCGACCTACATGTTGTATATCGCGTCGATCTACATTTTGCTCTCGCAGAATGTGGTGGCGGAGCCAATTCCGATTGCCGCATTAAAACGCGGCGCGCCGGTCAGCTTCGAGAAAGAAATTCTACCGATCCTCCAACGTAGTTGCCTCGCCTGTCACGGTGCAAACGATGCAAATGGCGAACTGGTTCTCGAGTCGCCCCAGACGATCTTACGCGGCGGTGATTCCGGCCCAGCGGTGGTAGCTGGTAAAAGCGGTGAGAGTCTGATGTTGCAGCTAGCCGCCCATCAAGACGATCCGGTGATGCCCCCGGAGGGCAACGACGTTTCGGCCAAACCGCTCACCTCACAGGAGTTGGGTCTGCTCAAATTGTGGATCGACCAGGGCGCCAAAGGAACCGGGCTTACAACCGTACTCTCGCCGCAGCAGTGGCGGCCGCTGCCACCAGGTCAACAACCGATTTCGGCCGTGGCTGTGTCGCCAGATGGGCAGTTTGCCGCCTGTGGACGCGCCAATCAGATCTTCATTTATCACGTTGGGTCAGGGCAAATTGTCACTCGCCTTACCGACCCGGCGCTACTGGATGCCAGCCAGGACAAACGACCAGGAATCTCACATCTGGACATAGTCCAGTCGCTGAGCTTCAACAGCCAGGGCGACATGCTGGCATCGGGCGGTTTCCGAACCGCAAAGCTCTGGCGTTACCCGCGCAACGTCCAGCGGTTCACACTGCAAACGGATGCTGAGATACGAGCTGTGGCCGTTAGTCCAGACCACTCGTTAGCCGCGACAGGCGGAGCCGACGGCAAAATTCGTCTATGGCCATTGAATACGAACGACACGGCGCCGTCCAAGCCATTGCTGCTAGAGGCGCATACCGCCGAAATACGGGGCCTTTGCTTTACGTCCGATGGGACCCGTGTGATCTCCACATCTGCCGATAAGACCATTCTCGTTTGGAGTGCGACAGAAGGGAAACTGGTCGGTCGCATTGACACGTCTGCCGAGTTGTATGGCGTCACCGTGTTTCGCCAACCTCCGCCAGATCCGGCTGTCGAAGGAGCCGAATCCATTGAGCAGATCGTGACGGCAGGTGCGGACAAATTCATTCGCTTTTGGAACCTACCCAATCATCTTCCGCAGAAATTGGCCGATGTACCCGCAAAGGCAACCGTGTTGGCCGCGAGTCAAGACGGCCGACTGTTAGCTCTCGCCAATCCGGCAGGACTTTTACGAGTTGTCGATTCAGAAACCAACCTTCCGCTCTACGAGTGGCCGGCGCATGCAGGACCGATTCACGCCGTCACATTTGGACGATTGTTGGCGCCCGAACCGTCAGACAAGAAGCTTGAAACCGTCGAAACGACTGAACGTCGTATGGCAACAGCGGGCGAGGATGGAGTGGTACGAGTTTGGTCGCTGGGCATCGTGCACATCGCCGACAAAGCGGAACCGACCGCAGAAAAAGTCGGGGCACCCGAAGAGTTGTTTACGTTGCGCGGATCGCTGGTACCCATTCGCAGTATCGACTTCCGACCGGATTCGCAACAGTTGGTTGCGGGTGCCGACGACGGATCGGTCACCGTCTGGAACTTGGCGACAGCTGTCGAGCCACTCGATGCGACTCGTCAAATGGATGTCCCAGGCACTGTCGATCCGCCGAACGCAGCAGACAACCTTCGTCATTTGGTTGCGCTAAGCCCAAACGGCAAGTTGCTGGCGACGACATCCGCGACGAACGGTCACGCCGCAATCTTGGTGCGCGACCTGAGTAGCGGCAAACTGCTGCAAACTCTGCTGGGGCACAGTGGCCCAGTTGTCTCGTTAGCATTCAGCAACGACAACACCAAAATTGCGTCCGGTTCTGTCGACATGACGGCGCGAGTCTGGGACCTGGCGTCGCCGAAGTTTCCTGAAATCGCCCGTTTCCCCGGCCATACAGCTCCAGTCACTGCCATCGCCTTCAACAGCGACGCTCAGCAGGTGCTTTCTGGATCGGCCGACAACTCCGTAAAGCTGTGGAAAACGGCCGATGCGGAACTGGTGATGGACTTCGTCGGTCATACCGCCCCGGTTGTTGCCGTGGCAATGGCAGCTAACAATCAACCGGTCTCGGCTTCCGCTGACAAGACGGTAAGGCTTTGGAATCCGGCTGACGGGAAGGCGGCTCGCAGTCAAACGGAAACCGCTGCAGTCACCGCGCTGTCAACGAGTCGCGATGGCACTCGCTTCGCAGTGGCCGCGGCCGACAATAGCATCAAAATTTATGCCACCACTGGTGGCGCTGCTCAGCTGACATTAACTGGTCATCAGTTCCCCCCAAGCTCCTTGGCGTTCAATGCAGACAAGACGCGGATCGTATCGGGGGATACCAAATTGGCCATCGTATGGGACGCCACCGATGGACGGCTGCTGGAGATTATTCCCACTGGGGAAGCGGAGCTCCATTGCGTCGCGTATGACGCCGAAATAGGGCAAATCGTGTTGGCCGACGACCGACAACGCATCACCCTCCATTCCTTGCGATTCCTGGGCGCCGGAAAGGGAATGTCAAAGCCGATCTCGGGTGTCGTCTGGCATCCAGGCGGGCAGTCTGTCATCACTAGTTGCCAGGATGGAACGGTCCGAGGGTTTAACGTCTCAAACTTTGCGCCAGTACACGGCCTGGCCATCAGCAAAGATGGAACGAAACTTGCCAGTGCGGGCGAAAACAAGATCGTCAGGATTTGGAATCCGGCAAATGGAGCCGCACTTCAGCCATCACAACTGACGGGATTCGCCGGCCCGGTGCGGTGTGTCGATTTTTCGGATGACGGACAACGTTTGATCGCTGGCTCCATCGATGGAAATCTGGGCCAGCTGACGGTGTTCCACTTGACGGCGCCCGCCGGGGTGATCGAACAGTCGATCGTCGGTCATACATCGCCGCTGACGGCTTGCCGCGCCTTTACTGCCGGCGGCCAAGCTGTCTCACTATCGGACGACGGCGTCGTACTCCGCTGGGAACTGCTCGCCGCAAGCGGTGACTTCGGTTGTCTCGATTCCCTTGCGGGACGGCCAGCCGCCACAGATTCTAAGCGGAAGCTTGGATGGCAGCGTCCGCCGCTGGAATGCGTTAACGGGCCAAGTACTGGGCCAGCTGAACCACGGGGCGCCGGTCACCAGCGTCGCGGTACGTGACGATGGGCAGCGGTGGGCGTCAGCCAGTTCCAACAACACCATCCGCTTGTGGAATGCGACGAATAACGCTCAAGTCGCTCAGATGAGTGGCGACCTTCGCGCCAAGTCTCTTGTTGCCAAGCTGACGCAACAGAAAAACGATACGACGGCAAAGGTCAGTCGGGCAAAAGTGCTGCTGACCGCCGTAGAAAAAGCGTTGCCGCTAAAGACCACCGCGGAGAAGACCGCCGCGACAGCCATGGAAGTGGCGAATAAGGACGTGGAAGCCAAGTCTGCTGTGCTGACCACCGCGTCGACCAAGAAGGCGAGCGCGGAGAAACTGGCGATTGAAGCGGCCGCTGCCGCCCAATTGGCAGCCAGAAAAATGGCGGCGGCCAACGACCTGGCAACACAATTGTCAGCCAAGTCAATCGCAACGGCAGCTAGGGCCGCGCGGCCTCGTGCCGTTGCCTCGGCCAACCCAGAAAACAAGGTGCTCGCCAAATTGGCCGAGGATGCGGCGGCGAAGGCCCAAACGGCGGATGCCGAGGCCAAGGCCGCGGAGGCGGCCAAGGCATCGCCAGCTGCCGAAGCGACGAAGACCGCACAATTGGCCGCGACCGCAGCAACTGCCGCCATTGCACTGAACAAACCATTCACCGACGCGGACACCGCATTGGCCGCTTCGCAGGCCACTCAACGGTCCGCCAAACAGGCGCACGAAATCGCTGTACGCGACCTGGAGCTAGCCACCGCGGATGTGCCCGCTGCGAAGCAGGCCCTCGCCAACGTTGAGGCTCTGCTCAAAAAAGTGGATGGCGAAGTCACCGCCGCCATCGCGGCGGATAAGTCTGCACAACAGCCCATTCAATCCATCGCCTTTTCTCCGGACAACGGTACTCTGGCCAGTGGTGGTGACTTCGGGGTAATTCACACCTGGAATGCCGAAACGGGCGCAGCTCTTTCCAGCTACGTCGGCCATACAGGAGCGATCTCCGTCGTCGTCTACCTCGACAATGACACGATCATTTCCTCAGCAGCAGACAAAACGGCTGTGGCCTGGAACTTGAATCCAAGCTGGCAACTCGAACGCGTTATTGGCGATATTCGCGACCCGTCAATCCTGATCGATCGTGTTGCGTCGGTCGATTTTAGCAGCGATGGAAAACTGGTAGCCACAGCTGGCGGTGTTCCCTCTCGGAGCGGCGAGGTCAAAATCTGGAATGTCGCCGATGGCTCTCTGGTGCATTCGATGCCGGAGGCGCACACTGATGCCGTCGCGGCAGTGGCGTTTTCTCCTGATGATCTGTTCTTTGCCACAGCCAGCGCCGACAAGTACTTGAAAAAATTTGAAACGGCCACAGGTAAACAGGTTGGCCAGTTTGAAGGCCACACGAATTACGCCATGGGCGTTACGTGGCGGGGAGGCGGGAAAATACTTGCCAGTTGTGGAGCCGATGGGACGATCCGCATTTGGAACGCGGATACCGCCGATCGAATTCGCATTATCCAAGGCTTCAACAAACAAGTCAGCGCTATACGTTTTATTGGCGAAACTCAGTTCGCCGTCGTCGTGACGGGTGAGGCGCAAGTCAGAAAATACAATATGGACAACGGTGGTGTCCAAACCAACTACAGTGGCCCAACGGATTTCATGTTCGCCGTTGATACCACCGGAGATCCAAATAATGGCGTGGTAGTGGCGGGTGGATACGATGGTCAACTGCGGATCTGGAGAGCCAACGGACCGGTGATACAAACCATTGGCCCGCCCGAATTGCCAACCGACGAGCTTGCGGTCGCTGCAGGCGAGACAACCAAATCGGGCAAATAAAACAGTTAACCGCCCGTTCGGGCGGCATCTCACGGAAGGCTGAGCCGAAGCCACGGACGATTCGCAACCCGACGCATCAGTGAGAAAAAACGGAACTCACTCCGGTCCCTCGCTGACGCACCGGTTGCGGCAGCTGGTGTTTTTCTTCCTTCTCTGCTGATCATTTACAAAGCTCCAAGAAATCTCCTCTCATATCGGTGAAGCGATGCACGTTCGCATTCTTGCTCTTCTCGTCTTTGCCTCTGGCGTTGCACGATTAAACGCCCAACCGCCCGCCGCCCTGGAGGGTCACACCGACGCCGTCGCAGCCGCCGCGTACTCGCCAGATGGACAACTGATTGTCAGCGGCAGTTTCGACCGGACCCTAAAGGTCTGGAACGCCGCCACCGGGGCAAACTTGCGTACGCTGAGCGGCCATACTGGTCAGGTCTTGACGGTTGCCGTCGCGCCGAACGGTCGGCAATTTGCCAGCGGATCGCGCGACCAAACCGTCAAGCTATGGGATCTCTATATCCCCACACCTCTGCAACAACTGCTTGGCCACACCGACGCCGTCAACGCAATTCTCGTCCAGACAGAACCCGCATGGACCGCCTCGGCGAGCTCCGACAAACTCGTCAAAATTTGGGACACAAGTGGGATGCTGCTGCGCGACCTAGCGGGCCACGAATCGTCTGTTTTGCGTCTGGCTGCATTCAAAGATGGATCCCAGTTGGCGAGCGCCGACGTGAACGGCGTTGTGAGAATATGGAACCCGCAAGACGGTACATCTCTGGCGGTGTTGGGCGCCGACACATCGCCCATTGTTGGCCTCGGTTTTCATCCGGGGACCTCCAAAATGCTCACGGCAGCGGAGAACGGATCCGTCAAGATTTGGACTCTACCAACACTTCCCACACGGATGTTGGCAGGGCACACCCAAGCGGTAACGGCCGTAGCACTGTCAACAGACGGGAAGCTGATCGTGACCGGCAGCGCAGACGCTACCGTGAAGATCTTCACGGGAGCAGACGGGAAGCTTGCCAGATCGCTTGATGGTCAGTCGGGCGCCGTCGCCGCAATCGACCTAAATGATGCCACCGGTTTGGTTGCCAGTTGCGGCACCGACGGCGTCATCAAGCTTTGGAATGCGACGGACGGCACCGACCGCTTGACGCTGCGGGGACACGTTGGGCCGGTCCGAGATGTCCGCATCAATACCAAAGGAGATATGGTAGTCTCCGCCGGAGACGACGGGTCGGTCAGGCTGTGGCGGCCCCCTGTCGCTGCTATTCATCTCGCTGGCCACACGATGCCTGTTCTTACAGTGGCTGTCAGTGACGACGGCAAGCTGATCGCCAGTGGTTCCGCGGACAAGTCAATCAGACTAATTAACTTCGCCGACGCGGCCGTCGTCCGTACATTGACCGGATCCACGGCGGCAGTTCGCAGGGTCACGTTTCGAGCGGACAACAGTCAGCTAGCCTCAGTCGACGACGCTGGCGATATCCGCCTTTGGGATGTGGCGGCCGGTACCTCACAAGGTCTATTCTCCGGACATGTCGGACCGGCTACTTCGCTGGCATACCTACCTGATGGCAAAACGCTGATCTCGTCGGGAGACGACGGCACGCTGCGTTGGTGGACGCTACCCGCCGTCCCTCCCAAACCATTTGCGGCCGCGGCCGATGCCGTGAACCGAGTTGTCAAATCAACCTCTGGTACCGAGATCATCGTCGGCAGTGCTGACGGAGTGATTCGTGTCTTCACCGTGGCAAACTCGGCTTTGGCGCGAACTCTAACCGGTCATGTCGGCCCCGTCTCCACGTTGGCAAGTGGCGGCACGATAGTTGCCAGTGGTGACGCCAACGGAGACATCCACCTTTGGACAATCGCCAACGGCGCCGCGCTTCCCACGATCTCCGCGCAGGGAGGGCCAGTGGTCGGATTGGCCGTCGACGCAAAAGGAACTCAGTTGGCGTCGGCCGGACAAGATGGCGCGGTACGGATATGGAAACTGCCTGTGCCGGTCAAGCCGCTGTCCGGAAGCGCACTTCCAGTTGTGGTGACAACGTTTAGCGGCGACGGCGCGTTGGTTGCGTCCAGTGGCGTGGTCGGCGGGAAAACAACGATTATCGTCCGCGATACTGCGACTGGTGCCGTAAAATCGACGATTGCCGGACTGGAAGCGGCGGTCAGCAGTCTCGCCTTCAGCGCCGACAAGACCAAGTTGATTTCTGGATCGGCCGACAAAGTAACGCGACTTTGGCATATTGCGGCCGGGCAGGGGGCCGAGTTGGCCCAATTCACTTTGGATGCTACGGTAACCGCCGTGGCGATCAGCGCCGACGGCCAACAGGCGTTTTCCGGGGCCAACAACGGAATCCTCAAGCAATGGAAGGTTGCCGACGGCGAAGAGGTCCGGAGCTTTGCCGGGCACACCGGTGCAATCGCATCACTGCAACTCCACGGCGCGACGCTCGTCTCCGGTTCGGCTGACACCAGCGTCCGCCAATGGAACTTGACCAATGGGGCGGCAATTCGCTCGCTCGCTCACGGTGCAGCGGTGACGCATGTTGCGGTGAGTTTGGATGGGGTCACCATTGCGTCGGCGGGATCCGACAAGCTCGTCAAGTTGTGGAACTCGGCCAACGGTGCACCACTGCCCGTCTTGACTGGGCACTCCGGTATCGTGCGTCAAGTGGCCATCAGTCCAGACGGTGCGAGAATCGTGAGCGTCGCGTCCGACGGCGTGCGAATGTGGGACATCTCCGGAGCACTGCTCGAGCGATTCCCACTGGGTGAAGGTGGGCTTCGGGGAGCGTCAGTTACAACCGGCGGTACTGTGTTGGCGATGGACGCGAAGCATGTCCTCCACGTGGCCACACCGTCTCTCGTTCGCCTCATCCCGGGCCACGACGGTCCAGTCAACGCAATGGCATTTGCAGCAAATGGGGCCACACTCACTTCGGGCGGCGACGACAAGGCGCTACGCATGTGGACGGTCGCGGACGGGAAGCTGCTGGCGACTTTTGCCGGGGCAACGGCTGCGATCGCCGACCTAGCCATCTCGGCCGATGGGAAATTATTGGCCGCCGCTGGCGCCGACAAGACGGCGCGAATTTGGCCCGTACCGACTCAGGCCACGACGGCGGCAATCCCGCCTCAGGCAGCCTTAACTCATGCGAACCCAATCCGCTCTGTCGCATTCAGCCCGGACATGACGAATTCCCGTTTGGCTGTCGGCATTTCTCTGCCCGCCAACACGCCCGCGGCAGCGGCCGCCAGCTTGCCCACCGTTACCGTCTGGGATTTGGCTACGAGCCGAGTACTTCAGCGGTTGGCCGGGCACGCTGCCGATGTCGTTGACGTCGAGTTCATTGCCGATGAGATGACAATTGTATCTGGAAGCGCCGACAAGACGACCGTGTTGCGAACTCTTGCAGCAACTCGATTGGTGGTTGCTGACGAACGTGTGGTCACCGACCTCTCGCTCTCGACTGACGGCACGCGGCTGGCCACATGCGGTGAAGACAAGAAGATCAAGCTATGGAACACGGCGGATGGTGGACTCGTGTTCGAGGTCGCCATGGCCATTGCGCCGACAACGGTGGCGATTCGTGGCGACAAACTCCAACTGGCCGCCGCTGGACCGGATAACAAACTCTATTTGTGGCCATTGACGGCGCAGGCTACTGGAGCCGTGGTGAATGTCGAACTCCCATCACCGGTCGTCAAAGTTCATTACAGTGGCGATGGTAGCAAACTGGTAACCGCCGGCACCGACAAGCAATTGCGAGTCTACGATACGACCGATGGGATCCTATTAGAGATCATTGCCACTTCGGAGCCATTGGGGACGGCCGTCTTCTCGCCCGACGGGGTGTCGTTGGTGGCCGCTTCCGGAAACGACGCGATTGTCCAACCACTGTCGCATGTCAAACGGTTGCTTGCCCATGACGGTGCCGTCACTTCCGTTGTTTTCACTCCCGACGACACGGCCGTCATCAGCGGTGGATCCGATAAGACACTTCGTCTCTGGACCTTGGTTGACGGCAAACAAGTCCGGACCTTTACGGGAGCAACGGACTCCATAACAGGTGCCGCGGTGAGTGCTGATGGGGCGACGCTTGTAGCGAGCAGTACGGACAAGATCGCTCGCTACTGGAGTCTAAAAGTTGCCACGCCGACGGTTGCACCGACATTACTCATCGAGCACGCTTCGGTCGTACACGCGGTCGGTATCAGTGCTGATGGTGCTCGAGTCTCGACGGCCAGCGAGGACGGGGTGGTGAGAGTTTGGGACACGGCCAGCGGGCGCGAACTGCAGCGATTCAGCGGGCATGTAGGTGCCGCGTTATCGGTCATGCTGTCTGATGACGGCACAACAATCCTATCCGGCGGCGCCGATAAGTCCGCTCAAATCGCCTCGATTTCGGTTGAATCAATGTTCGTCTCCGGCGAGACAAAACTCGGTGATGCCGTCTTCTTGGTTGACGGCTCGTCGGTCGCCACCACCGGTTCCGATAAACAGGTAAAAATCTGGGCCGCCGATGGCAAACCGGTCAGCCAACTTGTCGGCGCCGTGGCCGAATTGACACGATTAGCTGTTCGAGACGACGGCGCGCAGATCGCCGCAGCGGACTCCGAGGGCCGCCTTTTGCTTTGGAACACGGCTGACGACGTGCTCCAGCATACTGTCGAAACAGGCGCCATCATCAACGATCTTTGCTACAGCTCTGACCATCAACGGATAGCCGCCGCAGGCGCCGATAACCACTTGCGGGTTTTTCGCACGGACGACGGCCAACCACTTCAAGAACAAGTGGCCGCAGCGCCACTGCTCGCTGTGAAGTTTGCCGCCAGCGGTGCCGAGCTGGTCACCGGAAGTGCCGACAAATCCGTTAGTCTTTGGGCATATGCGTCTCCGACGTCGGTCGTCGATTTGGCTGGCCACACCGGACCAGTCCTCAACTTGGCCTATTCGGGCGACGGGAAACTACTGGCGTCCACCAGTGCTGACGGCGCTATTCGCACCTGGAATCTCGAGACGAACAAGGCGATACCAGCCATTACCGGACACACCGGCTCGGTCTATGCAGTCCGTTTCACCAATGACAGCCAACAGTTGGTCTCCTGCGGCGCCGACGGCACCGTCCGCTTGTGGACCGCCTCGACCGGCGCCGCCGTTCGGCAGATGGTGATCGAATTGGCGGAAGGCGAAAGGGCACCTGCCCTCTACGATGTGGCGATCAGCAATAATGGGCAACAGGCCGCTGCCTCCGGACAAGACGGCGTAATCCGACTCTGGAATCTGACCAACGGCCAACCTGGCAACTCGATCGACGCCGGTCCTGACCCGGCCTATCGGCTCGAATTCCTCCCCACCAATCAGTTGCTTGCGGCCGGGCATGCCGGAAACCTAACGATTTGGAACCCCACGAACGCGGCGCAAGTGTTAGCCACCAAGGTACCGGGCATCGCCTATTCGTCTGCCCTTTCTCCTGTCGCCAAGATCGCGGCCATTCCCTGTGCTGACGGCAAGACCTATTTTGTGACGCTGCCCTAATCCGTAGGTCACTTTCGCCGAAGGTGAACAAGCGCTGGCTCCGCCGTTGTTTGCGACGATCCTGTCAGAAAACCGACAACCGACTGGAAACGGCTCACCAACCACAGCCCATTGTGGCTCGCTCCACAGACAAAGCACCTTGCCCAGATCGTGTAGCAGGCCGGTCAAAATGAACCAGCGAGGATTTCCATCCGAACGAATTTGTTCCGCCGTCTGCATTGCGTGGGAGATTTAAGGTAGATCGGTGTCCGTGTCGCTATAGTCGACCAATTCGTTGAGGTGGACAAGGGCTTGCCAAACGCCGAGTCGCCGCCTGGCCAACGGAAGAAACTCCGCCCGTTTTCTTTTCACGAAGTCAACGGTCTGCCCCACATGATTGAGGCGGTAAAACTCCATTTCGGACTCTCGGATATTTTCTTGGTAGTTACGAAACGCCGACTTTTTTTTGTTTGGATCGGTGAATCGCGATTTTTCGCTTGTTCGGCCAACGGTTCCGGATAACGCTGTAGAACATCGTCCTCCCATTGGTCTAAATCATCTAACGGATCGTTTCCGTACGATTGTAGAGAAGAGTCCATCGCGGCAATCCCAATAAAACACGTGACGTTCTTGACTATCGTTTGCTAAGCAGGAACTTCTGTAGGCCGTCAAGATCATCCGTGTTGATGAGGTCGACTTCAGCCGAGAGAAGTTCACGCCAGACATTTTCGTTTTCTGGAGTCGCCCAAAATCGGACCACTCGACCGGCGTCGTGAGCGCGGCGGACGGCGGAGTGGAGTTTTTTTCGTTCCAGATCCGGCATCTCTCCAACGCCTCGCCAACGAAAATGCCGATTCCAATTGTCGCTGATCATCGGAAGCAGATGGAAAGCGTCGCTGGACTCAAGATCGTTTAGACGACCGTCGATCCCGGCATAACGTACCTTTTGTGATGCCATTAGTTTCCGGGGACGGTTGCCACTAATAACGACCAACAGCGGACCCGGCTTGACTTTACCTTGATCGACCGTCGTCAGCATGTCGGCATACTGTGCTAACACATCATGTAGCGCAAGGTAGGTAGATTCTGCCTCCGATTTCAGGTCGATCAAGAGTGTAACTCGCGGCCCAGCGGAATAGACCCGTCCATTGTTCGCCGCGATGCGCTCCTTCAACGGATTCAGATAAAGGCTCTGCAACGTGCGGTTCTGCTGAACATCTTTGCGGTTGTGAGCGACTAGTAGCCGGCCCTCAACCAAAAATATGTCGGCCTCGACGCCGCAAAAACCATGATCCAGAGCATCGAGCAGTGGTCGATCGTGCTCATAATCGTTGTGCGCATGGGCTTTGACGAGCGGTTCCACGGCAAAAGCACAGCAGCTAATGGCCGTCAACGAGAGCAGGAAGAGCAGGGCGGTGATGCAGTGTTTAATCACACGCTATCTCCATAAGGGGACGAAGCTACGTGAAGAGATTCTAGATTGTCTAGCCACCGCATTGCCAATTTTTTCGCCCGAATTCGAGAATGTCGTGCACATCCTAGCGGGGCCGTGGGAAGGGCCGGTCGGCTCAATCTCGCCAGCGGCGAGGTCTTAATTCCTTGACATGACGACACACCGTAGGTCACCTACCTACATAACGTAGGCGAAGCAGCAAGCGATGAAAAAAACTCCGCCGCCGCTAACAGCGGCTCAACGGGAGATTATGGAAATCGTCTGGGAGCGCGGTGAGGTCATTGTGAGTGAGGTCCGTGAGTCACTGTGCAGGAGATTTCGTTGAACAACGGGGAATAGTGTTGTGACTTGCCGGGCTCTGCCAGTGTGTTGTGTGAACCGTGATACCTGAAAAACCCGAGGCTAGCGCCTTCGCCTGATTTTACTTTAGGTAGCCAGCAACCCATCCTCGCGATCCTTGCGGCGGAATGCGATCGGCGACGTCGCTACCGTCTGCCAAACTGAAGGCAACCGCGAAAGGGAACCAACCCTTTGGAGCATTACCCGTGTATCGACCGCGACCGAGGAACTCGCCCTTGGAGACCAGGTCGAATCGGGTAACGCGGCCGTTTTTCGTGGCAACGTGTCCCCTTAAATCGGCGCGATAGCCGCGAAGGCCATCCTTGGTCTTCAAATCGACGCTTGCCCGCAGCACGCCGTTCTCGAATTCAACGTCGATGCGGCGAACTTCGCCGCGGTCCCACAGCGGCGGTTCGCCACGCGTATTGTCGACCAAGTGGTAGCGGACGATTCGGCTCATCAAGGACTCAGGAAACTGATCGCCAATGAGCGCCTTGGTCTCGTCGGCACGAACCCAGAGGTTGTCACGGCCGATAGACTCTTGAAAAATCCTCTTCCACGGATCTTCGGTTTGCGGATACCCGCCCAGAACTTTCGAAGTGACGCGAACAACGAAACCATCTCGGGGCGGTTCTGGATTGTAACGCGGATCGGACTTTCCCTGCTTGATCGCGGGAACCTTCACGGGACGGTGTTTGGCCAGTGCCGACGTCATCAATCGCATGGTCCGGTCGGGCCCTCGATTGTTGGTAAACCCCAGAAAGGTACCATCCGCGGATGCGGTGTAGAGCCCTTGCGTCGTTCCGGAACCGATTTTTCGCGGACCTTGGTTGGCAATCTTCTGATAGAATTCGCCCTCCGCGTCCTGTTGGCGACGCTGGTAGGCCTGGTCGATGGCAACGGGAACGAAACGAGTCTTTAGCAGCTGTACTATCTTTGGGTCTGCAAATGTCGACGCACGGTCGAGTACTCCGTTGTTTCAGGTGCAGCCGAGTGGGTGACCGTCCATCGCCCATATGAAAATGGGTTTACCCTCTCGCGCTGCAACGGCTTGTGCTTCCAACAGTGAAATTTTCCAGGGAATCGAACGCCATGGTGCGTCCTTCTCCGGCTCCAGTTCAGCATGGAGTTGGTTGAATTCACGTTCGGAAAAGCCGTCGCCAGCCATCACGGCCAGACTTAACAGACAGACGAGCATGCGAGGTCTCCAAAGTTGAAGTTCTTCTTTCAACAGGCCTCAGTTTATACGTCCGTGCTCTACCCTACAAATATTCGCATCGAATGTGTGGCACTGGCTTTACGTTACCGAGGGAGCCCGCGGAACGCTTTCCTAAAACAGCGCCTTAACGGGCTGACCGTCCGTTACAGGAATGGGCCGACCGGCGCGGTCGTCAATTGTTTGGCTTGGTTCCACGCCGAAGGCGTGCAGCACTGTCGCGTGCAGGTCGTACGGCGTGACAGGGGAATCCACAACGCTTGCGGTTTGTCCATCGCTCTCGCCGTAGACTTGCCCACCGCGAACGCCACCACCAGCCAAAACGGCCGAATAGCAAGATCCCCAGTGATCTCGCCCAGCATTCTTGTTGATCTTCGGTGTTCGTCCAAATTCGCCGACGACGACCACCAAGGTATCATCCAGTAGACTGCGGTCGTTCAAATCTTGTAGCAGCGCTGAGAACGCGCGGTCGAACGAAGGGCAACAATAGTCGTGCGTCAGCATGTCGACGCCTCGATTCGCTCCACCGCAAACGTCCTTGTCACTTCCATGGTTGTCCCACAGGTTAAATTGGCAACCGTCCTTTCCATAAAACGTCCAAAACACGTTAACCAGTCGGACGTCCGCCTCGACAAGTCTTCTGGCGAGCAAGAAACTCTGACCATACTCGTTCAGCCCATAGCGTTCGCGGAGTTTTTGCGGCTCTTTTGTTACATCAAATGCCCGCCAGGCCCCACTGTTACCGAGCATCGAAATGGCCGCCTCGTTGAACTCCTTATGCCGTTGAAATTCCGGCAGAGCACTACGAACGTCAGATCGTTCGAGGTCGGTCAGTAATTCGCGTCGCCGATCGAATTGCTCGCGGACGAACCCCTCGGAGAAATTCAGCTTCTCCAGGTTGAAGTCACAGCGTTGCAGCGAGTCCTTCTTGGGCTCCTGTAGCGCAAACGGTTCAAACGCCGGGCCGAGAAATCCGGCGGACTGCCCTTTATAGAACCGTGCGCCGGTGGTGAAGTGGCGTGGAACGACGACCCACGGAGGGAGTGTTCCGGACGGGCCCAGCAGCTTGGCCAACATTGCTCCCAAGGACGGATGATCACTTGGCTCGGCCGGGTACGCTTTCTTTTGAACGCTCTTACTTGCGAGCAGTGTGTAGAGAATGCCCAGATCGTGAACGGTTGTCTTGTTGAACATTGAGCGAATGATGGCGAACTTGTCGGCTTGTTCAGCCACCAGGGGAAGCAGTTCGCCAATTCGAATGCCCGGAACGTTGGTCCTGATCGACTCGAATGGGCCTCTGATGTCGCTGGGTGCATCAGGTTTTGGGTCCCACATTTCCAGCTGAGAAGGACCGCCGCACAGAAAAATGTAAATACACCGTTTTGCCGTACCACGGCCACGAATGCGTGCTGCCGCCTTTTCTTCAGCGTCCTTGGCCCACAGATCAGAGTTTCCCCAACTGGCAAGCGTCCCGAGTCCGGCCAATTTCATCAGATCGCGGCGTCGCAGCGCTGCGTTCTCGGCCAGCGGACCTGCCATTAGATTGAACATGTTCGGCTCACATCGGCAAAACTGAGTGAAGGTAATCAGCTGTGCGTGTCAAGGTTTCTCAACAAATTATCGGCGTAGAAGTTTGCAGACTCAATCCTATCAACGCAATAAAAGAGCCAGCAAACGAAAATTTTGGGATTTGAAATCTGTTATGTCATTACTTCGTGAATCGGCTCGCCGTATTCTTTTTCCAAGCGTTTCCGACCAGGAACGGCAAGATCGCGCGGATCGAGTCCCAGTTGATGGAGAATCGACGCATGAATGTCCGTCACATAATGGCGATTTTCCACCGCATGGAATCCGATTTCGTCGGTGCGGCCATGTGCGATACCGCCCTTAATCCCGCCGCCAGCCATCCAAACTGTGAAACCAAACGGGTGGTGATCACGACCGTTGGCGTGTTGCGACCCGGGGGTTCTTCCGAACTCGCTGGCCCAAACAACCAGCGTTTCGTCCAGCAGCCCGCGTTGTTTCAAATCGGTAATCAGGGCGGCAATCGGCTGGTCCACCTGCTTGCAGAGCTTAGAGTGGTTGGATTTGAGGCCCTCATGTGAGTCCCAACGGCCAGCTCCACCACTGCTACCGTGATAAACCTGGACAAATCGCACACCCCGTTCGACCAATCGCCGTGTGGTTAACATCTTTTGACCAAACGATCGGGTCTCGTCCTGATCCAAACCGTACAACTTATGCGTGGCCGCCGTCTCACCGTCAAAGCGAACGACATCTGGAACAGCCATCTGCATGCGAAACGCCAATTCGTACGACCGAATCCGAGCGCGAATCGCGTCATCATTTGGATATTTCGCGGCAGTTAGCCGATTCAATCGGTGAAGCAACTCAAACTCGCCTGACTGTTCCTCGCGAAAAACACCTTTCGCCGGTTTGGCGTACGGTAGTGGATTGGCGGGATCGATAGCCAGTGGCACACCGTCGTATTGCGGTCCGAGGTAGTTCGCCCGATGCGCCTCTTGCCCACCGCAACAATCGGCGATCGGCTGCCCCATGACAATAAACTGAGGCAGGTTCTCGTTGAGTGTTCCGAGTCCGTAATTCACCCAAGAACCGATCGTGGGGAAGAAACCGTCGACGCGATGACGGCCCGTGTGAAATTGGAGTTGCGCCCCGTGATTGCTATCTTCCGTCCACACCGATCGGATCAGACAGAGTTGATCTGCTTGACTGCCAAGATGAGGCCACCAATCGCTGATTTCCAACCCACTCTGACCCCATTTACGATACGAGACCTGCAGCGGGTACAACTCGGTGCGGATGAATCCATTATTCGGATCGAAGGCGACAACTCGCTCGTTGTCGAGATAGGGCGAGGAGAGCACGTCTTTATGAGGTGTTTCATCAATCGTCTTTCCGGCATACTTGTTCAGGGCCGGTTTGGGATCGAACGATTCCATGTGACTCGTACCGCCGATCATGAACAACCAAATCACGCTCTTCGCTTTGGGAGCAAAGTGAGTCAGCGACGCCAACGAAGCTGACTGAGACTCCTGTTGCAACATCGCCGAGAGAGCGACGCTACCAAAGCCGAGTCCCATTTCGGAGAGGAATGCTCGTCGCGTTTGGTTGAATCGGTCCATCATCGCTTCCGTCATCGAATCGTGACAAAGTCATTGTGGTTCATCAGGACATGTACTAGATTCTCGCGGGCACGCATCAAAGGATCTGCCGAGGCCGCGATATTTGCCTTCGCCTTGCCGCCGAGCTCGGTCAGTTCAGACGGCTTTGCGAGCGTTGCGGACTGTTGAATAAGAAACTCACGACAAGTCGTGACTTCTTCATCCGAAGCCTGTCGAGCCAACATTTGTTTGAAGGCAAGTTCCACGAATCGACTTTCCGCGGCCGGTTTCTCGGCAACTTCGCGCCAGATTGTAGCGGCCAATTTCCGCGACGCGTCAAGTGCCAACGTACTGTTGGCGAGCGTAAGCGCCTGTTGTGGAATAATGCTCCTCGACCGGCGATAACATTCGTTAGGGCCGGCGGAATCGAACAACGTCAGCATTGTCATTTGTTTTTCGTAGGCGTGTCGAAAATAGAGGCTCCTCCTTGGCACGCTTTCCCCCTCAGTAAAGTCGATGTCCGCACCACCTCTTGTAAGATCCAAGCTACCGGCAACGGCCAATAGACTGTCGCGAATGACCTCCGCATCCAATCGCCTGACATTGCTTCTCCACAACAACAAATTGTCGACGTCCGTTTGCTCATTCGCGTCGATCAAACTCTGGTCGGCAAACGATGCGAGCTGGTAAACTCGGGAGTTCAATATCAATCGGTGTAGGTGCTTCATACTCCAATCGTGCTCCATCAGCTCAACAGCAAGCCAGTCCAGCAGGTCGACATGCGATGGTCGAGGCGAACGGAGACCGAAATCAAAGACGTTGGCTACCAACGGCTCGCCGAAGTGACGCATCCAAATGTGATTGACCGCCACCCGCGCCGTCAGTGGATTCTGCTCGTCGGCAATCCACCGAGCTAGGGCCAACCGACGACCGGTGCTCGTACCGGGATACGCTTTCCCAACCGAAGTGTATTTTGCATCATCTTTAGTGATGGCGGCACTAGCTTTGGCTAGGCTCTCTTCGGCAGCCTTGAGATCTGTCTGCGCCTTCGTGATGCCGGCCTGCTTCACGCTCGCGTCGGACTCTACATTGGCTTCGGCTGCAGCGATCGCAATCTGTTTCTGTGAAAGCGAAACCTGTGCTGCGTGCCTGGCCGCCTGACGTTCGAGTCTCGCTGCAACCTTCGCCAGACAATCAACGTCTTGCTGGCCAGAGTACCTTGCCTTGTCAGCTGCCCAGCGAGCCCGATGGGACGCGAGTTCTGCCACTGCCGCGGCGAGCTTCAGTGATTCGATGCTCTTCGCATCCGCCGGCGTTTGATCGCCCGATTCGACGGTCCGACCCTCGGTTCGCTTGTTCAAAGCTATTTCTGCTTTGGCAATAACTTTCTCGGCAGCGTGAATTTCCTCTTTCTCGATGTGTGGCCAAAACGCGGGAAATACGGCCACAGGCGGCAAGGCAATTGGTGTGATGTCCAACGATTTTCCAAAAATCTCAGGGATCGCCGGCGCGACGGGTTTCTCCTTGTCGAAGTGCTTTTCGTTCCCCCGTACGTAGAGAAACGTTTTGGCTGTCGGATCCGCATCGAACACGTGGGGCAAACCGTCGTTTTGAAGGTTTGGTTGACCGGGAACTCTCTCGGTGCGGACGTTGTGTGGCTCGAAAATGGCGCGCATCGCGTAGTAATCGGTTTGAGCGATCGGATCGAATTTGTGATCATGGCATCGAGCGCAGTTGATTGTCATGCCCAAGAATGCCTTCGTCGTGTGTTCCACCGTTGCATCGAGCCAGATGTTTCGATTGCTCTTGTGATAGTTGCGGGCCAGAAAACCGGTCGCACGCAATACGTCGGGATTTCCAGGAGCCAACTCGTCGCCAGCCAACATCTCAACAATGAACTGGTCGTATCCCTTGTCGGCATTCAAAGACTGAACGATCCAGTCTCGCCATCGCCAGATGTGACGTTGACTACCGCGCAACTGGTTCTTGTAGCCGTTCCAATCGCTATATCGCCAGACATCCATCCAGTGACGTCCCCATCGCTCACCATACTGTGGGCTATTGAGGAGTAAGTCGACGAGCATTTCGTGCGCCTTGTCGGAATTCTCACTCGCAAACTCATCGATCTGCTGTCGAGTCGGCGGTAGTCCAATCACGTCGAAGTACAATCGACGCACCATGGTCTGTTTTTTTGCTAAACCAACAGGCCGCAACGATGCGAGACTATGTTGTTTCGCAATAAATGCATCGATTGGGCTTTCACTCCAAAACGCGTCCGCTATTTCAGGGACGGGTGGTCGAGTGGGAACTTGATACGCCCAATGCTCCCTGGCGTGTATTGGAATCGTCTCATCCGTCGGCACCTTTGCGCCGAGTTCAATCCAAGCCCGAATGATCGCAAGTTCATCGGCAGTGAGCCGTTCGCCCTCGCCTTGCGGCGGCATACGCTCGGAGTCTTCAGACACCGCAACACGTTGAAACAACAGACTCTCGCTCAACGACTTTGGTACGACCGCCGGGCCAGTCTCACCCCCTTTGCGAATCAACGCCCCCGCATCGATTCGCAATCCGGCTTCCTGTTTCAGCGCCCCGTGGCAAGCGGAACACTTTTCCATCAACAGCGGTTTAACGTCGCGTAAGTAATCCACATCCGTCGCCCGTAGTGCGGATGTTAGCATGGTGACGAAAAGTGGCAGGAGAAGCCAACGCATGACACGCCAATGAAAGGTGGGAAAGTCGTACTGAGGGACCGGTATTATATCCGAAAATCACGGAGCAATCATGCACAGTATTTGATATAAGACAACACGCGATACGTGCGGTTTCCTGAGCCGAACGCGTTGGCGTCGGGCCTCATGTGTTAAACACGTGAATCGAGAATCCAAGGCCCATCGGGCCGGCACAGTGCTGACGATTTACCGGGATCAAATGAGATCACCGCTTTTCCACCCGCCCGACGCTATTGCCGGGATGGCGGTAGTTTCTCTTGCGGACGATCGTGCCCGGGAGTAACATCAACAGAGTTCGATGCGATAATCGAAAAGGACGGGATGTCGTTATGTCAAAGCCTGACGTCTGTTGTGGACCGATAGACACTCGCTTCGGTCGTCGCGAGCTGCTCCGCGCTGGCCTGACCGGTTTTACTGGGTTGACGCTCTCGCAGCTATACCGAGAACGAGCTCGGGCTGCACGCAGTGCCGCGCCGCAAACGGCCGTGATACTCATCTGGCTCCGTGGCGGTGCCAGCCACTTGGAGACGTTCGATCCGAAGCCGGACGCCCCGATCGAATTTCGCGGACCCTATTCGCCGATCGATACAAATGTTCCGGGCATCCGCATTTCCGAATTGCTGCCCAGACTATCGAAAATTGCCGACAAGTACGCCCTGCTGCGATCAGTGGCCCACAACGCAGGCGGGCATCCGGCTGGTTCGCTAAGAGTGCTCGGAGGGGACCCAGCGAGCGCCGACAAACCAAAACCGATCTATCCCGACTGGATGTCGATTGCGCACCATTTGCGCGGCGACGCGACTCGTGCACTGCCGAATTATGTGGCTATCAACCCGGTCGATCGATACGACAGTTTTCAGATCGCCGGGCCGGGTTACCTGGGACCTGCCTATGAGCCATTTAAGGTGACGGGCAATCCGAACAATCCCAACTTCGAAGTTCCCAACATGGGTCTGACCGACAAACGCCAAGTCCAGCGGCTGCGTGATCGGATGACCTTGAAGTCGAATTTCGATCGATTGAACGCCGACATCGACCAGTCGGGATTGATGCAGGCGGTCGGGAAATATGAAGCACAGGCAATCAACTTACTGACCAGCCCATCGGCACGAGTCGCGTTTGACCTAAATCGAGAATCCGACTCGGTGCGGGATCGCTACGGTCGAAATCAATGGGGCCAACAATGCCTGATGGCGCGTCGACTTGTCGAGGCTGGCGTCGAGATTGTGGCGACGGAATTCGACGGACCTCTGTGTTCCCGCGTTGCCAACTGGGATGATCACGCCGTAAATCATCATATTTTTGAGGCAATCAGCCACCGGGCTCCGTACTTCGACCAGGCCGTCTCGGCATTGATCGAAGACATCTACCAACGCGGCTTGGATCGTCGGGTCTTGGTCATCGTCACCGGCGAATTTGGCCGGACGCCGCGCATCTCGTACGTAGC
>LWDU01043428.1_pt1 | contig 25039 bp, 20 predicted proteins | sample 727161 | NCBI WGS metagenome assembly LWDU01 (sample SAMN04566230, study PRJNA314399) | hydrothermal vent metagenome | isolation source: deep sea hydrothermal plume seawater | place: Mexico: Gulf of California, Guaymas Basin | collected 2004-07-11
GATTTATTTCGTTGATTATATTTCCAGGTTACGTTGTATTCAGGAAAACCCGGTTCATAAATCCATTGTTTAAAAAACCAATCCATGTTTTGTCCAGTAATCTCTTCAATGGCTTTTTTAAGATCTGGAGTTTCCACATTTTTATATTGGTTTTCTTTAGTATAATGTTGGATAAACCTCCAAAAAGCGTCATCCCCAAAATAATCCTGTAACATATTCAAAATCAAACTACCTTTCGCATAAATATGGCCATCAAACACATCCATTGACTCATAAAATTTGTGCTGAACCGTTGACCGTCTCCATTTCTTATTCGACCCAAAATATCCATTTATTTCACTGAATCGAATATATTCACCCTCATCATATCCAAATTTATATTCACGGTATTTTCTTGAAAAAAATGTGGCAAACCCTTCGTTTAACCAAGCATGAGCCCAATTCCGGGTTGTAAGCATGTCACCAAACCATTGATGCGCCAATTCATGAGCTACCAATCCATCACTACTTACATCTGGAGCGGCATTTTCATCAAACATAGTTCGATCTGTATTATGTGTTAATGTAATATTTTCCATACCACCAAACATAAAATCATCAATGATGATTTGATCATATTTTTCATAAGGATATTCAACACCTGTCATTTCACCAAAATATGCCATCATATCAGGCGTAAGTCCAAATGAACGAAGTGCTTCGTGTTTATTTTCTTCATACACACTTTCTCAAATTCCCCAACCACATAAGAAATAAGATAAGCAACCATTGGATAATTTTCTTTCCAATGCCAAGTATGTGTTCCATTTTTGTTTTGTTTCACTGATAATAATTCACCATTTGAAATAGCCTTATATTTTTTATTCACAGTCAGAATGGTTTCAAAAGTGGCTTTATCATTTGGATAATCATAAATCGGTACCCAATGATGGTTATCCGTATCCTCACCTTGTGTCCAGCCTTGCCAAGGTTTGTCGGAATAAGTCGAATCAGGTGTTACAAAAAATGTTCCTTTTCGAGGGTGTGCTGTATAATCCAGTCGAACTTTTACGGTATCATCCCAGCCAATGGGTTTATTCAAGGTGAGATAAACTTTTTTTCCGTTATGATCAAAGGAAATATCTTTCCCGTTCAATCTAACACGACGGATTTCCATATCTTCTGCATCCAGAGCAAACTCACTTAAAGAAGAATGAAACGCGCTTAATGTATGGGTAACATTTCCTGAAACAGACTTTTCATCGAGATCAACAGTGACATTAATCTTGATATGATGAATATCCACGTCTCTATCTCGAGTTCGTTGATTGGGTGCATTATCATCTGATGCAAATAATTGTGAAATAAGAAGTAAAATAAATACAAGTCTCATGCCATTCTCTCAATAATTATGTAGGAAAGTTATTATAATTTATAAATTATTAAGAGGTATAAATGCGAACCTACTTATGTAATTGTTTCTAACGATGATTAAGCTGATTCTGATTCATATTACTAAAAGGAATCATTTTAATACCGTATTTAGGAATGCCCGAGGTTCATCAAATAAGCAAAGCTACTTTTTATATCATTTTCAGCTATTAATTTTCCAGACATGTACATCGGGTTTCCGGTAACCAATTTTATTTTTTCAATATTGGGTTTGATATTAGTTACATCCAATTCGTTGCCAAATATTTCATTAATATCATCTTATTTCTTAGGTGTGTAGTTCCAAACTTTCATTTAAGTAGGCATCCCCTTTCGGAACAATATTCCATTTAGATAAACTTCGTAAAATAACCCATGAAGTAATGCCAACAATTCCGATGGCTATCCCAACTTCCAACAAGCCAAAAACAGGTATATTATTTTCTAATAATGCAGGGAATATCATGATATATAAATCAGTCCAATGCCCTATTAAAACGACAGAAGATGCAATTAATAATGGTTTTTCCGATCGTTTTGATTTTCTAAATAATAAAATTGTAAATGGAATGAGCCAATTCAAGCAAATATTTAAAATGGTCAATACACCAAAAGCACCAAAATGACGAATTAAATAATATCCAGTTTCTTCCGGAATATTTGCATACCAAATTAGCATGTGCTGACAAAACCAAATATATATCCAAAATGCAGTAAAGCCAAATAGGTAGCGTGCTAATTCAAATAAATGGTCATTTTTTAAGATGGGTAAATACCCACCTCGTCTGAGAAATATTAGTAAAATTATCATAAATGCTAAACCAGCATTAAACATTCCTGCAAAATTATAAAATCCAAATATGGTACTAAACCAATGGGGTTCTACTGACATAATCCAATCAAAACTAGAAATCACAAATGCAATTCCACCAATATATAACCAAAGTGCAGACCATCGAATACTCTTTTGAGTATGGATTTTATCTCCTGTTTCATCTTGTTGTCTCGAATGATTTAAAATTGGTTTGCCAATGAAAAACCATATGCCAAAATAGATCGGGATCCTTATTGCAAAACTAGTAATGTTTAGCCAAGGTTGTTTCCCAAGTAAAATTGGGTCATTTTCCACGACGTCAAGATGAGTCCATTCATAAATATGATGAGACCCTAATACCACAAGTATCATTAAAACAAATCCAATACTTAAGGCTGAAAACATGGCTTCAGGAATACGACGAATTGCAATTGCCCACCCTGCATTACTTACATAATGAATGGCCACAAACATTAAGCCAGAAAAGCCTATCCCTGTGATATACCATGCGGCCAATAAAATATTTGGCCAAACTCTTTCGGTAAATATAATACCCAGTATTAACGTAATTAGCCCGATAGCAGTTGCTAAGCTTAATTTGTTTAATAACGATTGCTCAATTTTAAATTTATAATTCATCATCTATTTCATTGTTTTAATAAAGTGGGTAACCAACCAACGATCTTCTCGTTTTACTTGACCCGAGTAAGGTGGCATATTCCCAACCCCTTTTGAGATTAAATAATATATATCACCATCCATCATGTTTCGAACTCTATCCGTTTTCAAGGATGGTGGCGGTGGAACACCCCTTTTTGTAACAGGTCCATCCCCGTCTCCCGTAAGACCGTGGCAAACTTGACAGAATGTTGCATAAACTTTTGCGCCACGAGCTAAGTTCACCGTTTCATTATCATATGGACTTTTTAATACCTTACCAGCATTTTCTTTCGTCAGTTCGCCATCCGGATATTCTGGCATAAATCCTAATGCAATCGTTCCTTCTGGTGGCATTTGCAATGTTTTGCCATCTGCATAGTTCGGATTGGGTGCATATGCATCATAAGCGACTGAATGAACCATTTCAGGAATAAACTCTGAATTTGGTACCGTACGATCAGAAGATACCAATACCCCAAAACCATAAACTAGACCAATGGCAATTCCAAATTTTATCAAAGACATTGTATTCATTTTATTCACCCACCATTTCCCCATGAAATGATTTCACTATTTCTAAAACAACTGAAGAAGATTTCCTTTCTTGACCTTGTTTCATCACTACATAAAAACGATCGTTCGTAGCTCGAAGGTTTGGTTGCAACCCTGATTTACCGTGTTTGATCTTCCGCCATGCAAAAAAACTAAAAACTGTACCCAATCCGCAGAAAAGAACCATAACTTCAAAAGCTACTGGTAAAAATGCTGGTAATGAATTCCAAGGTCTTCCTCCAATATTAATAGGCCAATTGACAGCTGATACCCAATACTGTCCAAGGATGCCAACAGTAATCCCAATCAACGCAAATATGAAGCTGATTTGGTTTATTCTTGATTTTTTCAATCCCATAGCTTTATCTAATCCGTGAACAGCAAATGGCGTATATGCATCAACGATCTCAAAGCCCGCATCCCGAATGGCTTTCACCGAACCAAGGAGATCATATTCATTTCTAAATTCTGCAACTAATTGCCTATCCATTAGATTTTTCTCCATCACCTCGATAGTGAAGAACTGATTTTACTTCTCCTATGGAAACCATTGGCATCGTTCTTATAAATAAAAGGAAAAGAGTGAAAAATAAACCAAAGCTTCCAATCAGTGTACCAATTTCTACCCATGTTGGCTTATACATACTCCATGATGATGGTAAAAAATCACGATGAAGCGAGGTTACAATAATGACAAATCGTTCAAACCACATACCAATATTCACAAATATGGATAGAATAAATACAAGTGTCACATTTCGCCGAATGGATCGAAACCAGAAAAATTGTGGTGTTATCAGATTGCAACCAACCATGATCCAGTAAGCCCAAGCGAAAGGTCCAAGAGCTCGATTTAAAAAAACAAATTGTTCATATCCATTTCCTGAATACCAAGCCATAAAAAATTCTGTGGCATAAGATAATGTTACAATTCCACCCGTTAAAATAATGACTTTGGTCATATTCTCAATATGGTTTAAAGTTATATAGTCTTCCAACCGTAATGTTTTTCTAGCAATAATCATGAGCGTTAATACCATTGCAAATCCACTAAATACAGCACCCGCAACAAAATATGGTGGAAATGTTGTAGTATGCCATCCAGGAATTGACGATGTAGCAAAATCAAAACTCACCACTGTATGAACAGAGACAACCAAAGGAGCGGCTAATCCGGCCAAGAGCGCATAAACAGTTTCATATCGATGCCAAACACGGAAGCTACCATTCCATCCCAAACTCAGAGCCCCAAAGAAGAATTTCTTAATTTTAGTTTTTGCTCTATCTCGAACCGTTGCCAAATCCGGAATCATACCAAAGTACCAAAATGTAGCCGAAATAATAAGATAGGTTCCAATGGCAAATACATCCCAAGCTAAAGGAGATCTAAAATTTATCCATAACGGTCCACGAAAGTTTGGATAAGGAAACATCCAATATGCAAGCCAAGGACGTCCCATATGAATGATAGGAAATAATCCTGCACAAACCACAGCAAAAATGGTCATGGCTTCTGCTGAACGATTTATAGATGTTCGCCATTTTTGTCTAAATAAGAAAAGAATTGCAGAAATCAATGTGCCAGCATGACCAATCCCAACCCAAAATACAAAATTTGTTATATCAAAAGCCCAGCCCACAGTTTTATTCAAGCCCCAAGTACCAATTCCAGTCATAACTTGATAGGTTACAGATACAATCCCAAGTGTTAAAGCACACAATGCAATTGAAAATCCTAACCACCACAACCAAGTGGGTTTTCTATCCATAATTTTACAAACATCATTGGTAACGTCAGCAAAATTTTTATCCCCTAGAATGAGAGGATCACGAACATTTAAATGTTCAGCCATTATGTCCACCCTTATTATGATCGGTGTTGCGATTTCTTACATTGGTTAGATATCCAACAGTTGGCAATATATTTAATTCTTCTAGTACATGATAGTGACGCTCATCTTTGGTCATTTTTGATATTTTACTTTCAGGATCATTTAAGTCTCCAAAAACAATTGCATCAGCCGGACAAGATTGTTCACAAGCTAATTTAATATCTCCATCTTTAAGAGGAATACCCAAACGTTTTGCTTCAAATTTGGCTTCCTGGATACGTTGAACACACATTGAACATTTTTCCATAACGCCTCTGGAACGAACCGTAACATCAGGATTCAAAACCATATTTTCCATCATATCATCCCGTGAATATTCAAACCAATTAAATCGTCGAACTTTGTATGGACAATTGTTTGCGCAAAACCGAGTACCGACACAACGATTATATATTTGCTGATTTAAACCTTCTGAACTATGGACAGTCGCTAATACAGGACAAACCGGCTCACAAGGTGCATTATCGCAATGTTGGCACAACATGGCTTGAAAGGAAACATCTACATCTTCACCTTCTCCAGAATAATAACGATCCAATCGTAACCATGCCATATCCCGCTTCCGAAAGACTTCATCTTTACCAACCACAGGAACATTATTTTCTACCTGGCACCCAATAATACATGATGAACACCCTGTACAAGCTGAAAGATCAAAGGCCATTCCCCAGTGATGACCTTCATATGAATGATCATCATCCCAAAGTGTGGTAATTGGATGACCATGATGGCTTCCAGAGCTGGGATCTTTTTTGTACTCATCAAATGTCGTTTCTTGAACAAATGGACGAACTGGCATAATTGCAGGTGATGTGTTACTCGGATTCTTTAATGAATGATAGGTTTGAGTCATGGCCAAATCCCAAGTCTTCCCTGTTTTTCGAACTTTCACAGGCATGCCGGTATAATGAATTTCAGACTTAAATTGAATAAGAGGCGATACAGAAGTTCCTACTGTTTCTCCTTTTTCCACTGTTGGTTTCTTTTGTATCCAATCTGGACCTAATTCATGAAACCGTTCTGTCCCTTTCCGACCATACCCCATGGCAGTAACAAGCGTATTATTTTTTTGACCCGGTTGAAGAAAAGCTGGTAGTTTAAGACTTATTTCACCCGATGATATTTCAATAATATCGCCTTTTTTTAATCCTAATTTATCTGCCGTTTCTGGGGAAAATGATGCCGTATTATCCCAAGTGACTTTCGTAATGGGATCTGGTAATTCCTGAAGCCAAGGATTTTCAGCATGTCGTCCCATTCCCAATTGAGATGATTGGAATAAAACAAGTTCAATATCATATTCTTTAGGATCCTGGAATTTCACTGTTTTATTTTGGAATGATGTCAATTCTAAATTGCCTGTAGATATTCGAGTATATCCATCATGTACTAATTCATTCCAAAAACGTGTAAAAGTCTTGCTACTTTTCACACGAGATTTATATACCTTTTTCCAATAATTTCGGACCAAATCTCTTTCATTTTGTGTATTACCCAACCAGGTAGATAACGATTTTCGCAATGAACGGTTTTTACCAAATGGATTAATTACAGCTTGAGTCATTGATAGAATACCTGACGTTTGCTCACAATCATTCCATGATTCCATATCGTGAAGAGTCGGTGCAATTACATGACTTAATTCAGTGGTCTCATTCTTTTTGTCAGAAAATGAAATAACTAAATCCACATTCTTTATTAAAGACTTAAAGTTTTTCTCATTTGTTAAAATGTAGGCAGGATTGGAATCAGCAATTAGAAGAGCGCCAACCATTTCGCTTTCTAATTTTGATATAAGAGATTTTATATTTGAATCCGATCCAGCAAATTGACGGCTCGGTTTATTTATGTCCAAAGTCCTGCCTACATTACCCAAAGTTTGATTTATTTGATTAACAATTAATTGAACTCGAATATCATTTATCCCAGAAATGACTAAAGATTTTCCTTGAAAATGTTTTAAATCCTCTGCAATCTTTTTCACTTGTTTATTATTTACATTTTTACCCTGAATCGCTGAGTTTAAATCTGCAATAAATCTTAACATTTCTGATGGGGAAGCGACTATTCTTTCGTCAGCCTTTGATCCCGTGATTGACATTCTAGATTCAATTTGTATTAGTTTTGATATTTGTTTTTCATCTAAAAGTCTATTTTTTCTAAAATCTTTAGTAAACTGGATAGGCGAAATCCAAGAGCCAAGAAAATCCGCATCAATACTGACAATTAAATCTGCTTTATCAAATCGATATTTAGGTAAAATTCGTTGACCATAATTTTTTTCATGCGCATCTAATATTGCAGAATAGGAATAATCATCCATTTGGACAATGGATACAGTTTTAAATTTTTTCTTGAATTTTTTCAAAGTGAATTCAAGTGATGGACTGGTAACTGTTCCCGTTAGAATAACAATTTCTTTACCCTTATCTCTTATTTTCCTTAATTCTTTAATCACATAACTATCTACAGCATTCCAAGTTGAACTTTGTCTGTATAAAATTGGATCTAATATACGTGTGGAATCATATAGCTCAAGTAAACTCGCTTGACACTGAGCACATAATCCACCTTGCGTTATAGGATGATTTGGATTCCCTTCTAATTTAATTGGCCGACCATCACGGTTTTTTACATGGACAGCACATCCGGCATCACATGCAAAACTTGTGGATGCATACCAAGTTGCTTTTCCCGGTAAAATTTCTTCAGGTTGAATTAAAAATGGAATAGCCTTTTGAACTGGTGTTTTGCTACACGCAGTCATAAGAGCAGCGAACGAAAATCCAGATGCTTTCAAAAAACTTCTTCTTGTAAATCCACTGGATTCTTTTACATCCTCCGCTGTTGGTAAATCGGATTGAGATGTTTCGCAATGACAATCAGTATTACATGATTTATCTTCGAAATTTGTATAATATTGATTAATTAATTCTGACATATTTCTCTAATAATGGCAAGAAGCACAATCTAGTAACGGTGCTGTTCTTCCTGCAACTTGTTGAAGTTGGTTGTGATCTTGACGATGGCAATCCAAACACCATCCCATAGATAAATCATTGACTTGCTTGACTCGAGTCATGGTAGCTACGTCACCATGACATTTGGCACAATCTACATTTGCATTAATATGAGGTTTGTGGCTAAAAAATACAAAATCAGGAACATTATGAATTTTTACCCATTCTGTTGGAGTTTTCGCCCTTTTCTTTATTCCATCCTTCCCTATTCCTAAAGAAGCATAAATTTTGGAAATTTCCGAGTTGATAACTGGCTCACGTTTTTCTTGTTCTGACAACCGAGTTTCATTTGATGTATTATTTACAAATTTATGGCAATTCATGCACACGATCGCCGGTGGAATACCCGCATGCTTACTATCTTCTGCACCAAAATGGCAATACTGACAATTTATTTCCATTTCCCCAGCGTGAAGTTGATGAGAAAATTCAATGGGTTGTTTGGGCTCATAATCTATTTGGTTCCCTGGAATATGAAAGGTGGAATTTTTAAATGACATTCCCAAGCCGATTACTACCAGCATGGCTATCATATACGAGAATTGCTTATTGAGACCTTTATCCATTTGCTGATTTAACTAGCGAGTTTTGATTCCAATTCTATTGCTTTTGGAAATAGAATATTATTTTCAAGGTGAATATGAAAATGAATATCATTTTCCATTTCTTTTAAGTTCGCAAATGAAGCTCTGTATGTATTACATGCATCAGCTGGTGGCAAATAATTAGACGTCAATTTATTCAGCTTTTTTAATAAATCTCCTGCAGTATCATGTTCCGCCATCATAACTGAAATTGGACCATTAACAAATGAGCCATTACTTTGAGATTGTTGGACCATTTGTTTTATATAAGGAAATAAGATTCTCTCTTCTTTCATCATATGCTGATGGAGATCCTTCATTAGCAAATTATATGTTTGTGCAATTTCCAATGTCTCAGGATGGCGACTTCCATGTACGTGTGCAACTTTATCAACAAACTGAGCTGTGATAGGTCCATTCTCATAAATGTATAAATGATGTTTTTCATAGATATATTCTATTAATTCATCTAGAGCCATGGTTTGAAAATCCAATTCTTCATTTCCCTTACTCATTACTAATTCTAATTCAGTTATTAAGTTTTTTACATAAACTCCTTTTTCACTACAAGCTAATTCCAATTTTTTTCCACCTCCACAACAAAAATCTATACCATATTTTTTAAATATTGTTGCGGTTCTAATATCTTGAGTTACAATATCTGCAACTGTTTGTTCTTGAATCATTATTTTTTCCTTTTAATAGTTAGAGTTTGTTAAGTCTAATTTGTTTACGGATTTTTGTACTCAGCTTTTGGACCCAAATAATACCACCAGTTCAATACAGCACAGACCGAATAAAATACGGCAAAACCATACATGGCTAGTTCAGGAGTACCAGAACTCATATTCTCTCCAATTACTTTTGGAATTAAAAATGCGCCATAAGCTGCAACAGCAGATGTCCATCCCAAGACAGGTCCTGCTTGTTCTTCATTGAAAACCATTGAAATGGTTCTAAAAGTTGAACCATTTCCTATTCCGGTTGCTGTAAATAAAATAACAAGAATGATAAAAAATGGCATAAAATGTTCCTGTGGTGTTGCGGATTGATATGCCAACTTTGCATAATAGCCAACACCTATTGCCGATACTACCATCACAATCGAAACAACTTGTGTTACAATGGCTCCACCTACTTTATCAGCAAGTTTTCCACCAAATGGACGAATCAATGCACCAATAAAAGCCCCAACCCATGCAAACATAAATGTGGCTGGACCTTCAGGGTTTGCCAAATGCTGCCATACTCCATCTGCACCGAGAATATGTTTTACACCAAAAATAAATTTAATTGACAATCCAACCGCAGCCGAGAATCCGATAAATGAACCAAAAGTCATTGTATAAATAATAGTCATAATCCAGGTATGCTTATTATCAAATATTTTAAATTGCCGTGACAAATTTGTTTTGATTTCATCTGGTGATAACGATTTCATGAGAAAAACAGTTGATCCTATTACTGCTGGCAATACAAACCATTTCACCCACGTTAATTGTTTAAATGTCAGTATGAAATACAACCCCACGGCTGCCGTAACAAAACTAATGAGTAACAACCACGCAATTCGCCCCATTGAAACCAAAGGTGATTTTAGATTGGGAGTTACATTTTTGGTTTTTATATTATTTAATCCTGTCCATCCAAAGAATGCCAAAGGAACTAGCCATAACATCCATACCCAGCCAGCATTGGCAAGCCATGTTTCTGATCCAGCCATGATTCTTTTAAAAATGGTTCCACTGTTACTTTTCAATATCATAGAACCACCACTAAATGCACCTAGCATTGGGAATGTCATAACCAAGGGGATAAGAATTTGCATAGTAGTAACACCAAAATTGCCAAGTCCAGCATTCATTCCAAGTGCATAACCCTGCATCCGTTTTGGAAAGAAAAAACTGATATTACTCATCGAAGATGCAAAATTGCCTCCTCCAAATCCGGATAAGAAGGCTAATATTTGAAATACCCATAAGGGTGTTGTTTGATCTTGAAGAAAAACACCCGCACCAAACGCCGGAATCATAAGTAGAGCAGTTGTAAAAAAAAGAGTATTTCGTCCACCGGCTAATCGAATAAAAAATGAACTTGGAATTCTTAAGGTTGCTCCCGTTAATCCTGCTATGGCTGTTAAAGTAAACAAATCACTTTGAGAAAAATCAAATCCTAAATTCTTCATTTGGACTGTGATAATTCCCCACATGAGCCAAACGGCAAAACCCACCAATAAACTAGGAATAGAAATCCATAAATTCCGATTTGCTATATGCTTACCTTTGGAATCCCAGAATTCCCGGTTTTCCACATCCCACTTTTCTATATCTACTTTAGACATAAATAAATCCTTTTAAAATAAGTTAAAGGGGTCAAATGACCACTTTTTCTTCCAGATCAGATAATAGTTCCGGCGCCCGCGCTTTCATCATTTTTCTTGCTATAATGTGAAGCCAAATCAAGCATATTACTGCCAAGGCAAAAAAGAACATCCATGTGGTGGTCCATAATCCGGTAGATTTCAATAAATATCCAAAAATAACGGGACAAACAAAACCACCTAATCCACCGACCACCCCAACTATTCCACCCACAACGCCTACATCATTGGGGAAATATTCAGGAATAAATTTGTAAACAGCTGCTTTGCCAATCCCCATCATGATGCCAATAATGAAAATAAAAAATGTAAAGATCCATACATTTGCTTGAAAAAATATATGCGTTATTCCCCTTGCCAATAATTGTTTTTTGGCCACCAAATCACCAACTTTCACAATGGGCTCCTGCCAAAAACTATTTTTAGGAAAAACCAAAATATTTGGCTCCACATTTAATAAATCAGCATTTGATTTATTACGAAATGAATATACTCTCTCATCTATAGTAATTGTGGATTCAGAAATAGCTGTAACAATTCCTGACTTTTTGGCCATAATTCCTTCACCGGGAGATTGAATCTCCATCCGTGGAATAATGACCAATGCTGTAGAAAAAATAATGGAACCCAAAACGATATACATGACCAAACGAGCACCAAATTTATCAGACATCCATCCACCGACTGCGCGAATCACACCCGAAGGCAAACTGAAAATGGCAGCCATCATACCTGCCGTAGCAACAGACATAGTATAAACATTTACATAATACGGAATCAGCCATTGCGCCAAGGCAACAAAACCGCCAAAAACTAGAAAATAATATAGCCCAAATCGCCAAACACGTACTTCTTTTAAAGGGGTCAATCGTTGAGAAAGCGTTTTGACTGAACTTCCTTCTACCACTTTTGAGTAAGTCGTAAAATAGAAAATAATAGCCATAACAAATAAAACGAGCGCATAGATTTTTGGCATCATTCGCCATGCCTCTAATTCTACCCCATTATTGGTTAAATGTTTTAATAAAACGGGTGCACCCATACTCGTAATTGCGGCACCTGCATTTCCGGCACCAAATATTCCCAAAGCGGTTCCCTGTTTTTCTTTTGGAAACCAAACTGACGTATATGCGATTCCAACAGCAAAAGATGCACCACTTATTCCAAATCCAAGGCCGGCAATAATGAATTCATTAAATGTATCCGCGGCACTCATAAAATAGGTTGCCACTGAAGCCACAATCATGAGTACAGTATAAACAATTCTACCACCATATTTATCGGTTAGAATTCCAACTGGTAAACGAACAATGGCACCTGTAAGTACAGGAACACCTATCAACCATCCAATTTGAACTTTGTCCCAAACATAAATATCATTATCCACCAAATACGTAATTAGCACGCCATTCATCATCCATACTGCAAAACAAATAGTAAAAGCGATTGTATTCATAGTAAGAACAATTCTTGCTTTTGATTGATTACTTTTCATGCTTCTTTATATTGCTAATATGCTAGAAATTACTTTTTGATTTGTAAGAAGCATCTGGCGTCCGAATTGTTTTCCGATTCCAATTCCAACGCACGACTTGTGTTTTTCGCCAAAGATACGGATTGGGTACCACCAATGCGTGGACTAACCGCGTAAATGGAAAAAGAAGAATAATTGAATAAGCACTAACTATATGCGCTTTTACCATAAATGGCATTGCAGTGATATAGGTTAAATCAGGTGAGAATTTAATAACTGACCATAAATATGGTGTAAGCGATGCAGCAAACCAACTGGAACCCCATCGATAAAAATAAGCTGTATAAAGACCTGTCACAACTTGAACTGTTAAGAACCCAAGAACAACCCAATCCGCTTTAGATGTAACAATTTTTGCCAATGCATTATTTCGACGACGAATAATAATATTCAGCAATCCAATGAATGTCATGAGTCCAAAAATAAACATGGCAACTTCCATCACATAAAGACGAGCCGGAACACTATTCCACCAAAGAACTGTTTCTGGAACCAAAAACCATATAAAGTGAGCCAATAACACCGAAATAATTCCATAATGGAAAGGCACCATTCCCCAAAAATGCTGTTTATTCTCTAAAAACTGTGAAGACAAACTAGAATAAGTAAAAGCTTTCGATCTATATCGCTGGATGGTAACCATAAAAAATGTAAAAATTGTCACATAAGGAAACATGGCGAAAAAAAATGTATCTAAAACATGTTTGAATTGGTCCATTAGTTTTCTCCGCCATTAAGACTAATAATATCTTGAAACCTGTCACTTAAATATTGAATAGCAATTTTATACGGATTTTCAGTATCACCAAAACCCTCCAAAATTTTTGTTAAGGCTGGTTGAATATATTTTTTAATAAATGCAACTCGATCTTTATCACTTAAACCGGGTAGGATTGCCAAAATATGCGTCAGATGATCAGGTAATTCAGATGTCTCTGAAATGCCCTGATTTCGAAGTAACTCTCGAATTTTCACCATAAATGCACCTCGTTCATAGGCTTCACCATATAAATGCCATCCCAAATCCAAACATGTGGTAGGACTCATATCAAATGTTTGAGTAAATCTTTCCTGGAGAGTGCAAATATCAGTTTCATGAACAAAATCCAAAAACCCCTTCAATTCAGATGGTTTTTTAAAATTGAGTTTATCCATTGCAGCTATAATTTCCTTTTCAGGATAGGAGACCAAAGGAATAAAATGATGAAATTGACTATTCATTACATTCCCCTTGTTGGTGTATCGCTAAATCCAAATCCGACTTCTTGTTTATGTTCTAGCGGATCTTTCATCATCTCGATCGCCTCTTCTCTGTGAGCAGGAGGAATCACAAACCTGTCTTCAAATGTACAGAGGGAAGTTAATTTATAAATCCCATCTGCTTCTTCTGGATTACAGTCTGCTTCAAGTAGCGCTTTTTCTGCTTCTAATACATCTATATCCCCTACCGTTAAGGCTCGACGATAAGCACGTATTGCGGATTGCTTTTTCAATACATAACGAAGATGGCTTTCATTTCCTCCACCAAACATAGATGCTAAATATTTAATTGGCACCCGTGCTTTATCAATATCAGGGAAATACTCATCATTAATACTCCTAACAGAATCTCCTTCTTGTGCTGACATTACAGGCAACATTGGTGGTACATAAAAAAGCATGGGTAATGTTCTATATTCAACATGAGGTGGTAACGCAATTCCCCATTCCTTTACAAATTTATAAACTGGAGATTCCTGAGCAGCTTTTAATGTTGATTCAGAAATCCCGTTTTTCTTAGCTTCACGAATGACCGTTTCGTCAAAAGGATCTAAAATCATTTCTCGTTGCGCATCTACCAATTCATGATCAGGATGTTTTGCCGTTTCTTCAATTTTATCAGCATCATACAGCAAAACGCCCAGGTAACGTATTCGTCCCACACAGGAATGAAAACACGCAGGTGCTTGTCCTGTTTCTAATCGAGGATAACACAAAATACATTTTTCTGATTTTCCCGTATTCCAGTTATAATAGGTTTTTTTATATGGACAAGCTGTAATACAAGATCGCCATGCACGACACCGTTCTTGGTCTATTAAAACAATACCATCTTCCCCCCGTTTATACAGAGCTCCTGAAGGACAAGATGCCACGCATGATGGATTCACACAATGATTACAAATCCGTGGAAAATAAAACATCATAAGACGTTCGATGGCAAAAAGCTGGTCTCTTTGCTCGTCAGAAAGACAATCTAAATTGATATCATTTTCTGCATAAATAGGTGAGCCTGATAAATCATCATCCCAGTTTGGACCCGCTTCAATATCCATATATTCACCTGTAACCATAGAAATGGGTTTTGCAGTAGGCTGATCATCCCCTGCCGGTGCATCAAATAAATCTTTATATTTGTAGGACCATGGTTCATAATAATCATCCATGGTTGGCATGTCAGGGTTGTGAAATATATTGGTGATAGTCTTGGCTTTATTCGTGGATTTAAGCTTTAACTCTCCATCCACTAATTCCCACCCGCCTTTATATTTATCTTGGTCTTCCCATCTCGTTGGAAAACCTGTTCCCGGTTTTGTTTCTACATTATTCCACCACATATATTCCGTCCCTTTACGGTCGGTCCAAATGTTTTTACAAGCAACACTGCATGTATGGCACCCTATACATTTATCCAGGTGAAAAACCATTGAAATTTGACTTCTAATATCCATAATTCTCTCTTTTAAATATTTACCAGTTTAAGATTGGAAGTTTCCGAACCATTATGTAAGTGTCACGGTTTGCACCTGTAGGACCCCAATAATTAAAGTGGTACGTAAATTGTCCATAGCCACCCACCATTAGATTTGGTTTTAATCGGGTACGAGTTAAACTATTATTCATTCCTGCTCTTTTGTTTCCTCGGAGAGGAGATTTAGGGACAGATAATGTTCGTTCCGTTGCGTGGTAAATAATCACAATTCCACGAGGAATTCTTACACTCACATTTGCTCGAGTTACCACAACGCCATTGTCATTGTAAACTTCAACCCAATCATTATCCACAATATTTAATTCTTCAGCATCTTTATCATTAATCCAAAATGGTTCTACACCACGACTTAATGTGGACATACGATGATTATCTCCGTACGTTGAATGAATATGCCATTTACCATGTGGGGTCAGATAATTGAAAATTTTTGTCTTATACTCATTCTCACTGGTCGTTAGTTCTGCATATTGCATCGGTGTTGGTTTCGGTTTATAAGTTGGTAAATGTTCACCAAACTGAATATATCCCGGATGATCTAAATAAAATTGTTGCCGTCCTGTTAATGTTCTCCAAGGCACCAATCTTTCAACATTATATGTAAAAGGTGAATAAGCGCGACCATTTTCTGTTAACCCTGACCACATTGGACTATTAAGTAATCGCTTCGGTTGAGCACATAATCCATCAAAATCTACGCGAGCCCCACGATTCTTTTCCGCAAGATCCGCTAAAACTAATCCTGTTTTTTCTTCCATATTTTTATAAGATCGATAGGCCAATTCACCATTGGTTACTGTTGCCAAGGTTAATATAGTATTTGCGACATTTCTGGCTTCATTCAATGAAGGATATGTTTTTCCTTCCCAACTTTCTGTTGGAAATTCGTCTTTTAAGCGCTCATACTCATCTTTCACTGAATAACTAGTTCCATGAGCTCCCAATCCGTTTTTTGGAATATTAGGACCATAAGAAATAAATTGATTATATACATTTTTATAATCGCGACTAACCACTTTCATGTTGGGCATGGTTTTTCCTGGAATTGCTTCAATTTCTCCCTTAATCCAATCTTTTATTTCTTTTTGAGCTATCTCAGCAGGAGTATCATGTAGCAATGGGATAGTTACTAAATCTTCCACAGAGTCCGGAAAATGGTTTTTAGCAACTTTTGAAAAAGAATCAGAAATTTCTTTAAAAATATCCCAATCGCTTTTCGATTCCCATGCCGGTGGCACTGCTTCTTGTAATGGATGAATAAAACTATGCATATCCGTTGAATTCAAGTCATCCTTTTCATACCAAGTTGCAGCTGGTAGTACAATATCAGAATACAAAGCTGAAGTATCCATTCTGAAATTTAAATCAACAACTAAATCCATTTTCCCTTGAGGAACTTTATCATGCCATACAACTTCTTCAGTAGAACCTTTTGCAAAGTTACTATCAGACACTTGATTTGTATGTGTTCCAAGATAATGGTCTAAGAAGAACTCATGCCCTTTAGCACTTCCACCAATAGCATTCCCACGCCAAACAAACCAAACTCGTGGAAAATTTGCTGCATTATCAGGATCTTCTATAGAGAATTTCAATTCTCGTTTTTTTAGTTTTTCGACAACGTAATCCACGACTCCTTTTTCATCATTAGCACCTTGCTTCCTAGCTTCTTTTACCAAGTCAATTGGATTTGCTTCAAATTGCGGATAAAATGGTAGCCATCCATTCCTAACTGCTCTCACATTAACATCAATAGTATGCCCTTTGGCCAAACTATTTTCCGGTTGATGCATTGGAACAGTATGATAATCAGTAAACCCTTTTTCATATCGCCATTGATCTGAATGAACATAATGCCAACTCGGCGTATTCATCAATCGCGATGGACCATACCAATCTTTTGCCAATGCAATAGAGCCCCAAGATTCTCCCGGCGCTAATTTTTCTTGTCCAACATAGTGAGCCAAACCACCGCCATTCTTTCCAATACAACCCGTGAACATGAGCGCATGAATTGCAGCGCGATATGTAAGATTTGCATGATACCAATGGTTAATTCCAGCACCAATAATTACAGTGCATTTTCCACCAGTATGCATAGCTGTGCTAGCCCATTCTCTCGCAAATCGAATTAAGGTCTCAGGTGAAATTCCTGTATATTTTTCAGACCAATTTGGTGTATATAAATCGTCATCGTCATAAGAATCCGGGTACCCTTCTAGGCCGCGACCCACGCCATATTGTGCCATTAATAAATCATAAACCGTAGCAACAGGCACTTTTCCATCTACAGTTTCAATATATTTTACGGGAACCTTCCTAAGGTTTGTTTCACCTTCAGCAAAATTATCCAATTCTATTTCAATTAAATCGTCAGAATCATTCAAAAAAGATAGTTGTGGATTGATTGTTGATCCATCAACATTGTCTTTTAATTTTAGATTCCATTTCCCCTTATTTTTTACTGCCCACCGATTTCCAACTGTTCCCATGGGGACTTTTGTCTGTTTATCATTTTCATCCCACATTAAAAATTGCCAGTCACCATTTTCAATATCTTTGTATTGATTTAACCGGTTAGCCCGCAACATTTGATCTGGACGTTTTACATCCCCTACTTGTTTTATTTCTACCAAAAAGGGTGAATCTGTGTATTGTTTTGTGTATTTGAGAAAATCTTCGGTAGGATTCTCATGATGGAATTCTTTGAGAATGACATGATTTACAGCCATCCAAAATGCGCCATCTTGACCTGCATTAACAGGGATCCATTCATCTGAGAATTTTGATACTTGAGAAAAATCTGGAGAGAATACTACCATTTTTGTACCATTATAACGTGCTTCAGCGGCAAAATGGACATCAGGTGTCCGTGTCATATTCAAGTTTGCACCCATGACAGCTAACATTTTCGAATTATACCAATCGGCAGATTCTTGCACGTCTGTTTGTTCTCCCCATGTTTCTGGAGATGCACTGGGAAGATCACAATACCAATCATAAAAAGAGAGTGAAACCCCGCCCACCAATTGCATAAGTCTTGCGCCAGCGGCATAACTCACCATAGACATTGCAGGAATCGGCGAGAAACCAGCTATTCTATCCGGACCATGTTGCTTAATTGTATGCACCATTGATGCAGCAATCAGTTCTTTTACAGAATCCCAATCCACACGACGAAACCCACCTTTTCCACGAGCATTTTGCCAACGTTTCCGTTTTACGGGATCATTGACCATTGATTTCCATGCTTCTGCTGGATCCGAAAACTCAGCACGAGCTTCCTTCCAAAGATCTAATAGAATCCCACGTATGTAAGGATATTTCACCCTTAATGGACTATATAAATACCATGAGAATGATATACCACGTTGACAACCACGTGGTTCGTATGGTGGGATACCACTTTCTAATTTTGGGTAATCCAATCCTTGCATTTCCCAAGTTACAATTCCATCTTTTACATGAATTTGCCAAGTACAACTACCTGTACAATTTACTCCATGTGTACTTCTAACAACTTTATCATGTTGCCACCTATTTCTATAAAATTCTTCCCACTTTCTATTTTGTGGAACAATTTCATCTTGTATCCAAGATAGGTTTCCCTTTTTATCACTCATAATGCTTATCCTTTAACCATTTTTCTTCTGACAGAACGGAGACGATTGCCCCATAACAAATCAAATAATATTAGTACAATTGCTAATCCGACAAATCCAATTATCAAAAAATTGAAATCGTGCATTCCCGCTTCACTGATATTTAACTTCCCCTTGTCTTTGAAAAATGCGACCAAAGGAAGAACTTCTTTTTCATCAATAGGATGCTTTCCATATATAGGACCCATCGTTTCACTTGCAGGGCTAGATAACCAAGCGGCCAAAGCTGTTTTACCACCTAGTCGACCATATACATCCGTCAGATTTGGCCCTAATAAACCTCCACCCAATTGTCCTTCACCTAAAACTGAGTGACATCCTATGCATGATGGTCCATTATTTTTCAATTTAGTATGACCTAGAAATAATGCTCTACCATAAATTATATCTTCGGGTGTCAAGACACGGTCAGCAAGTGATGATCCACTATATTTTGATTTTTCTTTTGCAGATTCATTTTTTATTAAATCTAACAATGATTGAACAATGAACGTCGTTAGACCTCCGACCTTAGGCATCATTATTCCGCGGGACTCATCTAATAATTGACGAGCATATACATCTCCCGAATTAATAATTGCTACGGGATCATTGATAAACTTTTTTATCCATTCGTCATCTTTTCTTTCATGTACATTTTTTAAATCAGGTCCAGTAAGACGTCCTCCGCCAATTGTATGGCAACTTGAACAATTTTGTTTGAAAAATTGATCGACATCTTGACAAATAACTCCAGATATCAAGAATACAAAAGGTATGAGAATTTTATATTTATTTTTCATGAATTGATTTTTAATTAATTATGCAAAAACACCGAAATCTGTATTTTTAAATCCCGGTAGGTAATTTCGTTTAACAACATCATTGGCCAAATTTCCAAGTGTTTCCTTTTCCATTAAATCATGAATCTGTGTTACATTATTTTTCCATCTATGATGAAAAGGACATGGATATTCGTCGGAGCATGAATCGTAACCAAATCCACATTTCGGCACAATGGATTCAGGGCCATCAATGGCTAATAAAATATCATTAATAAAGATATCATTTTTGGATTTCGCCAACTTGACACCGCCATTTCTACCCCGCACAGTTAAAATTAAATTGTGCTTTCGAAGTGTTCTGGTAATTTTTGACAAAAAGGATTGTGGGATTTTATATGCATTAGCTATCTCTGATACCATGATGAGTCCTTGCTGATCTTTAACAGCAAGGTAAATCATAGTTTGGATAGCATATTTGGCTGATTTTGAGTAAAACATTATTAAAGGATAAGGTTATCTTGTATAAATATTACAAGTTAAAATATAATTAATGCAAGTATTATATTGGATGTTATTATCCTATTTAAATATTCTACAATGTATTCGCTATATTATTCGGAGCCCTACCCATAGATGTATAATATTTTATTATGTAATCAGCTATGCTTATTAATAGAATATCGTAGCTATGTTCTATAGATTACCTGAATTGCTTCCTGTTAAATATATTATTGTAAACGCCAGTTGACAGATTTGTTCTTTCCGTTATTTCATAATACATATGAGTCCGCTCTAAATTATTTAATGTGCACAACTCGTTATTATATGTTATAGGCATCTTATTCACTTGTTTTATTGCGGTCTTTATAAGCATTATCGGATGCGGTTATCACATTTTAATTAAACAATTATGAAGTATAAATTCTATAATTTGGTAAACAAAGTAAATAAATAATCGCCATAATCGATGATAATTAGTACTCAAATAATATTTTAAAACCGAAGTCATTCCTTGACTGGCTATATTCATCCCTATCTTCTCTTCTTCTCATCAAGGAGACATGGGTTTCATTATTATTTTATATTTAAAAATATAATTCACATATATTAAACACTAGATGGATAATTTTTAATGTATTGGCCAAAAAAACCATTTAGCGAATTAAAGTCCATTGTATTGAAAGCATTAGAACAAAATTCCAGTTTCTATAATAACAATATAATGGGGTTACCGGGTACCTATCTTGATTCAAAAATATTTCCGTCTAATGCTGATTTTCTCGATAATGCTCCTTTTATACGATCATTTATTGAAAATCCAAATCATATTGGACTCCATACCTACGAAAAATCAATTTCTTCATTTCAGGGGACACAAAAACTTGAATTGGATTTACTAAAAATTTGTGGCGAAGAAATATTTAAAGCTAAACCTAATTCATATGACGGTTATGTTTCCCCTGGAGGAACTGAATGCAATATTCAAGCCGTCTGGATATACAGGGAGTATTATAAAAATGTTTTTAAAGCAAAAAATGAAGAGATAGTTGTATTGTTTTCAGAGGATACGCATTATTCTCTTTATAAAGTATGCAATATTTTACAATTGAATTTCAAAGTATTAAATGTTGATTTTATTAGTAGAGATATCGATCTAGAAACACTGGAAAATCAAATTAAAAAACTGAAAGCTGGTGGAGTAAAATATTTTATCACTGTGATGAATTTGGGTACAACTATGTTTGGATCGATTGATAATATTAGCCACATTACCCATTTATATAAATCTTATGATCTTCAGTTTAAGATACATGTTGATGCTGCCTTTGGTGGATTTATTTATCCCTTTACAAATTCAAACAACCCCTTCTCATTTGAAAATCATTTTGTTGATTCAATATCGGTAGATGGTCACAAAATACTACAGGCACCCTTTGGCACAGGGATTTTTCTTATACGAAAAGGATTGATTGATAATGTATTAACTGAAGAAGCCAGTTATGTCGAGGGGTTTGACCATACACTATGCGGTTCCCGTTCTGGCGCTAATGTAATCGCCACCTGGATGATTCTAAATATTTACGGTTCGGAAGGTATATCGAATCATATGCATCAATTATTAGAAAAAACAAATTTTCTCTGCAAATCTCTTAACGAGTTAGGATTACATTTTTTCAGAAATAAATATATGAATATTATAACAATAAGATCCGATAATATTTCGAAAGATATATGTCAAAAATATACCCTAGTACCCGACACACATAAAGGACATACGAACTGGTGGAAAATTGTGGTTATGGAGCATGTTAATTGGGATTTGATAGAAAAATTTTTAAAAGATGTGGCACAGTCCAAGAATGAATAATGTTGGGAAATATTTGATATAGAAATGATGCCACAACAATTTACATGGAAAATAAAGTAAAATAGATTTCATCATTTTGGAATCTTTACTTTAATAAAAAACTTGTTGAACAGAATAAATGCAAACGCGCCAAATAAATGATAATTGGGTCTAGGTTTCTACTTTTATCAATAATAAAATTCCTCTTATGCTTTATAGCAAATCAGCAGAATACGCCATTCAGGCCATGATATATTTATCGGAAAATCCTTCTGATAAACCTGTTATGATTGCCTCAATCGCAGAATCTTATAATATTCCTTATAATTTTTTAGCGAAGATCGTTCAAACTTTGGTTAAGCGTCGTCTTGTCGTTACCAAGAGAGGTAGAAATGGCGGCATCAATCTTGCCCGCAAATCAAATAGTATCTATTTGAATGAAATTGTCGATGCTATTGATGGACCACCACCGGAAAAAGAATTATGCGCCATTGGTCTTGATTTATGTAGTGATGAGACACCTTGCCCCCTCCACAACCAATGGAAACCCATTCGTGAATCAATCAGAGCAATGCTTACCACCGAAAGCCTGGAAGAGTTAGCACACCGTGTGATCGAAAAACGAAAGATCATGCACTCAAATTGAACTTCAAAACGGGCTTCATTAAATAATAGAATATCCCCAAGCCAAGCAGAAATAAGAATCCTGACAAACCAAACATTCTTATAGCTATAATCCCACCGTTCGGTACACTGTTTAAAAAAGACTCCGGTAACACGATAGAAATGGTTCTAAAAATCACCGATAAATTCATAACGATAGCAAGATATGCAACACGATTTGGCTTTTCTAATTTCATGGCACCAGTCATTCCCGGAATCATCCGCAACGCCATTCCCATAATCAGTAACGATACAAAACCTGCCAACCAAATATGTCGGATCCCATCCAATCCAATTCCCATTTGTACTTTGGTGATTAACCCAATTTGAGATAAAATATCCAAAAATAATCCTATATATAACCAAAAGAATGCGGGACGAATCAACCATTCAAACCGACCGAATTCACCATAATCGGGAAGCCCTTTCCGCGGTTCTTTTCGATGGGAAATTCTGGCTTTCTTTTGGTCTGCAACCCAAGGTGGATTTGATTTAAATAATATGTCCAATTTGAAAATAAACCACATAATTAATATATCTTTCACTAGACTTAAACTATAAATAATATTCGGTAACCATTCTATGTATATGCTGTAATATATAAGCTTAATGCTGATGATCGAAAGTGTTACACTAAAATATATTAAACTGAATTTTTTGACATTCCATTTGATCGAAGGTAATCTTAAAAAAAGTGGAAGTGCCCGTAATCCTACGCCGAAACAAATAGGAAATACAGAAAATAGGATAAAGAAATCCACCAGAAATAAATGCCAATTATGTATCAAAGAAACTTCACGGCTTACCATCATATAAATTGTTAAAATAAGAGATCCTGATGCATAAACAGCCCAACCGATAATATTCATGATTAAAAAGATTCTTATATCCCTATTAGTTTTAAACAGGCTGGGTTTGATACTTCTAACAATAGAAATAAGAAATAAAATATACACAAAAATCCCCATGGCAATTAATGCTGCTGAAATGACCACTCCACTACCCAACATTTCATACCAAATTGAATCAGGGAAATAAGGTAGAATTGAATGGGAAACAAATCGAAGTATCAACCCGGAAACCATTAATCGATAAATCAGCGTGATTTTAGTTTCTTCTACAAATTTAAAATGAGCCAAGCGAGATAAAAAGTGAATTGACACGCCCATGATAAATAGCCCAGCCCAACCAAACAATTGAAGATAGCCATGGGTTTGGATATAGGCATGAAATCCAGCGCCAAGCGGAAAATCAAATCCGATTGAAAATGCTATATGGGTCCCCATATTAATGCCAGCCCAGAAGGCAATAAGAATGGCGGCGCGGATGAATTTAGATGGGAATTTCGGGTACAAATTTAAATCTTTTTATGGGGATGAATTTAAAAAGATACCGCTGTTCTTTTTATCTTATAATGTGCGTTTTTAGATGAACACTTTCCTGAATTCATCTCAATAAATAACTAGAATCTAGTGTTCATGGATTGCTTCTTCATGGGTGGATAATCCTTCCATCATTTTCCCTGAATAAATTGACGCCAATTCCGCATCTTTCGCTTTTGCGGCCATGGCAAGTTTGAGTGCATGGTCATGAAATTTTGAATCCATTTCTATAAATCGTTCCGGAAGAATTCGATGTAGATCGGCCATATCTTCTTCAGACAATTCCTGTTTCAAAATAAACGCCGAATGAATATTGTGAAAAGATGATTCATGATTATCAGGTTATCTTTTTTATCTAAGTATCTTTAATGTAGTACTATTTTTTTGATAAATTCTGTTAAGATTATTTGAATAATCACCAAAGTTTGGATCAAAAACAGATAAAATAAAGATGGGTAAGAAAAAAACTTTAATTGTAATAATTACTATATCGTTTTTAGCATTTTCGTGGATCGGCTACATAACCATGAATCCAAATAAAGCAAATCCAGGTATGGTTCGGTTTCTTTCATTAACTGAAATTAATTCGATTGACCAATCAGAGCGTGTTCGTTTAGGTGGGT
>LWDU01034999.1_pt1 | contig 25035 bp, 28 predicted proteins | sample 727161 | NCBI WGS metagenome assembly LWDU01 (sample SAMN04566230, study PRJNA314399) | hydrothermal vent metagenome | isolation source: deep sea hydrothermal plume seawater | place: Mexico: Gulf of California, Guaymas Basin | collected 2004-07-11
CTTGCAGATCGAGCGACTCGTCATCTTCAAGATCCGCTACCATGAGACTGTGCGCAGTCCATGTCCCTGACGCGGACCGTATCACGTGTTCCCGACCACACAGGAGTTTCCTTGGTTGAATACCACGGGTGTGGAAGTGCGCAACGATGGCGTTGGTTAAGTCTGCTTCATCGAGTGGTTCGGGAGTCATGACAACGTGTCGAGAAAAAAGGGTTGGGCACGGCAATAGATGCTTGGTACGCCCTTTGCCAACATCCAAGGTGAAATCATCGACGAGCAATTGTTTACCGGTCAGTTCGTGACCACCGGCAACACGGTGTGATGGAAGCCTCAATGTCAGGCGGGTCCGACGGGACAGTTGGATAACTCCATTCTCAATTGGACGCTGCCAGCCGTTACCTGAATCCGGACCATGGTTCAGATAAATGCCTAGAGAGGGTTCTGAAGGAATCCAGGTCAAGTGGCGCGCAATGGCGCTTTGCAGGCTCAGCCCGAAATCTGATTGCAGGTGTTGGCCACTGACGCTGAAATGCAGGTCGATCATGCCCTGATCTGGGACACTCGCTTCCCACAGTTCGTTTTCCTGCCAGTGAATATTCATGGGATTGAGAGCCAGGCGTTGATCATGCAGTCGGCAGTAGTGACGTGGGCAGTGCCGCAACGCTGCCTCTGATGGGGTCTCGGAAGCGAGCCCGGTAGAGAAGCCTTGAGTGCGGCGTTACATCGGTGAAGGCACTGCGTGCGTGAAGTATGTTATGACAGATGATACCTTCGCCGGCTTCTAGTGTGTGTTCGAGCACCAGATCCGATGCTTGTGCGAGTACCTCACGCAGCTGGTTAAGCGCAGTCTGAACGGGTTCGCTCTTTTTCCATTGAATGTGACGCTGTCGACTGGTGTAGCGCATGGCCAGGGCCCCGTCCTTCGTGGCAAAGAATACGGGGCCAGCGCAGGCTGCCCGAATCACGGTTCCTTGCTCGGACCGGTAGGCAGGAATGGTCATTGCATTGGGATGGGTAAGTGCCGTTACCAGAGAGGGGTCACGTCGACGCAGTAGACCATATATGACCGTGTGATCGATAAGTAGGTTACATCCACCACTATCAGCGCGTCGTTCGCAATGCAGCAAGAATGCTCTTATGGCCTGGTCGGTAGGGTAATAATAGCCATCAGTATGCCAGTTCAGCGCGGCCGATGAGAATGGGATAGATGGTTTTGCTGTAACGATGCGCTGGTCGGCCAGTGCTGCCAACCCTTGATGGTTGGTGGTCGTGTCCCGGTCCAGTCGGGTCAGCCCAAGTTGTGCTGCCAACGACAGAATGCTCTCCTGATTGACTTGTTCGGGAGTTCGACATCGGTAAATGACCATATTGGCCTTTGCAATCGCAGTGATTAGGGCTGTACGTTCGAACGACGTTAATTTTCGTGGATTGGTGATTTCAACCACGGGATTACGCAGCACCTGTTGATAATCGAACAGTTTCTGCTCAAACCAGGATTCAAAGTTGGAATGGGTCAATAGGTTGTATTCAGAAGAGGTTTTGGCAAACAGGGTTCGGATCGATTTTACCGGCACTACGCTCGATTCGCGCGACACAGAGCTTAGAGGGTTGCTTTGCAGCATTGTATAAAGATCGTTTGTGGTGTCCCATCCTCCATAAGAGGAAGGTCTGTTCGCACAGGATCCGGGCGATACCCTATCTCTTTAGGGATAAGCCTAGTTGCGCCATGCCTCCCCAAGGGAGTAATGGTCACCGTCCGGGGGCCCTCTAGAATAGTGAGTTAACAGATTGATCACGCTTCGATGTAACGCCTGTCAAACTTGGCACGGAGAACACCGGCGATGTCGGATGAGAAAAAACATGCCACACCCATGTTGGATGAACTGGAGAATGGTCCGTGGCCGAGTTTCGTTTCGGGAATAAAGAACCTTCGTGATGGGCACCCAAGCGGGCGGGTTAACGACATGGCCAATGACTTACTCGGCCAGCTTGAACACTCGTATGAAACCCGCAAGGGATACTGGAAGGGTGGTACCGTCAGCGTCTACGGTTATGGTGGTGGCATCATTCCAAGGTTTTCTGAGGTCGGCCAGCAGTTTCCCGAGTCTAAAGAGTTTCACACGCTGCGAGTGCAACCTCCTGCGGGACACCATTATTCAACGGATATTTTGCGACAACTCGCCGACAGTTGGGAGAAGTGGGGATCAGGATTAGTTACGTTTCATGGCCAGACTGGGAATATCATGTTTATCGGCGCCACTACTGAAAACACCCAAAAGTTTTTTGATGAGATCAATGATTACGGTTTTGATCTCGGTGGCGCGGGGCCGTGTGTGCGGACCTCACAGTCCTGTGTCGGTTCGGCGCGCTGTGAGCAGTCGTGCGCAAACGAGCACAAGATTCACCGCATGCTGGTGAACAATTTCACTGATGATGTGCATCGACCCGCTCTGCCGTACAAGTTTAAATTCAAGATATCGGGCTGCCCGAACGATTGTATGAGTGCCATCGAGCGATCCGATTTTGCGGTGATTGGGACCTGGCGTAACGAGATTGTTATCGAACAGGACCAATGGAAAAAATATGTGGATAAGAAGGGTCGCCAGCATGTGATCGACAACATTATCACCCGCTGTCCCACCAAGTGCATGAGTCTCAAGAACGATGACACTCTAGAGATTGATGACCGCAATTGCGTCAAGTGCATGCACTGCCTCAACGTGGTTCCTTCCGCCTTGTCTCCTGGCGAGGATCGCGGTGTTTCAGTGCTAATCGGTGGCAAACGCACGCTGAAGATTGGTGATCTCATGGGGACGGTGATTGTGCCTTTTATGAAGTTAGATACCGAGTCCGACTATGAGCGATTGGTTGAACTGGCTGAAAGCTCGATTGATTTCTGGGCTGAAAATGGCTTGGAACATGAGCGTTGTGGCGAGATGATCGAGCGAATAGGTCTGGTGAATTTCCTCGATGGAATTGGCGTTGAGGTGGATCCGAACATGATTGATCACCCACGGGAGTCCTCCTATGTGCGAATGGATGGATGGGACGAAGAGGCAATCAAGTGGTTCGAACAAAAACGCGACCAATCGTTGGCAGCGGCAGGTTCACCGTTTGGCAACAACACAACTGATTAGCGGAGCAGTGACCAATGGCTAAACGGGAAATGCGTAAAGCGATAGAAACCGGTTGTCCTGATGGGTTTCAATATATGCATCCATTGATGGTCAAGAACTTTGGCCAGTGGAAAACACATGATCATCCTCGACCTGGGGTGTTACGCCATATTGCCAAGAGTGGTGATGCCATCTGGACGGTGCGCGCCGGAACCCAACGAATTCTCGATGTTTTTACGCTGCGTCAGCTGTGCGACATTGGGGACCGCTATGCAGATGGACGTGTGCGTTTCACGATTCGCAGCAACATTGAATACATGTTGGCGGATGAAGAAAAAGTGGCCCCGCTGATCAAGGCACTAGAAGCCGCAGGTTTCGTCGTTGGGGGCACGGGCAATTCTGTTGCCATGATTTCTCACACGCAAGGCTGGTTGCATTGCGATATTCCAGGGACGGACGCATCGGGTGTGGTCAAGGCGATGATGGATGAGCTCATTGATGAGTTTAAGAGTTGTAATATGCCCAATCGTGTTCACATCACGACTTCATGTTGCCAGATTAACTGCGGTGGACAGGGCGATATTGCGATTAATGTGCAGCACACCAAGCCGCCAAGAATTAACCATGATCTTGTTGCCAATATGTGTGAGCGGCCGTCGGTGGTTGCGCGCTGTCCGGTGGCTGCTATACGGCCTGCCCAGGTGAATGGCAAGCCGACCCTCGAAGTCGATGAGAAAAAGTGTATTTGCTGCGGCGCGTGCTATCCACCATGTCCGCCCATGCAGATCAATGATCCGGAACACACTAAACTCGCGATCTGGGTTGGTGGTAATCACTCCAATGCCCGCAGTAAGCCCAGTTTCCAGAAACTCGTGGCTTCGGGTATTCCAAATAATCCTCCTCGCTGGCCCGAAGCCACTGCGATTGTTAAACGGATTCTCCGTTGTTACAAGGAGGACGCGCGCGATTGGGAACGAGTTAACGACTGGATTGACCGGATCGGCTGGCCACGGTTTTTTGAATTGACCGGACTGCCATTTACCAAATACCACATCGACAATTGGCGCGGCGCACGTAAGAGTCTCAACGCGTCAAGCTACGTTCGAATCTAAAGGCTTGTTCGGGTCAGCAAATGAAATTTGCACTGATGATTAATCAGGGGCCATATACCCACCAGGCATCGGATACTGCTTATCATTTTGCCTGCGCGGTACTGAAGGCCGGCCACGAGGTATTCCGAATATTTTTCTACCATGACGGGGTTAACAACGCTACCCGGATGACGACACCACCACAGGATGATCGACATGTGATTGATCGCTGGAGTGAACTGGCCAGTCAACATAAGCTAGATCTGGTCGTTTGCGTGGCGGCGGCCCAACGGCGCGGAATTCTTGATGAAGATGAGGCTCGCCGTCACGGGAAGGATGGTGATAATTTGGCTCCAGGATTTCGCATTTCTGGCCTAGGCCAGTTAATTGAAGCGGGCATTGAAGCGGATCGGTTTCTGGTCTTTGGTAACTGAGTGGTATTAAATTTGCCAACACGGAAGAAATTCATGTACGTCAATCGTCGTGCGCCGCATGGCACTATCTATGGCCACGAGGGTCTGGAAGTGGTCCTGGTTGGGGCTGCGTTTGACCAGGAGGTAAGCATGGCGTTTGTGGGGGACGGGGTATTTCAGTTGAAACAAGCGCAAGACACCAGTGGCATTGGCACCAAGAATTTCGCTGGCGCCTACCGTGCACTGGCTGATTACGATGTCACGCGTCTTTACGTTGAGACAGAGTCATTGGAAGAGCGCGGCCTCACTGTTGGTGATCTAATGCCGCTGACTTATGAGGATGAGGAAGATAATGATCAGGAAAAATCTTCGATTACGCTCATCGATCGAGCATCTCTTGGACAATTGTTTGAAGCGCAGGACGTCATCCTTAATTTCTAGGATTGTCAAATGTTACACACTGTTAACAAGTCGCCATACCAGTCTGATGCGCTGACTACTTGTTTTGGTTTGGCGCAGCCTGGCAGTGCCGTGCTGCTGTTCGAAGATGGAATCTACGCAGCGATGAACAATACGAAATTCAGTGGTGCTGTCGTGGTTGCACAGCAGTGTTGCACGATCTATGTGCTTGAGCCTGATCTCCAGGCGCGTGGTTTTGACAGTGATTGCATAATGAATGCGATCCAAACGATTGATTACGATGGATTTGTCTCCTTGGTGGAGGCCAATCCGGTAGTGCAGGCATGGTGACCTGCCCACTATAGAAGGAGAAGCACGATGTCTTTTGATGTGAACGGTAGATCTTATGAGACAGATGAAGAAGGATATCTCGCCAACTTAAGTGAGTGGTCGAGTGATGTGGCTGGGCACATGGCGGAGTTAGATGACTGCGATCTCACTGATAACCACTGGGAGGTAATTAATTTCCTGCGCGAGTATTACGAGGAATACCAGATCGCCCCCGCAGTGCGTGTGTTGACAAAGGCGATTGGCAAGAGGCTCGGAAAAGAGAAAGGTAACAGCAAGTACCTGTATGAACTGTTCCCCTATGGTCCGGCCAAGCAGGCCTGTAAATATGCAGGATTACCAAAACCGACGGGTTGTGTTTGAACGCTAGAAAAGTTTTGGCGGACGCCCCGAAGGCTCTTGTTGAAACGGCCGTTGTTAGGAGCGAGAGAAGCGTTGAGCCACGATGCTGACCGCTATTTTTGCAATCGGGCTGTACCTTGCCGTGCTGGTGTTGGTGGTGGGAACGGCGTTTCGCCTCGTTCACTACGTACGAATACCGGTGCCTCTGGTGATACCGACCACGCCGGCCCCGATCACTCGTACTGGCGTGGTGGCCCGCCTATTGCGCGAAGTCGTTTTCTTCGAGAGTTTGTTTAAGGGTAGTAAATGGACGTGGCTATTCGGTTGGATTTTTCACTTTGCGATGCTGATGGTTCTGTTAGAGCACCTGCGTTATGTCAGTGAACCCGTATGGTTGTGGATCGTGGCAATACAATGGATAGGTCTCTATGCGGGTATTGCTATGTGCCTTGGGCTGGTTGGCCTTGCAGTGCGTCGTGTCCTGGTTGATCGCATTCGCTATATCAGCGCACCGTCTGATCACCTGATGCTGCTTCTTCTTGTTGGAATTGGCGCCAGTGGTGTTGGTATGAAAGTGTTCTGGCATACAGATATTGTCGCACTGAAAGCTTTTGTCATTGGATTGATACGATTTGACTGGCAGCCCTTGCCTGGCGACCCTGCGCTCCTTGTGCATCTGTCGCTGGTGATCGTTTTGATGCTGATTTTTCCGTTCAGCAAGTTACTGCATGCGCCGGCTGTGTTTTTTAGTCCGACCCGCAACATGGTTGATACGCCGCGCGAGCACCGCCATGTTTCGGGATGGGAAGAAACGCGAACAAGTCATCGCAAAGTAGCGTCGCACGAGCCAAAGCCTCGTGGTTAAGCAGGAGTTCCCCGTGCCGGTGATTACGGAGCATCTCCAGGTGCCGCGGGTGCAGCCCGATGCGATGGCAGAAACGAAACCCTTTGTTGCTAAGGCTGAATTTCAAGAGGCGTTAGGCTTTCCTGGTAAATTGGTCGACAACTGGCAATCAGTTGCGCTGGACAAAATGTCGGAACTGCTGGGTAAGTATCGTGCGCTCCCTGTATTTCTGGATGCTTGTGTGAAATGTGGTGCGTGTACCGACAAGTGCCATTACTACCTTGGCACGGGTGATCCGAAGAATATGCCGGTCGCACGGCAGGATCTCATGCGCAATGTATATCGTCGCTATTTCACTGTCGCCGGTCGTTATTTCCCGAAGCTAGTTGGCGCCCAGGACCTGACGGAGTCGGTGCTGGAAGACTGGTACCGCTATTACCATCAATGCTCAGAGTGCCGACGTTGTTCTGTGTATTGTCCTTTTGGAATTGATACAGCTGAGATCACGATGGCGGGGCGAGAGATTCTGGCGTCAGTTGGACTCGGCCAGAAGTATGCCAATGAAATTATTGGGAAGGTCCACAAGATAGGGAATAACCTCGGGCTACCGGAACCTGCCCTGGCCGACACCCTGACAGGATTGGAGGAGGAAGTCGAAGAAGACATCGGCGTCAAGGTGCGTTTCCCCTTAGATGAAGCGGGGGCAGATGTCCTATTAGTGACACCATCGGCGGATTTTTTTGCTGAACCGCATGTGGATGGCCTGATTGGTTATGCCAAGGTGTTTCATCAGGCCGGTATCCGTTGGACCCTGAGCTCTTACGCATCTGAAGCTGCTAATTTTGGGATCTTTATCGGCAACTACGATCAGATGCAAAAAGTAGCGGAGCGAATTCGCCAGGCAGCGCTTGATCTGGGTGTCCGTCGAATTGTCATTGGAGAGTGTGGCCACGCGTGGCGAGTGGCCTACAGTTACTGGAATACTTTGATCGGCCCGTTTGATTTTCTTGATACAGATTATCCAGCGCCACAACACGTGTGTGAAATGACCTACGATCTTATTCAGCGGGGGGCATTGACGCTGGATCCATCGGCCAATGATAACAAAATCGTGACTTTTCATGATTCGTGCAATGTATCCCGTGGATCGCGTATGGGTTCGATTCCAGGAGGCCAATTCACATTGCCGCGTGAAATCATTCAAGCTGTTTGCAATCACTTTGTTGACATGGCGCCTGAAACGACGCACGAACAAACATTCTGTTGTGGAGGTGGTGGCGGATTGCTAACGGACGACTTATTGGAACTCCGCGTGAAGGGGGCGCTACCGCGGGTGACGGCCCTCAAGCAGGTGGTGGATAACCATGGAGTCACTCATATGGCCGCCATCTGTGCCATTTGCAAGAGTCAATTTTCCAAAGTGTTGCCCATCTACGGATTCGATATGGATATGATCGTTAGCGTGCATCAGTTAGTCGGTGATGCACTGGTATTTGACTCGGCGCACTGATTGAAGTTGCGACAACCAAGCGAACTGAAACACCGTGACTGAAGAAATTGCGACACTGTTGGACTACCGCCGTTATCAGAATGGAGATCATACCTGGAGTGATTTCAAAGATGACATCTTCGTTGGAGATGCGTCGGATAAATGCCCCACCTATGTTCACCGTACACCACCGTGTCAGGGCAGTTGTCCTTCGGGTGAGGATGTCCGGGGTTACTTGCAGATTGTCAGAGGCATGGAGCGACCGCCAGAGGGCATGGCCTGGCAAGAATATGCATTTGCCCGTGCAACGGATGCCAACCCATTCCCCTCGATGATGGGTCGGGTCTGCCCGGCACCTTGTGAGGATGGTTGCAACCGTAACGATGTCGAAGATTTTGTTGGCATCAATGCAGTAGAGCAATTTATCGGAGACACCGCGTATCAAAATGGCTATCGCTTTGCTGAGCCGCCCCCCCTGACAGGAAAGCGGGTCGCGATTGTGGGAGGGGGTCCTGCAGGCCTGTCGGCAGCTTACCAATTGCGACGCAAGGGCCATGCGTCGACTATCTTCGAGATCCAAGATCAGCTCGGGGGTATGTTCCGCTATGGGATTCCGGGCTATCGTACGCCGCGCGATGTGCTCGATGCTGAAATCGAACGGATTCTTGCGCTAGGTGATATCGAAGTCAGGACCGGTGTGCGTGTTGGTCGTGACGTATCCATCGTTAGTCTGGAGCGCGATTTCGATGCTTTGTTGTGGGCGATCGGTGCACAACAGGGTCGGGGTCTGCCTGTTCCAGGTTGGTCAGATACACCGAATTGCGTCTCCGGAGTGCGTTTTCTTGAGGCGTTTAACGGCGGCAAACTACAGGTCACTGCTAGTAAGGTAATTTGTGTTGGCGGGGGAGACACCTCCGTTGATGTGGTATCGGTCGCCCGGCGGTTGGGCAAGATCGAGAATATTCGGGAAAAGGATCGCGCTGAACGCGTCATCGGTGGCTACGCAGCCCATGACTCGGCGATGGCAGCGGTTCGAGAAGGTGCTGAGGTTACGCTGACTGCACTATTTGGCAGAGAGGAAATGACGGCGACCGAAACGGAAGTAGATGATGCGTTGACCGAAGGGGTGCGTGTTCTCAATGGAGTGATGCCCATTGGTCTTGTCCGTAACGGAGATGGGCGCGCCGTGGGTTTGCAGCTTGCTCGTTGCAAAATTGACGAAAAAGGTATTCCTACCCCGCAGGAGGGAACAGAGTTTGAGGTCGAAGCGGATCTCATCGTTTCGGCAATCGGCCAAGGAGGCGATCTGACTGGCCTTGAAGAACTGGGAAACGATAAGCATTTAATCGAAGCGGATGCGTTTTACCGAGTGCCAGGCCGCGATGGGCACTTCGTCGCCGGCGATATTATTCGTCCTCACCTGCTGACAACGGCCATTGGTCAGGCGTCTGTGGCAGCGCAGAGTATTGATGAATTTTTTGCTAACGAGATACGGCCGCATCGCCCACGGGTGGATGTCCATCATTTCAATTTATTGAACAAGCTGAACGAGCACCAGTTGGCACCGACGCCTTACGATCACACCCAATCCTGGGGGACCGATGCGGGCCAGTTCGCGGTCCACAATTACGAGGACCGTGCTGCCCACGAAATTATTCCGAGCCAGCGCCTGTTCCTAGGCCACTTCGGTTATGAATCACGCAATCAACGCGAGGACCGAGTACCCACTAGCGATGAAGTATTGGGTGATTTTGACGAGCGCCGGCTGAACCTCAGCGAAGAGCAGGCCGTGGCCGAGGCGAAACGTTGCATGAGTTGTGGCATGTGCTTCGAATGCGATAATTGTGTGATTTTCTGTCCACAGGACGCGGTCTTTCGCGTAAACAAAGATCGATCGACTACTGGTCGTTACGTCGACACAGATTATGATCGCTGTATTGGGTGTCACATCTGTGCCGATGTTTGTCCGACGGGTTACATTGACATGGGCCTAGGCAAGTAGCGCGGTAGCGAACAGACGATGGGATCCGTTTGGCAGTTGCTTCCCTTGATCATGTTGACTGGTGTTTTGCCATTGTCGGTCATTGCGGATGAGCCGCTTTTCCCGCGTGCGCGGGGTGAGCGTTGTGTGGAGCCAGTTGGCGTGATGCGTAGGGCGCACTTTGAATTTCTTAACCACCAGGGTCAACAGACAGTGGAACGTGGCATCAGGATAGGTCGCCATAGTTTGGCCGATTGTATCGGTTGCCATGCTGCTCGCGACCAGAACGCCGACTGGATTCCGGTATCCGCCCCGGGGCAGTTCTGTGATAGCTGCCATAGTTACGCAGCGGTGCGTATTGACTGTTTTTCTTGCCACCGAGCTGTTCCAGGAGCCGATCAGGTAATGGTCAACTGATGGCCGCCGGCGATACAAGTACGCTTCCGAGGCGGGAGTTCCTGGGTCGAGCCAGTGCGCTAGCCGGCCTTGTGGTGTCGTTTGCACCGGGTATGCGCCTGATTGATCTGGCTGCTGCCAAGCCGGATGGTGAAGCGGCTAGCGCCGAGGTGCGATGGGGCATGTTGGTGGATGCAACCCGCTGTGTGTCCGGATGTGACGCCTGCGTCAACGCCTGCGCGACGGAGCATGGCCTTGAGATGACCGATCGACCAGAGATTGATGCGCAATGGATTCGCAAGGTGGACCTGATCGACGAGAATTCTGGAAAAGAAATATCACTGCCGGTGATGTGCCAGCACTGTGAGGATGCGCCGTGTGTTGCTGTGTGTCCCACAGGCGCATCATTTCGAAGGGAAGACGGCATCGTGTTGGTCAACAAGCACACGTGTATCGGTTGCCGTTACTGCATGATGGCTTGCCCGTATAAGGCACGTTCGTTTATTCACATTAATCTGGTCGGTCAACGCACTCATTCCCCGAGAGGTAAGGGAACGGTCGAAAGTTGTACTTTTTGTGTGCATCGGGTTGACCGTGATCGTGAACCTGCTTGTGTCGAGGCCTGTACAGCGGCGGGCCATCAGGCACTGTTGTTTGGAGATTTGTCAGACAATGAAGGGGAGTTGGCGCAGCGGTTGGGTGAGGTGCAGACTCAGCAACTCAGAAGTGACCTCGGGACTAATCCTGGTGTGCACTACCATGGACTGTGATGAGATAGTTTGATGAATGACACGGACTATCATGTTGCACCGGCGCAAGGATTCTGGGTGTTCGTGCTTATCCTGGTGCCGATAGTCATTGCAGCGCTGTGGTCGGCGCATCAGATGGACACCACTGGCCACGCCATTACAGGAATGAACAATCAGGTCGTGTGGGGCTTGCCGCATGTCTTTGCCGTGTTTTTGATTCTCTGTGCATCAGGCGCTCTGAACCCGGCTTCCTTATCGACGGTGTTCGGTCGCACGCGCTATGCGCCGGTCGCTCGGCTGTCAGGTGTTTTCGCAATTTGCCTGCTGGTTGGTGGTTTGGTAGTGCTGGTATTGGACCTTGGTCGACCCGATCGATTCCACGTGGCGATCACCACCTATAATTTTTGGTCAATTTTTTCTTGGAATGTATTTGGCTATACCGGCTTCATCGTGATCGTTGGAGTGTATCTGGCGTGTTTCATTGACAACGCGCCTCGCGGTGCTACCAAGGCGGTGGGTTATGTTGCCTTTGTTTGGCGGGTATTGCTGACCAGTGGAACGGGCGCGATATTCGGCTTCTTGGTCGCTCGTGAAGGTTATGATGCGGCTATTCTCGTACCGCTTTTCGTGGCCGCTTCGTTTGCGCTTGGCACGGCAGTTTGTCTGATCGGTCTGGTGCTTTCACTTCGTTGGAGTGGTCAGGTGCCAGATCCGGAGGTGCTGAACACATTGGGACGATTGCTCGCCATATTTGTGCTGGTTGTTCTTTACCTGGTGGCAGTCCAAACACTAACTAGTCTTTACGGTGGTCGTCAGCGAGGGGTCGTCGATTTTCTATTGTTTTCGGGGGGGGTCTATCCAGTTTTGTTCTGGCTGGGTCAAGTGGGCCTTGGCAGTATCTTGCCGTTGATGTTGCTGTATTCACGTCGCACGCGTGGGTGTGCTTCGATCCTGACAGCGTCTGTCTTGGTCATGGTCGGGGGCCTTTGCCAACTGTACGTGCTCATCATTGGTGGCCAGGTTTATCCATTGCGTATTTTTCCAGGGTATCGTTCGAGCAGCAGTTTTTTCGACGGTGTTGTTGCTGACTATGTGCCAAGTTTGTGGGAAATACTGCTGGGTGTTGGTGGCGTGGCAATGGCCGTGTTGCTCTGCCTAATAGCCATGCGAACACTGCCGTTGCTGCCTCGTGCACTGCCCTTAAAGCCAGCCAGGCTGGTGAGAGATTCATAAGGCCTGCCTGCGCCTTTAGTCGCAAGGGATCGTTGCGGCTGGATTGACCATGAATTATTTGCTTATCTCAGCTGCCGGCAAGTCCTCTGGCAAGACAGCGGTCAGTGCTGGTCTTGCCGCTGCACTTTCTCGGCGTGGTATGAACGTCGCACCGTTCAAAAAAGGTCCGGACTATATTGATCCAATGTGGCTCAGTCAGGCAGCTGGCAGGACTTGTTGGAACCTCGACTTTTTTACAATGGAAAGTGATGAGATCAACGCATGTTTTGACCAAGCTCGGCAAGGTGCCGATGTCGTGTTGGTCGAAGGAACAAAGGGTTTGCACGACGGTGTCGATGTTAACGGAAAGGACAGTAATGCGGCTTTGGCACATCAGCTTGGTCTGCCAGTTGTTTTAGTGCTCGATGCCCGGGGCATTACTCGGGGTATTGCGCCACTACTGCAGGGTACCGCAAGTTTCGATACGACTATCCAGATCGCTGGAGTCATCCTCAATTTTGTCGCTGGCGAACGCCACGAACAAAAATTACGCGCCGCGTTGTCCCGTTATACGGACATTCCTGTGTTAGGGGCGATTCGTCATGATCCCGGTATGGTCATTGGCGAGCGTCACTTAGGGTTGGTGACGGTATCGGAACATATGTATGGTCAAGCGCAGATCGACCGGATGGCGCAACTCGTAGAGCAACAAGTAGATATTCCCGAGCTACTGCGACGCACTGTGATCACTGAAATGTCCCCGCGCCCGGCGGTGACTCCATCGCCAGCACAGTTAACGGCCAAGGTGCGAATTGCCATCGCTAAAGATGCGGCCTTCGGTTTTTATTACCCGGACGATCTCGCTGCATTCGGTCGGGCGGGGGCTGAACTGGTACCGTTCGATACGTTGAATCACGCGCGGTTACCAGCGGTCGATGGGTTGTTTATTGGGGGGGGCTTTCCAGAGTCGTTTATTTCGACATTGGCAGCTAACCAAACATTGCAGCGGGATATTCGAGATTTCATAGAAAACGGTGGACCGTCTTATGCGGAGTGCGGGGGACTTATGTACCTGTGTCGTTCCCTTCGTTGGCACGAGGACTATGGTGAGATGGTTGGCGTAATTCCAGCCGATGCGGTGATTGAGAAAAAGCCGGTTGGCCGCGGGTATGCAAGGTTTCAGCCACGGGAGACCCACCCATGGCCGAGTGTCAACGGTGATGACTGTCCTGCCCATGAGTTTCATTACGCACGACTTGTATCATTACCGAGTGATACGCGTTGGGCTTCATCTGTGACTCGAGGCCACGGCATTGATGGCAAGCACGATGGCATTGTCTATCGCAATCTGCTGGCGGGTTTTCTGCATCAACGCCACGGGGCTGCTAACCCCTGGGTTGATCGGTTCGTCGATTTTGTTCGGCATTGCAGTTAATCGAACATAGACCCTGGTTAACGCATGGGTTTAATCATTACCCCAAAAGCCGCTGCCCAGGTAGTGCACGCGGCAGCCGAAAGCGTTGAGGGGCAGCCCGTTCTTCGCGTGGCGGCTAAACGTGACCGTGACGGTGCAATTGACTATGCCATGGGATTTGATGAGCCGCGCGAGGAGGATACGGTGAGCCTGCAACATGGTGTTCGTTTGCTTATCGCGCCGACCAGCATTGAGTTGTTAAACGATACGGTGCTGGATTTTGTTTATATGGAGAATGAGGTCGATCCGCAGTTTATTTTTAGAAATCCCAACGATCCGAATTATCAAACGGTGACGTAAAACAGTTGCCTTTTTGCTAATGGTGGTTGTGCCATGTGGGAGCTGCAAAGCATCACCCTTGAGTGATCGGACTAGAGCATGAACTGCTTTGGCGCTCTGGTGAAACTCAGCCCCTCGGGGTGTGTGCTTCAGGAGTCGAGCTACATGGCTCTTATCGATCATGCCAGGATCCGGTTGTGCGCATATCCAGGCTTATACGATCTAGGCGCAACGACTCTGCTGGGCTAGGGGCGACGTAGAATTCACGCACATGCTAGAGTGCTTCCAGCACCTGCTGGCAGCGATCACGGGATAGCGTACCTGCCAACTACGCGACCGATTGACTGCGTTACTACGCTGGAAACGATACATGGAGTTTATCGATTTTTCGATCCGCGACACCGATGCCATCTTATCGCCCGGATTAGTTATTTTTCGACAGGCATTGCAGCACAATCTTGATGAGATGATTCGTCAATCTGGCGAAATTGCTCGTCTTCGTCCTCATTGCAAGACGCACAAAATGGCTGCGGTGATCAAGTTGCAACTTGATCGCGGTATTACACGGCACAAGTGTGCAACCTTTGCTGAAGCAGAAATGTTGGCGAGTTGTGGCGTAATAGACATAGTACTCGCCTATCCGCTGGTCGGTCCGAATCTGCGGCGGGCAGTGGAATTCAAGACGGCCTTCCCATTAGTCAATTTACGGGTGATTGCCGATCACGAACAGCCGGTGGCTGATCTGGCTTCAGCGATGCAAAAAGCAAGCATGGTGGTTGATGTGCTGCTTGATCTCGACAGTGGACAACAGCGCACCGGGTTGCCACCGGGGGATCGCGCTGTGGCGCTGTACCAGCAGATCTCCAATTCCCCAGGTCTCCGTGCGGGCGGGTTGCATCTTTACGATGGCCAAAATCATCAAACTCATTTAGATGAACGAACGGAGGCAGTATTGCAGTGTTGGGCATTGGCTGACGCTTTTCGAAATCAACTCGAAAAGAAGGATCTGCGTGTTCCTAGGATCATTGCCGGGGGTACTGGCACATTTCCAGTTTATGCTGCCATTGACGACTCAGTGCTGGAACTAAGTCCGGGAACCAATACATTTTTTGATGCGGGATATGGTGAACTCTATCCTGATCTTGATTATGTACCGGCTTTAAGAATCTTGACGCGTGTCATTAGTCGCCCAACTCATGAGACGTTGACCCTCGATCTGGGCTACAAGGCCTGTGCATCTGATCCTGCGCTATCTAAGCGTTTAGCGTTTCCATCATTGACAGGCCCAGAAGTCATTCTTCAGAACGAAGAGCACCTCGTTTTGCAAACACCTGATGCCCACCGGTATCAGCCTGGGGACACTTTGTTAGCGATTCCGGGCCACGTTTGCCCGACCAGCGCCCTGCACAAAGAGGCGTTGGTGATCGATGATGGGCGCATCGTGGATACTTGGCCAGTGTCCGCTCGTGATCGTTGGCTGACTGTTTAACAAAGGAGCATTCAAGAATTGAATGCAGCCAGTTGATGGGAGGATCCGTGTTCATAGCGAGATACTGGGTGTTGTTGATGGCAGTACTGGTGGCCATAACAACAGTCAGCGTGGAGTTGGGGATGTTCTCGTTATTGCTACAAATGATACCGTTGGTTCTGCTGCTAGTTCTATTGGCTATGGTGTTGATGGGTCGACGAAACACGGCCCCGCATCAGGCACTGGCTCAAGTTCGCCAGTGGGCATCTGAAATTCGCCAAGGTAATTTTTCCGCGCGGTTACCCGCGACAAATCTCACCGATACGAGCGAACTGTGCGATGACATTAATCGGCTCGCCGAGTGGCTCGAGTCACTGGCCGCTGATCAGGAGGCCCAGCTGCAGCAGCAGCAATCGCGTTTGGTCAGGCATTCTGATCGCCTTCTTCGCTTTGAGGATCGTTCCGCAATAGCCAACGAATTACACGATTCGCTTGCCCAGAGCCTCGCCAGTCTAAAGATGCAGGTGCGGGTGCTCGATGATACCTTGCGCCAGGATAATGAAGTGGCCATCTGGAAAGAGATGGAGAATATTCAGGCCGGCCTGGACGAAGCCAACATTGAATTGCGCGAACTCATTACCTACTTTCGTTTACCGGTGGATGGCAATGGTGTGGTCTCGGCGATCGAGAAAGCGGTATCGCGTTTTCGCCTGACTAGCTCCATCGAAGCGGTACTGCAGAATCACTGGCCCGCAGTTAACTTACCCGTTGAGTATGAGCGGCAAGTACTGCGCATTGTGCAGGAAGGGCTTGCTAACGTGCGTAAGCATTCTGGTGCTGATATGGTGCGTATTCTTCTCAACCAGGCGCATGATGCACACCGCGTGCTGATCGAGGATAATGGTATTGGAATGTCGTTAACCCCTGCCGAGATGGACAACCACTTTGGTCTTTCTATCATGCAAGAACGTGCCGGTAGTATCGGCGCAACGTTACAGCTTGAAAGCGAACCGGGAGACGGTACTCGAATTATATTGACGCTGCCAATCATGCAAGATAAAGCTTTGGGAGACGATGTATGATGCGTGTGATTCTGATCGATGATCATGCCCTTTTTCGCGCGGGTCTGCAGGGGCTGTTGGAGCGACGCGGTATCGATGTGGTGGCGGCGGTTGGTGATCCCGAAGAGGGGATGCGCCTCGCGGCTGCTGAAAAACCGGATTTGTTACTTATTGATTTGCGCATGCCGAAGATGGACGGTCTCTCTGTCTTGCGTCAGCTTGCACGTGAACAGATGGCCCCGTCAGCAGTAGTTTTGACAACGAGCCCGGACGAGACTGACCTTGCCACCGCACTGCAACTCGGGGCGCGGGGCTATTTGTTAAAAGACATGGAACCGGATGAACTGGTTGCTTCTCTGCACGAGATTTTAACTGGCAACGTCGCCGTTGCACCTGGACTTACATCGGTGTTGGCCGAACTGGTCAAGCAAGGGCATCCCTCGAGTAAAGACGATCATCAGTGGTTTGATAGTTTGACGCCCCGTGAGTTGGAAATACTCGAGCATCTGTCCGAAGGACAGAGCAATAAAGCCATTGCACAGCGTTTAGAGATCACCGATGGAACAGTCAAGCTGCATGTTAAGGCGGTATTGCGAAAGCTCGGCGTGCGCTCACGAGTAGAGGCCGCGGTGATGGCGGTCGAAAATGGATTTCGTCGTCACGAACGGGGTACTAGAAAAATCGCTGACTGATCAACAACGGTTATACATAGAGTTTGTTATCGCGCCGTCGCCGTCCTGCTCTTTGGATGACGCGTCCGCGTATCTGCTCAAGGCCGTCGATGGCAAGTGCCGGGTAGTTATCTGCCAGCGCGTGCAAAAACCAGTGTCCGTTCAGCTTCTTCAGTTGTCGTAGGAGGATTCCCCCCAAATGTTCCGCGACAACGAAACAGCCATCGCTTACAACGCCGGCTGGCTCAACAATGACGATGCAACCTGCCGGAAACTCGGGGGCCATGCTAGGCCCTAACACTTGCAGTGCGAAGGACTCGGAGCCATTACAAGCGGTCATGCGGGGCGGAGTTCAGTCACTTGTGCCGTCATTGAGTTGAACGATCAGTTGATCCAACTGTGAGGGTGCGGACGCTGCTAGGATTTCCTCAATCGTAGCTCGTTGGGCGTTGATGTCAGATTCTCGAATTCGTTGTTTTATTTCCGGCAAACTTGAACACTCCATACTGAACTCCCTTAAACCCAGTCCTAGCAACAGGCGCGTGTAGTCCGGATCACCGGCCATTTCTCCGCACATGGAAACAGGGATGCCAGCAGTGGCCCCTGCCTGGATAATTTGATGAATTAATCGCAGGACTGCCGGGTGAAGTGGGTTGTATAGATAGTTTACTTCGTCGTCAATGCGATCAATGGCCAGGGTATATTGGATTAGGTCGTTGGTCCCGATCGATAGAAAATCCAGTTTCCTCGCAAAGAGATCAGCAGCGATAGCGGCAGCCGGGACCTCAATCATGCCGCCAATGGGTACATCTGATTTGAATGGGATGCCTTCACGCGAAAGTTCATCCTTCACTTCGTCGATAATCATTAAAGTCTGATCTAACTCCGACAGGCTCGAGAGCATGGGAATCATAATGGTAGCTTGACCGGTGATTGCAGCTCGAAAAATCGCTCTCAGTTGTGGTTTGAAAAGATCCGGTTCGCGCAGGCAAAGCCGGATCGCACGTAGCCCTAGCGCTGGATTGACGGTGTTTTGGCTATTGCTACGGCCACCGTCTACCTGTTTGTCTGCACCGAGATCGAGTGTGCGGATAGCAACAGGGCCTGGAGAGTGTTCCAGAACCTGGCAGTAAGCGCTGTATTGTTCTGATTCGCTGGGTTGCTGATGAGCGTTCATGAAAAGAAACTCAGTGCGATACAGCCCGATGCCGTCGGCGCCGGCAGCGGGCAGTACATCAAGGTCCTCTGGCAATTCAACATTGGCAAGAAGGCGAACGATACAACCATCCTGCGTTTGCGCCTTTTCTGCCCGCAGTGATTGGAGCGAAAGTGTCCGCGCCTGCGCTTGATCTCGACGATGTTGGAACTCTGCTAGTAAGGTTTCATCCGGTGCCACCAGAACTGTGTTGTTTGCACCATCGATGACCAGAAGATCGTCGTTACGGATGTAGTCGATGGTGCCGTGCAGGCCCAACACGGCGGGAACACGCAAACTTCTCGCTAGAATGGCAGTGTGAGAAATGGGGCCGCCAAAGCGCGTGACAAAGCCGTTCATGTGTCGATGTCGCAACATCACAGTATCGGCGGGAGTGAGATCGGCCGCCACAACAATGTGACCGGCCAGATCGTTGGCCAGTCTGTTATCCGCCTCAGTAGGTGCCTGTTGCAATGACAACAAAATGCGATCAACAACCTGAATGACATCGTTTTGCTTACTGCGCAGATACGAATCTTCAATGCCCTCAAAAAACGTGATCAACTTATCGGCATTCAGTTTCAACGCCCATTCTGCGTTCTTCTTTTGTTCGCGAATGGTGTTGATTGGAGCGGTGGCAATCACGGGGTCGTCCAACATCAGTAGATGAACGTCGATAAAGGCCCGTGTCTCCGGCGGGGCATCCAGCGGTAGATTGTCTGCCAGGTGCATCAACCCCTCTCGCGCATCGTTAACTGCGAAACGCAACCGGGATATTTCGTCATCGATCTGATCGTTTGTTAACAGGTGCCGCGAGATTGTTCGCGCAGGATTGCCGAGAACAACCGCGCGGCCGATAGCGATGTGACGGCCAATGCCTGTGCCGAAAAGCGACAGCATTATTCGTGCTCGTCGAAGCGGTTTTCAAACAGGCCGACAATGTCGTGCATTGCGTTTTCTGCGTCTTCGCCTTCGATGGTTATTGTCATGGTTGTCCCCTGTGTCGCAGCAAGCATCATGAGGCCCATGATGCTCTTACCGTCGACAGTTTCGGAGTCGGTACCGATCAGTATCGAGCTGGTATAACGACCTGCAGATTTGACGAGTTTGGCGGAGGCACGAGCATGTAACCCCAATCGGTTGATGACTTTCGTTTGGCGTTCGAGTTTCATTCCGTCGTTGCCTTTTGTCACCGACGTGCCAGACTCAGACGGTCGTCAGGCAATCCGTAATTAGGTTAGGAGATTGAAAAGATCATCGCAACTTGTCGCTGCATGAAAATCAGCGCGTCGGGCAGGGTCATCACTCAGTTTGGCTAACGCAGCAAGAATTTGAAGGTGTGTTTCAGTGGCATCTGCGGGCACGACCAGGGCAAGCACGAGTGATACGGGTTCTCCATCAAGGGCATCAAAAGACAGGGGCCTGGTCAGTCGAAGAACGGCGGCAGTTGGTGTCTGAATACCGTTCAGTCGCGCATGTGGAATCGCAATGCCGTGACCAATACCCGTGCTGCCCAATCGTTCTCGTGCAACAAGCAGATGGAAAACCGTGTCTTTATTGAGAGAAGAGTTTCCGCGGATCAATAACGTTGCGACTTCTTCCATCAGGCGTTTCTTGCTTGAGACAGAGACATCGATGGCTACCTGATCCAGCGCTAGGAGGCCGTGCAAGACGCCGTTAGGGCGACTGCTGCCTGATGGGTTCAGGTGTGTTGGACTAGACAATCGGTTTTCTCCAGACCGGAAGAGTGAAATACTTATTAGCCCGACCGTAGGCTTAGGCAATGGTTCCCTTGCTTAAGGCTGGGGCGTTGATTTTGCGTCGTTGACTCGCGGTCAGGATTCGCAGGTCGTTACGGTATTTAGCCACTGTCCGACGAGCGATTTGAATCCCTCTCGTATCCAATGCCAGCGCAATATCCTTGTCGCTAAGGCGTGTCTCCGGTTGCTCGCATTGTATCATTTCGCGGATGTAATCCTTGACCGCTGCGCTGGAAATATCGTCACTATTGGTGACGGTGACGTGACCCGAAAACAACTTTTTGAGAGAAAGTATGCCGCGCGGCGTCAGGATTGTTTTTTGATTAATGGCGCGTGACACGGTGGAGGCGTGGATGTTTAGTATGGTTGCGATGTCCTGGAGCGTTAGTGGTTTAAGCGGTGCTGTACGGTTTTCAAGGTAATCAGATTGGTGTTCAACGATCGCTCGCCCGATACCTAGAACGGAATGATAGCGAAATGCTAGGTTGCGTATCCACCACCGCGCATCTCGAAATTGTTGCTTTAGAAAGTGTTGCGCCTCAGATGACAGATCTGATGGAAAATCCTGCCAGTAATTTTCGTTGAGATAGAGTCGATGCTCGTTGGCCGGATGCAGGCGCACATGCCATCCGTTCGTCAGTTGTTCTGCAATGAGGGCGGGGGGCCCTAAATCCGGTGTTATCGTTTGTTCGATGATCCCCGGTCGCGGATTGAGTTTACGCACCAAGTCCGTAGCTAGGCCCAGTTCATAGCTGGAAACGCCAATAGCTTTTTGGAGCGTATCGTAGTTGGGCTCTGCCATTAATGGCAGATGATCAGACACGATCGTTAAGGCGATATCCAGAGCTGCTGGTGGAGTAACTCGTTGTGCTTCTAACTGTAATAACAGACATTCTCTAAGATCTCGGGCACCGACCCCGATTGGTTCAAGCTGTTGTATGTGTTGTAGACAGCGTTCGAATATGTCCTCGCTGAGCGGTGTGGGTAAGGTGAGGGTCTCTTGGACATCACTGAATGAGTCAGCGAGATAGCCCCGCTCATCAAGACAATCGATAAGCATCTCTGTGACGATTTGTTCAAGCCTATCGAGGTGGTGTATTGATAGTTGCTGTTTCAGGCGCTCGCTCAAGGTTTCGTTTGCCGCAATCATATCCAGCATATTTACTGGCACAAGTGTGTTCCCCGATCGCTCGTTGAGGGATTGATTGTCGTGCTCGAGAAATGGATTACCCTCGACTACTGCGCTCAACTCATTTCGTAGAGCCAATGATTCGCATTGCAGTACGCGAAGCGACTGTTGCAGTCTAGGCGTAGGACGCAGGCGCTGACTGTGCCTGAGTTGGAGACGCTGTTTCATGCGGATGGGGTTGAACGTTGATATTAGGAAATAGGGGGTCTAAAGTTGGAATTCCTGCCCAAGGTATCTGGTGCGAACGCTGTTGTTCTTGAGAATGTCGTCAGGACTTCCGGCCGCCAATACCATTCCATCAGCGATGATGTAAGCGCGGTCACAGATACTCAAGGCCTCGCGGACGTTGTGATCAGTGATGAGCACCCCAATACCTGCTTCGCGGAGCTGTGTTATGGCGTTCCGGATATCGCCGATGGATATGGGATCAATACCAGCGAACGGCTCGTCGAGCAGCATGAATAAAGGTTTGAGAACGACAGCACGGGCAATTTCGACTCGGCGACGTTCACCGCCTGACAGCGTCGCGCCTTTGCTGTCACGTTTGTGGGCAATACCAAAGTCAGTCAAGATCTTGTCAGTACGGTGTTGACGCTCTTGTGCCGTTAATGCCGGTAAGGCTTCGAGGACTGCCAGCAAGTTCTCCTCTACAGTCAGCCGGCGAAAAATAGAGGGCTCTTGCGGTAGATAGCCGATGCCAAGGCGCGCGCGCTGATGCATGGGTAGATGCGTGACGTTTTGGCTATTGAGTACGATAGAACCTTCGTCGGGCCGAAGCAGGCCACAGATCAGGTCAAAACAGGTTGTTTTGCCTGCACCGTTGGGGCCCAGCAAGCCGACGATTTCTCCACCGTTGAGGGCCATGTCCACATGGTTAACCACCGCTAATTTGTTGAAGTTCTTGACGAGCCCCTGTGTTTTGAGTGTCGTCAAAGTTGATCCTCCGTTGTTGTCAGTAAATCGGCGTTTACGCTGATTCAATACAAGGATTTATTTTGGTGTTGCTACCGGACGAAGTGTGTCTGCCGTGACCCAAGCAGCGACCTTGGTAGGCAGGTCAATTGCGCTCCAAAGACCTCGCTGCCCGATTACGTTGACCTGGTCTCCCCGATTGAGAAAACCGACCACTACGGACGTTGTGTCTGTTGAGGGCTTGGTGCGAATTCGAATACCGTTTGCCTGCACTGAAGAGTGGTCAGCCGTTTTCGTTAAGTATTTTCCATAAACCCACAGTCGGAGTGTGCCTGATGGAGGGATGACCCTGACCCAATCCTTGGCCCGAGAGTGCACGACGATGGGCGTATTCGGGGGAAACTGGCCAATTATCAAACTGTCAACTGAGGGTTGAGCATACACGACGCTGGGGCCGATGATCACATCACTGGATACGGAGGCATCCTCTCCAGTGTTGGCCGATTTTCTGTCCAGCGCATCGGGGCGCATGACCATCCGCGCGCGTGTGGTCGTGGCTAAACTGGATTTAACCGAGCATTCGCCACCCAGAGTGGTTTGAGTGACCGAATTGGTGTCGCCGCGCACTCGGAGTTTGCCAGAGCGGAGATTATAAATAATGGTATCCCCACAGACCGTATCTTGTTGCTGTTTAAGGCTTGCCGCGCCTCGTATAGTCATTTCGTTTTTGACCTCGTCCATTTCAATCGATTGCCCCTTACCGACGACGTCGTAGTTTTTTCCCTCAGGTCGTTGACGAAATGTGGCCGGTCGCCCCGGTTGCCCAGTGGCTAAGGCTCGTTCAAGTTGTTCATTGGAAAAAGTCATTTTAATTTGATCGGCGAGTATCCTGATGAATCCTTCCTGAGGATACACGCCGATCGTGACCGATACATTCCCGAGGTAAAGTCGCCGGCCAGATTTGAGATCCATTTCAACTTCGTCAGCCTTAATGTCAACCGGTTGATCGCGATCATCAGACCCGCTCGAGGCTAATGGAAAGACAAGTATGGCGGTGATCAAGCACCGAAGGAGCGAACGGTAAGTAAACATGTGGAGCCCCAGGGTATTGATCGTAATGGTGGACGCTTCCGACGCTAACCTTTGGAGGCAAGCCGTATCGTGAGTCGTTTGGTGTCGGTTACGGTGTTGGGTCGATCCGTCGTTTGTTTCTGAACAATCCGTACATTGCCAGTGAGGGTGAGCTCACTACCGTCGGCCTTGATTTCTCCATTCTCAGCCGTCGTTTTGCGCTCACCGTGTTGTTCGTCAAATTGTGTAAGCTGAGGACGCTCCAGAATAGCCGGATCATTTTCAGCATCGCGGTGTTGTCGCTGGGCGGTGAGCAAAAAACGAATCCCATTTTCATCGCGGCCGCTGATTCGCACACCTTCAATGTAATAATCCTCGCCTTTAGGCTGAGTCGTTGCCTCTCTGGGCGCGTCGGAAGGGTCAAAAGTAGCGTCCAGCCACAGGCTCAGACCAACCAGTGCGAGCAGGGTAAATGCAACGGAGATTTTTTCGAGAGATTGCATTAGGTCTTAAAAAATACCCGCCCGAACCAGGTCAAGCATGTTCAGGGCCCCGATGGGTTCGCGCGCGTCGTTTATGGCGAACAATCCGTTAATTGAACCCTCACGCATCACAACGACGGTTTCTGCTGCCAACGCATCGGCTGATGTCGTTTGGGGATGAGCCGTCATAACGTCATCAATCAAGGCATCATAGAGGTTAATCGACTGGTTGAGCGCTCGACGTAGATCGCCATCGGTAAAGATGCCAACGAGTTTTCCTTCCTTATCCACAACCCCCGTCATACCAAGCCCCTTGCTGGTCATTTCTAGGAGAGCTTCGGGCAGCACCGTGCCGCAGTCGACCAACGGCATTCTATTTTGGCTATGCATGATGTCGCGGACGTAGACCAGGGCACGCCGGCCGAGGATGCCACCTGGATGATTGTCTCCAAAATCTGTTATCCCAAAGCCGCGTTCGTTGAAGATCGCAACGGCAAGTGCATCGCCCATAGCCAGTGCGGTTGTTGTGCTGGCCGTTGGCGTCAGATTAAGTGGGCAGGCTTCGCGCATCACACTGACATCGAGGCAGACATCAGCGGCTTGGCCAATCGCAGAGTGTTTAGACCCTGTTAAGCCAATCAGTTTGGCGCCAATGCGCTTGATCAGAGGAAGTATCGTCAGGATTTCGGGTGTTTCACCAGAATTGGAAATGATCAGGATCACGTCTCCCGATAGAATCATTCCAAGGTCACCATGGCTGGCCTCGCCCGGATGAACAAAGAAGGCAGGACTACCGGTGCTGGCCAAGGTGGCTGCAATCTTTCTGCCGATGTGTCCTGACTTACCCATACCGGAGACCACAATTCGACCACTGCAAGCCATTAGCATCTGACAAGCGTGATCAAAAGAATCATCGAGGCGTTGCGCCAGTTGTTCCAGAGCGTCGCGCTCTAGTTCAATCACGGCACGGCCCTCGCGAGAAAAGTTGGCCGATTCCATTCTATTTTTAACCTGCGACTCCCCTTGGCGGGGTAAATCGCTATTCTAAATGAAGCAGCCGTCAGGAACTGGCCGCTTTGTATTGAGACTATGT
>LWDU01041532.1_pt1 | contig 25033 bp, 25 predicted proteins | sample 727161 | NCBI WGS metagenome assembly LWDU01 (sample SAMN04566230, study PRJNA314399) | hydrothermal vent metagenome | isolation source: deep sea hydrothermal plume seawater | place: Mexico: Gulf of California, Guaymas Basin | collected 2004-07-11
AGAGCCGTAAAGCTCGTGACATCGGCATGGCGGATCGGACCCCGTAGGGCCTGACTTCGTAAGACGCGCACGCCACGACTCCCCGCCCGCCGGTGCCCCCAATGATCAGTAGTTTCCCGATCAGGTCCGGGTTAATCGAGCGCTCTGCGGCGGCGAAAAATGCGTCGATATCGACGTGGAATATGGTGCGCTCGACGGCCACCGATGGCCTCCCATGCTCGTGGCAGGACGTGGTACAGCACAATTTCACTGGACACGAGCGTAGCACCGGCGCTTCCGCGCTCCAAGTCCGCGTGTCCGGATTCTCGCGCGTCTCGGGTTCTCGCGTCCGGGCAAGCTACGCCGGCGGCGAACAGTCGCCCACTTCAAACCAGTCACGACTTCGGTGCAGGTCGTTATTTCCGGACCATACCGATGACGGTACCGCTATCGCCTCGCCCGGGATCACAAACCTGATGCCGTAACGCTTTCCAATCGGACCTTCTGGGAATAGTCCGGTGGCGGTGACCGAAGATTTATCCTCCGACGCCAGGTCGATTTCACTCTCAAAGAAGATCGAAATCAAACGTTCCTCGTCCACGAGAGCGATGCAGTACGGAGTTTGCCAGGTGACTCTGTCCAGATTTTCAAATTCGATGCTGAATGAGCTTTGCTCGCCACCGACGTGTTTGTTGGCCTCTCCAGAGATATTGACGATTCTGTCTGTTTCAAAGGTCCATCCGAACCTGAAACTGGCGTCTGTGTTGGCGCAGGCCACTGCCAGCAATATCACCGTCATCGCTGTCGCCAGAATGATGCCGGGGGGGCGATTCATCAGGCGTCGTTCAAGGTACGCAGTAGGTTTGCCATTTCCACGGACGCTTCCGCGTACCCGGAGGCGTGGTCGATGCGTGCGTAGGCCTGGTCCGTGGTGTACGTAGTCTGGACGCCGAATATCACCGGAACTCCGGTATCGACGGACAAGCGGGCGATGCCGTCTGCGGACTCTTTCGAGACGTACTCGAAATGGGCCGTCTCACCTTCGATAACCGCGCCTATGCAGATCACTGAATCATAGTTGTCGGAGCGCGCCATAGCTGCTGCTGTGACCGGTATCTCAAACGCCCCGGGTACATATGCGACGGTGACATCGGCATCCGATACACCAAGCTCCCCGAGCCGCGCCAGGGCTGACTGCAGCATGCGGTCCGTGATGTAGCTGTTAAAGCGCGCAACCACGATGCCGATCCGTAAGCCGGACCCGTCGCTGTGGCCGTTCAATTCTCTTGGCATAACGCCGGCGGCTACCCGTCCAACCCCGCGCCGGACAATGTGTGACCCATTCGGTCCCGCTTCGTCTTCAGGTAGCGACGATTCTCGGGGTTGGGAGGCGCTTCCAGCCCGACCTGATTGATCTCAAGTCCGTAGCCGTGAAGACCGATTACTTTGCGGGGGTTGTTGGTCATTTGATTGAACTTCTTCACGCCTAGATCGACCAGGATCTGAGCGCCCACACCGTAGTGGCGGAGGTCCATGGCGAATCCGAGATGCTCGTTGGCCTCGATAGTATCGAGACCCTCGTCCTGCAACTGGTACGCCTTCAGCTTGTTGTGGAGGCCAATTCCACGGCCCTCTTGGCGCATGTAAAGCAAGACACCCCGTCCTTCATCGGCGATGGCCTTCCGAGCCATTTCAACCTGGATGCCACATTCACAGCGGAGGCTTCCGAAGACGTCACCGGTCAAACACTCTGAGTGGATTCGGCCAAGGACCGGGTTCCCATCTGAGACATCTCCCATCACCAGAGCGACGTGCTCGTCATGGTCAACGAAACTCCGGTACGCGATGGCGGTAAATTCCCCCTCCGGGGTTGGGAGTCGTGTTTCGGCGACCCGCTCCACGAGCTTCTCGTGCCGAAAGCGGTACTCGATGATGTCTGCGACGCTAACGATCGGGATGTCGAACTCGGTGGAAAGCAATTCCAGCTCCGCCCGGCGGGCCATCGTTCCGTCCTCGTTCATCACTTCACATATAACTGCGGCCTCGCGCTGCCCGGCCATCCGGGCCAGATCCACGGAAGCCTCTGTCTGTCCGGCACGCACGAGTACGCCACCAGATGCGTACCTGAGGGGGAAGATGTGACCCGGCCGTGCCAGGTTTGCGGGCACAGATTCCGGGTTTGCAAGCAGTTGCACCGTATGCGAGCGGTCTGCGGAGGAGATACCAGTCGTTATACCGTCCGCAGCGTCGACCGATACGGTGAACGCGGTGCCTAGCGAAGCCGTATTCCGGTTGACCATCAGGGGGATGTCCAGTCGCTCCAAGTCTACGCCGAGCATTGGCACGCAGATCAGGCCGCGGCCAACGCTAGCCATGAAGTTGATGGCTTCTGGCGTGATGAAATCGGCCGCCATCGCCAAGTCACCTTCGTTCTCGCGATCTTCGTCGTCAACGATGATGACCATACGGCCCGCTCCATACCGCTTTATCGCGGCCTCAACGCTTCTGGTCGATTCTTCTGCGCCGGGTACGTTATTGGCGGGGTCAGCTTCCGGTGTGGTCGGCAAGCAACTTCTCCAGATATGGGCGGGCCATCTGCTCGACGTACTTTGCGGTAACGTCGACTTCGATGTTCACTTTTGAACCCGCTGTCCGCTCTGCGATGGTCGTATGTTCGTATGTGTAAGGGATTATCGCGACGGAGAAACCGTCATCGTCCCGGTCCACCACGGTCAGGCTTGTGCCGTCGATGGTGATAAACCCCTTCGAAACGATGTAACGCATTATAGATTCGTCGGCGATAAATCGTATAACGATCGAATCCCCGTCTTTCTCCACAGCCGAGACCTCGGCTATGCCGTCGACGTGGCCCTGCACCATGTGGCCGCCGATGCGCCCACCTTCCGCCAAGGAACGCTCCAGGTTGACGCGGTCGCCCGGTTTCAGTTCGGGCAGGTTGGTACGGCTCAGTGTCTCCGGAACGACCTCGACGGACAGTTCACCTTCTTCACCGGCGACAACGGTCAGGCAGGCGCCTGCAACGCAAATTGATTCCGATTCTTTGAGTCCGGTCGTGACATCTGGCGCGTGGATAGTAAGTTTCATTCCCTCGAACGAGAGGACTTCGCCAACTTCTTCAACTATTCCGGTAAACATGCGGTGCGTTTAGATGTGTTGTGTTTACGCTGCCGCTATTGCGGCGCGTATCCCGTGATGAGAACATCCGATCCAATTTGCTCAACACGGATACGGTCAAGTTTAAGCGCGCTCGACACCTCCGATACACCAATCCCGCCGACGGCGGTCAATGCATCGGCACCCCCGAGAATGATGGGAGCTATAAAAGCTGCCACTTTGTCGGCCAGCCCGGCGTCGATCACAGAACCCGTGAGGGCGGCGCCGGCTTCCATCATTACGTTGATACATCCCCGTTCGCCAAGGAGGTCCAACAGGCTTTTGAAGTCAATCCCGCCCGACTTGGAGCGAGGAAGTTGAACCGCCTCTAGGCCGGGTGCGTCGAGCGTTAATTTACATCCTTCTGCCTGGACCCACAGTATGTCGCCCGGCTCGGCCAGTAACGCAGCTGTAGACGGCATCCGGCCGTCGCTATCGACGATCACCCGGAGCCGAGGTCTACCGGTCACACCGTCCAGTCGCGCCGTCAAGCGAGGATCGTCGGCAAGCACAGTGCCTATTCCGGTGATCAGCGCGTCAGCCTGAGCACGCATCAGGTGAGCTCGCTCCCGGGCCGCTTCCGATGTGATCCACTGGGAGTCACCGGTACGGGTCGCGATACGACCATCAAGGCTGGCGGCGAACTTCACGGTAACGAACGGTCTCCCGGTCGCAATGTGGTGTAGAAACCCTTCAAGTGACTCCATCGCCCTTTCGATGAGGTCCCCTTCAAGAGGCATGGCGACCTGTATTCCGGCCTCCCGCAGTTTACGGAACCCCTCGCCATCCACGCGCGGATCAGGGTCTCCGACCGGGCAAACAACTCGATCGATCCCGGCTGCGATAAGCGCATCTACGCACGGACCTGTGACGTGGGTGTGTGAGCATGGCTCAAGCGTCGTGTAGATGGTGGCTCTACGCGCCCGCTCGCCGGCCTGTTGGATGGCGACGACCTCGGCATGCCGTTCGGGTGCTGGTTCGGTTCGCCCCTCTCCGACTACCTCGCCGTCACGGACTATTACGGCGCCCACGGACGGGCGAGGCGATACCTCTCCCAGTCCGGCACGGCCGAGTTCGATGGCCCGTTCCATGTACCGTCGTTGGTTCGAGACTCCCGATGCCACGGCTAATCTTCCTGGCCCGTTCGACGCTCGTCGAAATCGATATGCAACCGGGAAGTGGTGGGTTCTGACTGGCCCTGGTAACGGCTGCCAAGTTCGCTCGAACCGTACCGCCGATCGACCCCGGTGCTCATTCTCTGGAACGATATCTGGCCAATCCGCATGCCGGAATAGAGCGTGATCGGCAAGCGTGCGACGTTCGTCAGTTCAAGGGTCAGATTGCCCTTCCATCCCGGATCTATGTACCCGGCGGTCGAGTGGATAACGAGGCCTATACGTCCGAGCGAACTCTTGCCCTCCAGTCGCGCCACGATGTCGTTCGGCAGCTAGCACGAACTCGCCCGGATGGAGGATGAATGGCTTGTCGTCAGGAATCTCTTGTCGTTCCGTCAGGTCAGACAGGTCTTCACGGACATCGATATATGGCTTGCTGGAGTTCCTGAACACGAGGATGGGTTTATCAAGGTGCAAGTCCACGCTGGCCGGTTGGATATCGCGTTCGTTGAGCGGGTCGATAACGATTTGCCGGGCTGCGAGCGCTTTCTTGATTGAACGGTCGCTAAGGACCATATGGGTTCCTGATTCTGTTTGTGTCGGGATGTGTAGTGACGTGCCACCCGGGCCGAAATTCTACTAGACCGGGCGGGAGCGCGATGCCGCAGGTAATCGTAATCGAGCGCGGGCAGAGATGGTTGTGAAGTCACTAAGTGTTCATGCAGCCTATACGGTCACGGCGTACTAGAAGTGCTTCTGCATCTTGTCATTCTTTGCGGCGCGCGAGAAAGAATGACGGTTTACTGGATACGCGGTAGCAAGTGTGGGTGCTTTGATCTCTTCAAAACGCGTCCACAAAAAAGTAGGCGCACGTTGCTGACGTGCGCCTACAGGGGAGGAGGGGTAGCAATGTTTCCATCCCGCTTACTGGGTTGTACGGACTACCGGGCCGCAGGGATCACAATTGCGAAAACTGCCGACACGCTAGCCGTCACGTCCACATCGCCGGAACTGATCTGAGTCGGGGCAAAAGAACGAGCCTGATCGCCACTAAAGGCTGCCTCGGCGGCAGCAAAAATCGGCGCAGGGGAGGTACCTCCGGTCTCCTCAAGGTACACGACCGGCCCAAGTTCAACCCCGAGGATCCCTGCGTAAAGCTCAGCCTTGTCGTGAGCATCACGTGCCGCGAGGTCCCGGGCGGCGGCGGCGTACAAGGCAGGGTTGTCCAAACCGAAGCTAATCCCGTTAATCCGGACTTCGTCGCCCGCAGCTTCGGAAACCTGATCGATCACGTTTCCGACCTCACCTAGGTCACGAATGGTGACCTCTGCGGAGTTGGACACAATGTATCCGATTATGACGTATTCGCCGTACTTACCCAGCGCCGAGTCGCGTTCCACGTAAGTTGACTGCGGCTGGATATTGAAGTTCCGGGTGATGATGTCATCCTCGGCAACGCCGGCGCCGGTAAGAGCACTACGCGCGGAATCCATCGTCTCTGCCGCAACCTGGCGGGCATCGCTTACAGTGGTCGCTCGAGCTTCCACCATGAGGCTTAGCGTCGCAATGTTCGGGTCTACGGCAACGGTGCCACGTCCCGAGGTGGAGATCCCAACCTGCTGGAACCCGCCGCTTACCTGGCTGACCGCAACGCGTGCGAAATCATTGAACTCGATGGGAACCGCTTGTGTGGACGGGGCGTAAATGGTCCCGGCGGGCACATTGGTGATCTGGCCGATCGGGGCGACGGTCGCCAATCCGTCCTCTTCCGAGTTCGAGCTGCAAGCCACAGTGGCGACCATCGTCAGCGCAATTACGCCGCCGATGAAGACCGCTTTCCTAGGCCGAATCTTCTCCAGCATTTTTCTCTCTCCTGACAGCCGTGTTCGGAGTCTTTACACGGGCAAATAAATTCGGGCCGTTTGTCTTTGTGTCGACCCGTCACAACTACAGACGCTCACAGGCCCGCAAATGTTGCCGCCCTGTACGGAGGGCCGGTTTGAAGTCCGTTTAATGTCAAGATAAAAAGTACTCCTCCGAAACAGTCCGCAATTCGCCTAGTCACTCCGTCATTCCCACCGGCGTGAGAATGACATTGAAGACCAGACCCTGATAATCGAGGATGAGATGATTGAACGCATCTAGGTCGCTATACCTGCTACGCGAATCAGAATTTCACCTTGGGAAGTGTCATCTTCGGCCAAATTGGAGATGTTTCAAGCGCCCCTGGGTGGTGTTTCGACGGGCCAAGTTTTCTTTTGTGTCGGCTCCACTTTGACCGATGTACCCTGATAATCCTAGGCAAAGCTGGGAAAGCGATACATACAACCACGAAGACGGACGCGGCGTACTCTTACCTACAATCAGGTAGATAAATTCATGAGACCTCTTGATTCTTGATCTCCCAGCTTCTTCCTGACCAACCTGGAGTTTCCTAGGGCCTTTGAAATCTATACGTGATATATCTGAGACCGCCATCACGGCGGTCCTCATCTTCGTGATCCTCCAGATCTCCACCCAGTCCTTCCGCGTGGATGGCAGGAGCATGGACCCGACGATGGCTGACGGCCAGCACGTCCTGATCAATAAATTCATATACGCAAGCGCGGATCGCGGCATCTTTGGCGACATTCTGCTCGCCATCAAGGGCGGTGATGACGGTGAACGCGCTTACCTGTTCCACGCGCCGCAACGTGACGATGTGATCGTATTCACCCCGCCCACCGGCCCGGTCGCGGAATTTCTTGTAAAACGTGTAATAGGGATTCCGCGGGACGAGATCGATATCCGCGGCGGTCAGGTCTGGGTGAACGGAGAGCCTCGCGACGAGTCGTTTCCGGTCACCCGTGAAAACGGGGGGGTTTATCCCCTCACGGTCGATGCCGACCATTTGTTCGTGCTGGGCGACAATCGCGGCACATCTAACGATTCGCGCACCTGGGGACAGCTCCCGGCGAGGAACGTGGTGGGGCGCGTCTGGTTTGGATACTGGCCGCCGGAGCAGATGAAACTGTTCTCGTCCGTAGGATCAGTCATCACCCAGATCAATCTGGGCACCCCGGTCGGTTTGCTAAGGTAATCACAGCCCCCTGTCGCCCTCTAGGCGAACTGCTGAACCCTCACGGGCACACTTGCATGGGGCTTGCGCGTCTTACGTAGATCGTGAGCTTAGGGTAAAGTTGGGCCATCCCATACTGGTGGTCCGTACTTCGATCAAAATCTGTGTTTCAGGCGGTCGGATATCGAATCCAAATTTGTGACGAATTCAGGAGGATCCGATGGTGGATGAGCGGCTCACGACCATGGCCCACCTGCTCCGACGTGCAGGGTTTGGCTCTTCACGTGATGAACTTGAAGAGTACGCGGCACGGCCTTACGAAGATGTGGTCGACGATCTCGTGAATCCCGAGCGGTTTGAGCCCCTGGACGAAGACACTCTCGAACGCTTCTACCCACACATCTTCTCTAACAAGGACAACCCGGCCGTTTGGAATGGCAGGTGGTTCTGGCGGATGGTCAACACGCGACGCCCCCTTGAAGAGAAGATGACCCTGTTCTGGCACCACGTATTCGCCACGGGCTGGACCAAGAGCGAGCACACGCCGTCGATGGTCATCCACATCGAGATGCTCCGGAAGAACGGCCTGCAGAACTTCCGGACGCTGTTGCTTGAGATATCCAAAGACCCGGCCATGAGCTTCTGGCTGGACAACTCCGAGAACCACGGTAACGCCCCGAACGAGAACTACGGCCGGGAGTTGCTTGAGCTGTTCTCGATGGGAATCGGCACATACGACGAGCCGGACGTTAAGGACGCAGCGCGCGCCTTTACCGGCTGGACCTTCGAGCAGCCACTCCCGCTCTACCCGACCGGTCACTATAACGCCAGGTTCCAGTTCCGGCCGGAAGACCACGATAACTCTGAGAAGACGTTCCTCGGGGTGACGGGCAACCTCAACGGCGAAGACATCATCGATCTCATCGTCAAACAGGAGGCGAACGCCCGGTTCATCTGCCGCCACATCTACAACTTCTTTGTTGCAGACGAGCCTCAGATCCCGGCCTGGAGCGTGACGCCGCCACAGGACGAGGCGGGGATAGACATTCTTGTCAAGTCGTACATGGATTCGGACGCGGACATCCGAACCGTGATGAAGACGCTGTTCCTGTCCGACTTCTTCAAAGAGGCTCGTGGTAAACGGGTCAAGTGCCCGGCGGAGTTCATCGCCGGCACGATAAAGCTCACCGGCGAGTTCCGAGAGATCGAACCCGGACTACCTACGCTGGACGCGGCGAGCGTCGTAATGGGCCAGAAACTGATGGACCCGCCGACGGTCGAAGGCTGGCACACGGGGAAGGAATGGATAGACGGAGGGACGCTCACGGAGCGCATCAACTTCGCCACCGCCCGCGTCGGCAACCCGGAGATGCCGGGTACGAGGGCGATCATAGACCGGCTTTCCGGCTCAGGTGATCCGATCACCCCGGCCGAACTCGTTGACGGCGTCCTGGACCTCGCCGGTCCCATCGAGGTGGCGGACGAGACGCGCACGGCGCTGTTGCAACTCGCCGAACTGGATGGCGACCTCGAATTCGGCAGTTCGTCCGATCGCACGAAGAGCGAGGACCGGATTGCTCGGACGCTGGCCCTCGCGGTCGCATCCCGGGAGTACCAGTTCGCTTAATTGAATCATCGGACTGCCTCGGCAACTAGGCAGGCGCCTAAAATCAGTCGCATCAGGAACCGGCCTCCAACGATCCTCAGGCGAAGGGCCGGTTCACCGCAAACCAGGGGAGGACCGATCAGACATGACGACCAACGGAAACAGCGCTAACGGGACCCAAAAAGACCCCGTACTGCCCGTACTGGTTGTGGTGCAGCTCTCAGGCGGCAACGATTTCATGAACACCCTGATCCCGTACACGGCCGGGATGTACTACGACAACCGGCCGCTCGTGGGGATCCCGGAGGACAAGTCCCTCCCGATCAACGACACGCTGGCATTCCACCCGTCCGCAGCGCCATTGAAGAGCATGTTTGAGGATGGCAAGGTCGCGATCGTGCAGGGGATCGGGTACCCCAACGCCTCCCGGTCCCACTTCCGGTCGATGGACATCTGGCACACGTGTGAGCCTGAAATCATCGCAACCGAGGGCTGGCTGGCCAAGGTGATCAAACAGTTCGACCCCAACTCAGCGAACCCTCTGACGGGCGTCAGCTTCGGACGCGGCCTGCCGCGTGCGATGGCCGCACCGGGCGTCGTTGCCACATCTGTGGACGATCTCGACAATTACGGTCTGATGACCAGCATCGAGGCTGACCAGCGGCGCGCCGAGGACCTTGCGATCTTCAAGCGTATGTACACGCCTGCCATCGGTTCAGGGCTCGTCATGGATTACTTCAGCGATACCGGCCAGAGCGTTCTCTCCGGGGCAGACCTGATCAAGGTCGCACCACAGCGATACACGTCAACTGTTGAGTACGGAGACAACCCGATCGCCAAATCCCTACGGGATGTCGCACGGGTCCACACGGCGGAACTCGGCACCCGAATTTTCTACACGCAGCACGGCGGATATGACCACCACGCGCAAGAAGTGCCGACTCACGCCCGACTGCTCGCAGAACTGACCGGCGCGATCAGCGACTTCTGGCAGGACCTTCGGGAACACGACGCTGCGGACAACGTGTCCATGCTTGTGTTCACCGAATTCGGCCGACGCATCAAGGACAACGGTTCCGGGACCGATCATGGCTCCGGCGGCGGCGCTTTCATCATCGGCGACAACGTCGATGGCGGACTGTACGCCGAGTACCCATCGCTTGCGCAGGCGGACTGGGAGCGCGGCGAAGACCTGGCCCACACGTTCGACTTCCGCGGCGTCTACGGCACGATGCTGCAGCAGCACCTGAACGTCGACCCGGAGCCCATCGTCGGCGGCGTTTACGAGCAGCTTCACCCCTACAAAGAGACGGCGAACGCTTAGTAAGACAGCCACCTGAAACGCCCTTCAGAAAACCTCGAAACCACAGGGGACTTGGAGAACGACCATGACCACATCGGCAACGAAGCCCAGTAGCCCGCCATATGCCCTCCTGCGGGCCGGCTTCCCATTCCTGGCGACGCTTGGCATGCGTCGTGTCACCACTTACCCAATGGACATCGTCATGGGAGACNNNCCTGGGCGGCGGGAAGCTGCTGTGGCCGGTACAGATGATTCGCGACGCCGCCGGCACACTATATGTTTCTGACGAAGGCAGTCACCAGATCCTCAAGTTCAATCAGGACGGCACCGACGCCGGCGATTGGGGCGAGGAAGGGTCCGCAGCGGGCCAGATGAACCGCCCATCCGGGATCGCATTTGATCCCGACGAAAACCTGTTGGTCGTGGATACCTTGAACCACCGCGTTCAGAAGTTCAACAAAGACGGCAGGTACATTTCCGGATTCGGAACTAAAGGCTCTGGCCCGGGCGAATTCGACATGCCGTGGGGCATCGCCGTGAACGGCGAGGGCGACATTTTTGTCGTGGACTGGCACAACGACCGGGTGCAGAAGTTCAATGCCGACGGCGAGTTCATCATGGAGTTCGGCTCGTCCGGCTCAGGCGATGGGGAGTTCAACCGTCCGGCCGGTATCGAGATAGATCACCACGGCGACATTTATGTCGCCGACCGCGGGAACAACCGGGTCCAGCAGTTCGCGCCGGACGGTCGGTACGTGGACAAGTTCATCGGCGATGCGACGCTCTCCAAGAGCGGTGAGACTTACGTCCGGGCCAACCCGTCCGTGCTCCGCAACCGTGAGATGGCCAATACGGAGCAGCAGAAGCGGTTCCGGGGACCGGCCGTGCTGAGGTTTGACGACGAGGGACGGATGTACGTTCCGGACTTTGGAAGCCACCGGATTCAGGTCTACAAGAAGCAGGCCTATCCACTGACGCCGGATGAGATTGCTCCGGTGCCGAATCACCCGACTCTTTACACGGTCTAACGCCGATTACAGGACGTTAAACGAGAGGCGTCCCGGTATTAACGGGACGTCTTTCTTGTTTGACCCGCAACAAAAGGGAGATGAGCCTTTTGCCGATGATGTACGGCTTCGCACAGCAGCGTAAGCAGTTGCTGGAGGTGGAGTTGGAACGGCTCCGCAACGAGATGCCGCAGCTTGGCGCGATGCGGGTCGCACTAACAGGCGATCTCGTGATGGGACACGTCACGCCGGAGACGCCACTTGAGTTGGTTGTGGTGCAGATGACGGACGAGCCATTCCACCGGAGAGCCGATTTCTGGACCACGCACCTCCGGCCACGGATTGACACAAGTTTTTTCGTTTACACGCCCGAGGAGTACGAGGAGCTGGCAGACAGCGATCCCGTTCTCGTGGCTGTGGAACGCGAGGGAGAGGTGATCATTGGCTGAATCGGCACCGCTCAAGAACGCCAGCAGGTGGATGAAGCAAGCCGGTATCGACCTGGCCGACGCGGAGTTCGTCGCCGCTTCCGGAAGGCACGCGTTAGCGTGCTTCCTGTCCCACCAGAGCGCCGAGAAGGCGGTGACCGGCTATCTACTCGCTCGCGGCGCTGAGATGGTTTGGGGACACTCGCTTGCCGATCTGTGCGAGGACGCGATGGCCGTCGAGCCCTCGTTCGATTTCATGAAGTCGATCGGGCCCCTTCTGGATAAGCACTTTCTGGGCGCTCGTTACCCGGGCGGACTACCGGGAGGTGTTCCGGCGGAGGTGTACGAGTCGTACGACTCTGAACGGGCGCTGGAGATCGCCCGGGACATCAATCAGTTCGCACAGGAACGGATCGACCAGCTACCGGTTTAAGATTGATCTGCTAAAACCACTATCTCTGCTGCCGCATGGGATAAATCAATGGCGAAATATGGCGAGGGCGACCGGGTCGTCTTACACCCAAACGTAACTGGACAGCACGGTGAGTACGAGGGCCGGATCGGCGTCGTGCTCAATATCGAGGCGGACGTGCTACACCACCATTTAGGCGGCGTCGCACAGTACCGGGTTCAGGTAGAAAATGAGAACCCCGTCGTCGCAATCTCCGTATCTGAGAAAGAGTTGAAGCGCGCAAGACGCGACGTAAGCAGTAGTTAATACGGATACCTGAAACAGGCCACCAATGGGCATATTTCTCCGCATCCTAGTCCCGATTGTGTTGTTCCCGCTGTTGCGGTGGGGCGTGCCGCGGTTCCTAGCGTGGGTAGGCCGGAGATACGACATCAAGCAGGCGGAGAAGCGCTCGGATGGGCCTGTGATCGAGGGACGGCTGACACACGAGGTGTTCCCGACACGCGATTTGCGGAACGTGGATTTCAATCAGTCAGGATAGTTGAGGGCCCGCGCCGGGCGTGGATACGTGAATTGCCCTTCGAGGGCCTCAGCGCGCCCTATGCCTGGCGCAAAGATCATTTCGGTCCCCTAAGACAGGCACGCGTCCAGTCATTCTGAGGAGCTTGCGACGAAGAATCTCGTCTCTGGAAGACGTTTGCACGACTGATTTGCCGCGCTCTCCTAGCCCGGAGATCCTTCGCCTCGACTCGGGATGACATTTGTATGTGGCAGCCCGGCCAGATATGGCGAGTGAGCACAAGCTGGCGAGGCAAATCCAGCCCCTACCCTGTTTCGGCTTTAGACGCCCTGGACCATGAAGGATTTTGTGTCCGCTGCGCGATGGCGGATCTCCGCGACCGGTGCGTATTCGGGTGAGATCGCCCACTTTTGTAGGGCTTCGACGTCTGGGAACTCAAGGATGACGATTCGGCCCGGGTTCCAGCCCCCTTCGCCTGTCGTAACTTCACCGCCACGCACGAGGTACCGACCGCCATACTGGGCGATGGTTGCCGGTACTTTGGCCTGGTATTCCTTGTAGGCTTCTTCGTCCTTGATGGTGATCTCGGCGACGGTGTAGACGGACATTTGCTGATCCTTTGTGATTGGTCAGGGGAATTCTCGATACAGACACACTAAGACCCGACTATATGCCCTCTACGCGGAATGATTTCGTGTCTGCGGCCTTGTGCCGTATTTCGCCGACCGGCGCGTACTCCGGCGAGTTGCGGAATGCCATAAGCGACTCGGTATCCGGGAACTCCAGGATGACGACCCGTTTGGGTGTCCAGCCCCCTTCGCCCGGGGTCACCTGGCCACCGCGCACCAGATATCGGCCGCCGAATTTCTCGACCAGTGGAGCTGCGAGCATCATGTATTCCTTGTAAGCCTCTGGGTCCTTAACGGTGATGTCTGATACAGAGTAGACGGCCATTCTCGGTTGTTCTCCTTGCGGGTATCGGTTGGCGTGTTGATCTGAGAAGCCCTACGGGTCTATCAGGACACCGGGGTTGAGGATGCTTGAGGGGTCTAGCGACTTTTTCGCCGCCCTTAGCGCCTTGGCAAAGGTTTCTGGCCGCTGTTTGTCGTACCAGGGCCGATGATCGCGCCCGACGGCGTGGTGATGCGTGATGGTGCCGCCCGAGGCGATCACGGCGTCCGATGCCGCCATCTTAATTTCCGCCCACTGGGACAGCTCTGAACCTGGCTTTCCAAGAGCGGTGAACGAGTAGTAAGGCGCTGGTCCGTCCGGGTAGACGTGTGTGATTCGGGCCGTCACGCTGCCGCCGCCGCAGACGCGGTTCAGCACGTCCTGAGTGGCGCTGCGCACCGAGCGATCGAACTCCGGCCATCGATCCCACGTGATCGAGGTTTCAAAGGTATCGGCGATGACGCCCAGCCCGGTGATGTCGTTCCAGTCGTATGGGAGGTTGATGAACGCCTCTCGCCACGCGCCAACAGCGCCCTGGCGTCCGGCAGAATCGCTGCTGGTCGTCGCCCCCGCTGGCGCAGGCGAGATCACTATCTCGTCGTCATTGACCAGACCTCCGGCATCCCGGGCAATCGATACGGCCTCTTTGATAAACGCGTCCTGCGGAACATCGGCGGATTCGAAACCGATGATCAGGATGGCGGTCTTGCCGTCCAGCCCGGCCATCGCCTGTCCCTCGCCGGGGTCAAGGATGCGCAGGTTAGCGGGCCAGAGCTTGGCTTGTGCGATGCCGCGTGCGGCCTCAGAGACCGACTCCAGCGACGGGAACGAGACGCCTGTAGACGCTCTGAACACCGGTCGTCCCTGTATGCGCATCCACGCCTCGGTGACGATGCCCAGGATGCCCTCGCTACCAAGCGCCAGCCGGTCGGGACTGGGGCCCGCACCGCTCCCGGGCAGCCGGAACGACTCCCATGGACCAGATGGGGTGATCATGCGCACCGATTCGACGAACTCGTCGATGCGCGTCTCGTTGGTGGCGTAGTGGCCACCGGATCGGGTGACTATCCAGCCACCTACAGTCGAGTACTCGAAGCTCTGCGGGAAGTGTCGCATCGTGAAGCCGTGTGGCTTCAGTTGTGCCTCGAACACCGGCCCGAGCGCGCCTGCCTGTACTCGCACGGCCCGAGACACATCGTCGACTTCAAGCACACGGTCCATACGTGTCATGTCGATAGTGACTAGGCCGTCGTAGCCCTCAGGCGCTTCCACACCACCGACTACCGACGAACCGCCGCCAAAAGGTGTGGCCGCGTATCCGGCGCCACCGCACCAGTCCAGTAGAGCAACGACATCAGCTTCGTTACGCGGGTAGGCGATGACGTCGGGCGGATTCTGGAAATCACCGTCGAACTTGCGCACGCGATCCCGGAAGCTATGGCCGTAGGTGTGGAATGCGCGCTCGTAGGTGTCTCCGGTGACGATCTCAGACAGGGTATCCGGGGCCTTGATACGTGGCACGCGCAGATCAAGCTGGTCAACGGAGCGAGGTTGAACGGTCTTGAGCGATACGCCAAAGCGCTCCGACATCGCCTTCGCTACCGATTCACGTTTCGCGGCGGTAGGTTCCTGAGACTCCATGCCCCATGCCCAGAAACTTCGGCGATCTGTCACGTGTGGTCCTTTTGTTGGCCGTGGGTGGAAGATTCGGCAGCAGACAAGAAGTTTAGGGGGTTGGGGGATTGCGTGAGCGGAGTGTTGTTATCCTCTTGGACTCAATTCGGGGTCCGTTCGTTTCCGGACGACAGGTCTTCTCCCTCATCTCAACCTTCTCCCGCTGGGAGAAGGGGTCACACCGAGCAGATTAATAGCCTCGGTCTGCACCTATTAACGCTCTCAATCTCGGCGCGCCTGACAACCAACCCGGGAGTCGCGGGTGCATCCACATGACGATCAGGAGAAACGGCAGCGCCAGGAGATATGAACCGATCACGTCCATCGCCCAGTGGTCGAGTTCGATTATCCGTGCTGGTCCCATCGTGACGATGAGCGATACTAGGAATACTCGCAGTACCAATCGTGCCCGGCTAGGCTTCATGTAGACGCCGGCCAAGTAAGTGAGGATGCCAAACACGATCACCGCGTGCACAACGTGCCCGCTCGGGTATCCACCAAGGCCAAACACCGCTTCCGTCCATTCAAGCTCGGCGTTTGGCCGCGGGCGTGACGCCAGATCAGTTACTAGGGTGAGTGCGGCAATACAGCCCGTCCCGAAGTAGGTCAGCGCCGCATAGCGGCCCCATGCGATCCACACAACCGGGATGATCAGGGCGAATATCCCCGGAGCAACGGTGTCGTCCGAGATGAAGTCCAGGAAGTCGACAACCGTCCGCACACCGACTACATCAAGCTTGCTAAACCAGCGGGTCAGCGTTCGCTCACCGTCAAGGAGTTCATTACTCCTGATGACAAATGTAAACGCGGTCGCCGCAATCGCCAACAGTGCGGTTGGCAGCAGCCATTTGAGCCAGTCAGCCGGGACCGGCTCGCCTGAGTATTCTGAGGACACAGCCTGATCCGTCCCCTGGCTCATACCGCGGCGTGCTCCGCGGCGCCCGTACCGGCGATCTTGCCGAATACGAAGCCGTTTGTGATTCCGGAACCGCCCGGGTAGTTCTCGTAGAATATGCCGCCGACCAGCTCGCCAGCTGCGTAAAGCCCCGGAATGGGCCGGTCCTGCGTGTCTATCACGCGCCCGGTGATATCGATCTTGAGTCCACCGAACGTGAAAGTGATGCCGCAAGTGACGGCGTATCCGGTGTACGGGGGCTTGTCCAAGCGCAACGCCCAGTTGCTTTTAGCCGGCGTGATGCCGACGGTGCCCTTCCCATCCAGGATTGCCGGGTTGTAGTGCGTGTCCTGAACGGCGGCGTTGTACTCGGAGACCGTGCGTTCCAGCTCATCCGCGTCGATATCCAGACCTATGGCCAGTTCACGGATGGTGTCGGCCTCGAACTTGGTCGTCTCACGTATGTGGTATTCGTCCCGCAGCATGTCGGTGACCTGCGAGTCGAATATCTGCACGGCAAGGCGTTGAGGCTGGTTCAGGATCTCTTTGCCGTACTTAGCGTAGGTGTAGTTCCGGAAGTCGGCGCCCTCGTCCACGAAACGCTTTCCCTCGATGTTCACGATCAAACCGAGCGGGTACGAGTGCTTCTGGAACAGGTCGGCGATGTTTCGGTCGCCACCCTCGTCAGGCGCTCCCGCGTCCCATGCCACGGCATGACAACCGCTGTAGTGGCCGTGCGATCGCGCGCCGATCTCCAGCGCCATGCGGATACCATCGCCGGTGTTGTAGCGGGTGCCACGGACCTTGGCGAGGTCCCAGCCCGGGCCGAGATAGCGGGTGCGCATTTCGGCGTTGGCCTCAAACCCGCCGCAGGCCAAAACGACCGACGATGTGACGATCTCCGTGAGCCCGTCCGGACCTCGTAATGCGATTCCTCTGATTCCGCCGACCTGGTCGATAAGCAGGTGATCGCCCATCGTGGCATAAGCGATGTCGATGCCCAGATCTACGGTGCGGTCGAAGAGGGAATCAACAAGACCCTTGCCGGCCCCCACGGTCTCGCAGGCAAGTCCGCCCCAGAACTTGTAGACGCCATCGACCAGGAACGACTGACGGCTGTACATGAGTCCCCAGCGAACGCCTTGCTCACGAAGCCAAACGGCGGTGGCATGGGCGTTGTTGACGAGAACGTCCGCCAGCTCCGGATCGGACTTCCCGCCGGTCACACGCATCAGATCGTCGTAAAAGGCGCTGCGCGGGTATGAGCCGACGTCTATCTGTGCGCGCTCGGCGTCTGAGATTTCACCGAGCAGCGGAATCAGGTCGTCAAGATCTTCGTACGGAAATCGAACAGCGCCGCCGGTGACGTACGAGTTCCCGCCACGAGCAGCCTCAGGCGCTTTCTCTAGTACGAGGACTTCGGCGCCTCCTAAATGTGCGGCGATCGCAGCGCTCAGGGCGGCGTTACCCGCGCCGACAACAACAACGTCGTACTTGTCCTTAACAGTCGGCATTCATGTCTCCGGGGCTGGTTTGGTGGTTATCAGCGGGGTGGGATATCGGGATGGACGAAGTTTACCGCCGCCGGGGGGAGTATTGCGGAATGTTGCTGCGCACCGTCATTCCCGAGTAGTCGGGAATCCAGAGTCGGTTTCCGTGCAAAAGACACCTGGCTAGCAGCCAAACGTATTCTGGATTCCCTCCTTCGGGGGAATGACGGGACGGCGCTGGGCGTTAACCGGAGTCACGTTTCTTTGTCGCAAGTGCGCTAATTGCCTCGAGCACGACTCGGTGGGCCAGTTGCGCCGTGATGTCGGACGAGTCGTATGGCGGCGACACCTCGACGACGTCCATCGCGACCAGGTGGACGTCAGAGCCGACGATGCGGCGCACGGCGCGCAGAAGTTCTCGGCCGGACAATCCGCCCGGTTCGGGTGTACCGGTGCCGGGGGCAAACGCCGGGTCTGCCACATCTATGTCTACCGACAGGTACAGGTGGTCTGCCCCGTCCAGCGCCTGCGAAATCGCCTCCGCGATCACCTCGTCAAAGCCGCGCGTCTCAATCTCCGACATCAGGTGCCAGCGCATGCCCTGTTCTTGCATCCAGTCGAACGTGTCTTTGGGAGGCCAGTAGCCTCGTAGCCCAACCTGGACGAAGTTCTTTCCGGGCACCGCCCCAGACTCGATCAGGCGCCGCATTGGGTTGCCGTGGGCAATCAAGACGCCGCCATAGCCGGACTCACCGGTGTCTGCGTGGGCGTCGAAGTGGAGGATGCCGACGTTGCCATGGCCGTACTTATCCGCAACAGCCGTGGCGGATGGCAGGGTGATCGAATGGTCGCCCCCGAGCACGATCGGCAGCGTGTCGGCATCCAGGGCTTCGCCGACTTTGGCCTTGACCGCAGCGTGGCTCAACTGGAGGTCGGACGGCGGGCAGTTAGCGTCGCCAAAGTCGACCACCTTCAGAAATTCGAGCGGGTCGATATCCAGCCCGAGGTGATACAGCGTCCGCGAGGCTGTGAAGTAGGAAGCGTCGCGGATGGCGCGGGGACCAAAGCGCGTGCCGGGTCGGTACACAACACCCATATCTACGGGCGCGCCGAGGATGGCTATGTCAGCGTCAGACGACCTCAACTCGGCGGCATCCCGGGCGAACGGGAGGTGCAGATAAGTCGGCAACCCGACAAATGCGGGATGGGGATCGTCGCCGTGGAGGTTCGTCATGAATTGTCCATTCAAATCAGAGCATGGTGGTTCGTCCGCGTCACGTGATGGTAATGCCGCCGTCCACCACGTAGGTGCCGCCTGTAGCGAATCCGGCGTCGTCTGATGCCAGGAATGCAACCCACGGAGCAATGTCTTGAGGTGTCCCGAGTCGCCCAAGCGGGGTTGCAGCCAGCATCATCTCGCGTCGTCCGTCTGGATCAGGAAAATCATCCCAGTCCGGCGTTCGCTCCAGCGCGCCGGGGCAAATCGCATTCGCCCGTATGCCTTTGTCACCGTAGTGAACGGCGATGTGGCGATTCAGGCCAAGCAAACCAGTTTTCGCCGTCATGTAAGAGACATTGGGCGTTCGGCCGATTATCGCCGTAATCGAACTGATGATAACTATCGACCCACCATCACCCTGTTTGATCATTTGCGCCAATCCGTGCTTGCAAGTCCGGAATACTCCACGCAGATTCACGTCCTGGGTTCGCTCCCACTCCTCTTCTTCCATCTCGAACAGGTTCACGTCCGTGTTGTGGCGCTGGATTCCGGCGTTTGCGACAACTACATCAAGTCTGCCGAAGACTTCAGCCGTGCGCTCAACAGCCGCCTTCACCTGGCTCTCGTCGGTCACGTCAACGGTCACCGCCAGCGCCTTGCCGCCGGCCGAGGTGATCTCCGCGGCAACGTCCTCGACTCCCTGTGCAGGGATCCCTGCCAACGTTACGGACGCGCCTAGATCCGCCATGTAGCGAGCGCTCGCGGCACCGATTCCGCTGCCGGCACCGGTGATGAGCGCCACCTTGCCATCGAGTCGCATAGGTCCTCCAGATACGTGGGTCTCGCGTGGCTTCGTTCTCAAGTCTGGATGCTAGTCGCGAACCCGGAGGGATGAATGGCGTGTCGCCTCCTCCCGGTTCAGTTTCACCTACCTGTCAACTTGCTGTCATCCTGAACACGATTCAGGATCGCCTAGTTTTACAGCAACGCTCTAATTACCCGCAAACGCAACATACCTTGTCGCCAGAAATTCGCGCGCAGGTGGAAGGAACGGATCCTGAATCAAGTTCAGGATTACGGTGGCCTCAATCCCGGGCGAATCGGGCGTCGGGAGCGTCTGGATACCCGCCCTCCGTACTGATACTCTGCCGCGAATATGACAACGACCGAACATAACCCGGACCGTACGGCTGACGTTTTAATCATCGGCGCTGGCGCTTCCGGCGCAGCGGTCGCCGCATCACTGTCCGAGGCCGGCTTCGATGTGGTCTGCATCGAACAGGGCCACTGGCAGGACTCGTTCAAGTACCCCACGGCCGACCCCGATTTCGAGTTCAAGGCGATGAGTTCGTGGTCGATCAACCCGAACAAACGCCGCCTTCCCGAGGACTACCCGGTAAACGTCGAAGACTCGGCGGTCGAACCCGTGATGTTCAACGGCGTTGGCGGAAGCACCATCATGTGGGTGGCGCACACACCGCGCCTGCACCCATCCGATTTCCGGGTCAAATCTCAGGACGGTGTGGCCGATGACTGGCCGATATCGTACGAGGACCTGGAGCCGTGGTACGACCTGAATGATCACGTCATGGGCTGCTCCGGCATATCTGGAGATCCGGCTAACCCGCCCCGCTCGGAGAGGCCGATGCCACCCATCCCGATCGGCCGGGACGGCGAAATGATCGCCGGTGCTTTCGATCGGCTCGGCTGGCACTGGTGGCCATCCGATGCCTACATCAACTCAACTCGTTACGGACAAGGACGCGACGCCTGCAATTTCTGCGGCCACAACATGATGGGTTGCTATCAGCGCGCCAAGGCTTCGACCGATCTGACGTACTGGCCACGGGCTATCGACCAGGGCGCCGAGCTTGTGACCGGCGCCCGTGTCAGGGAAATAACAACCAACTCGGCGGGCAGGGCTACCGGCGTGAACTATCTGGACGCCGAAGGTAACGACCGGCATAGAACCGCAAGATCCGTGGTGATGGCGGCTAACGGCATCGGGACGCCTCGTCTCTTGTTGCTTTCCGACTCCAAAAACCACCCTGCTGGCCTTTCAAATTCGTCAGGGCTGGTTGGGAAGAACCTGATGTTTCACATGTTTGGTGGGACCTCCGGGGTCTTCCCGGAACATGTGGAGCCGTGGGTGGGTCCAGTCGCCAACATTATTCTTTCGCAGGAGTTTTATGAGACAGATCCCGATCGTGGATTCCTGCGCGGCTACACCTTCCAAATGTCCCGTGGGCAGGGACCGGGCTCGATCGCGCGAGGTGTAGCCGGCCATCGCGTGCCCTGGGGAGAAAACCATCACGCGGTCCTGGAACGACGTTTCCGAAACACATTAGGCCTCGGCCCTATCGGCGATGATCTGCCTGAAGAACATAATTCTGTGACGCTCGATGAACGTTTAACCGACAGTTCCGGCCTCCCGGCGCCGAAGATCACGTACAGAGTCAGCGATAACTCACGCGCCTTGCTGGATCACGCCATCACACAAGGGACAAAAGTGCTGAAAGAAGCGGGCGCGACCGAGATTTTGGTCAACCCGCAATCACGAGAGACCGGCTGGCACTTGCTGGGGACGGCACGCATGGGTGATGACCCTGAGCGCTCGGTGGTCGACAAGAACGGCCAGTCTCACGATATAGACAACCTATTCATCGTGGACGGCAGTGTTTTTGTAACCGGAGGAGCTGTAAACCCGACGCCGACCATACAGGCGATTGCACTTCGCACTGCCGACTACATCACGAACAATCGCGGGGACCTGAAAGCCTAATGGTTATTAAGCCCGATACCTATCTTCTAACGGCCGCCCTTAACCGCGTCATTCCTCCAGTGGGTGACCTGCCTGGCGCCGGCGGAATGGATTTGGCGGAAGAAGTGATCAAACGATCGGCGGCCGATTTTCGATTTCAAGACGCGCTGACCAGAGTCCTTGGCGCTCTACCATCACCTAACGACTTTCTGGCGCTAGATGACGATGGACAAGACGACGCGCTTCGCACCGCTGAGTCTTCTCACGCGGACGCTTTCGGGCTGTGGTTGGACGTCGTTTACACCGTCTACTACATGCACCCCGAGGTGCATCAGCGCTTGGGCTGGCACGGTCGATCTCCGCAGCCGGAGGGCAATGTGATGCCGCCGTGGGACGGGTCAGTGCTCGGCGTTATTCGCAAGCGTGACCCGTTCTGGCGGAAGGCGTAGCTGGGCCGGACGCTTGCGGATTCGCCTGATAAATCGTCCTAAATAACCGGTTCCCACAAATCGTTGGCTGATGCCGGCAACGCCGCTCACAACCCCTCGCCCAAAGAACTCAGACGGTGCGTGCACACCGGAAACCCAGGTTTCCGGTACTACTATCTGGCGTGTTGCTGGATCGTGCGCCGTTCCGGTAGCGATTGCAGTACGAGGCGTGGCACAGATACGAGCCGCCCTTCATGACGCGTGACGCACCCTCCAACGGGCCGAGCGGGTTGTCTCTCAAGGCGTCGGGCTGGTGGTGGAACGTCGAGCTCCAGTTATCGGCGCACCACTCCCACACGTTACCGGACACGCAGTAAAGGCCGAACCCGTTCGGCTCGTAAGACGTCACGGGGGCTGTTCCCGCGAACCCGTCAAGCTTACGATTCTCATCCGGGAATCGACCCTGGAAGATATTGCACATGTACTTACCGCCTAGGACGAGATCCTCACCCCACGGGTACATCTGTTGTGACACACCCCCCCGCGCTGCCATCTCCCACTCGGCCTCGGTCGGCAATCGCTTGCCTGCCCAATTGCAGTAGGCCGCTGCGTCAGTCCATGACACGTGCGTCACGGGGTGATCCATTCGGCCTTCCAGAGTCGAATCAAGACCATCAGGGTGCAGCCAGTCACCGCCATCAACGCGACGCCACCACTCCGATCCAACAACGGCCTGATTCACGGTCTTCGCCGTTTCTTCAGAAATGAAGTCCTGGAACACGAAGGTCCATCCAAAGCGCTCGGCCTCCGTCTGGAATCCGGTCGCGTCGATGAATTCTTGGAATTGTTTGTTGGTCACTGTGGTGGCGTCGATATAGAACGCGGCCACACCTACCTCACGGATCGGACCCTCCCCGTCTAGAGCGAAGCCACGTCCGTATTCGGTGCCCATCAGGAACTGTCCGCCCGGAATCTTGATCATGGAATCATCGAACGGCGCCTTGGGCGCGTCGGAGGGGAGTTGCGATTCGGCGCTGGAGACGGCGCTTTCGAGATCAGATCGACCTGGCGCATTCAGGTTCCCTGCATGCATGTCGGTACCCTGTACCGGTACCGAGTCCCGTGACGCCGCGCAGCAGACGCAATTGTGACCCTCACTCATGCCGTCACGTCCGTTACCGGGAACGGGTACAGCCTTGAGCGCCCCTATCGCCATGCCTCCCAAGTCCGCCAGCCGGTCGTGCATCGACATCCGCACCGAACGCATGATTTCCTGATCCAGTTCGGTGCTTAATCGATCTCTAAGTTCACGGTGCGATGGGTGATCAGCCAGATTAACCTGTTCTTGTGGATCGTTGTGCAGATTGTAGAAGGTCACTTCTCCAGTTGAATATCGGGACAGCCGCCACTCACCGTCGAAGATCATCCAACCGTCCGAGAGCATGCCGTAGATCCGTTCCCGCGCCGGCTCGTCGGTCAGCCCCAGGCCCGGTAACGGTCGTGAGTCCATGTGCTGCGGGATGGCCACTCCGGCTGCCGACAACATCGTCGCCGTAATGTCCCGAACCTCCACTAGGTCGTCCGACACTTGTCCGACGGGCAATCCCGGTCCCTGGATCACCATCGGGATATGGATCGCCGCCTCGTAGAACGACGCTTTACCGATCAAGCCGTGGTCACCGAGATAGTCGCCGTGGTCCGTCGCAAGTATCACGACGGTGTTGTCCAACAGCCCGTTGCGACGCAGCGCGTCAAGCACCTCGCCGACCTCGTGGTCGACCTGCTTCACCAGCCCGGCGTAGTGCGCCCGTACCTTTCGTTTCTGGGCGTCCGTGAAGTTGGCAATATCGACGCCGTTCCAGTCGTTCTTGTTGACGTCTATGTTGCCCTGCCTCAACTTGGGCGTGTCCCCGGCGTCGGGTGAAGGCGCCGGCATGTCATTTGGATCAAAATTCCACGCATCTTCGAAGTCCTCTGCCGGGTCGTACGGGCAGTGAGGTCCGGGGAAACCGACCATCATGGCGAAAGGCCCGTCGGAGCCATATTGATCGAGGAAGTTGACCGCCTCTCGCCCCACAAAACGATCCCACGAATGCTCCCACGGCAGCTGGTGGACTATTGCACCCTGGTTCTCAAAGTAGCCCGCGTGCTCGTTGCCATGGAGTTTCCTCAGCCCGCGCTCCCGTAAGTAGTGGAAGTAGTCGTCCCGGACGTTGAGCCAACGCTTGTCTTCGCAGATCACCCGGTGCTGGAATCCGAATCGGGCGTCCCACGGGTAGAAGTGCATCTTGCCGATGGCCGATGTGTAGTAGCCGGCGTCGCTCATCAGCTGCGGCCAGGTCTGAATACCAGCGGCCTGGTAGTCAAGCCGGATGCCGTGGTTGTTGTCGGTGATGCCGTTGCGGATGGCATTCATGCCGGACAGCAACGCATTGCGAGCCGGAACGCAGATCGGCGACTGGGAGTAGGCCTGCTCGTAACGGGTACCGTTCTCGGCGACGGAGTCAATATTCGGTGTGTCGATGAAGTCCGCGCCGTAGCACGATAGGAAGTCACGCCGAAGCTGGTCCGGGAAGAGGAAAACGATGTTGGGTCGGTCGACCATGGTTCAGAGTTCCGTGGAATTGAGTATTTTTGAAGAGATTGTATTGATTAGAAACCCCGCCGGTATCAGTGCCAGCCGCGTACTGGAGGTTCGACAGTTATCCTAGGTACTCAAGCTGTATTTCGGCTTTACTGAGAAAACGAGTTAAGTGATTAAACGCGTTCTTGTAATCCTTGTGCGATTCCATCCGGAGCCCCTGATATTCAACGGGGACAACAAACGGATTGCCATTGGGATGGGTAGGCTCTCCCATGGTGATGAGATACCGGACTCCAACTTGCGTCTCGAACGGGATAATTCCGCGTAATCGACTGATTTGATCACTCTCCACTAACCAACGAAGCACTTGCTCGTACAGATCTCTTACGGTGTCTGCCGCAATACGGTGTCCGTCAATTTTCACGACAA
>LWDU01033371.1_pt1 | contig 25012 bp, 23 predicted proteins | sample 727161 | NCBI WGS metagenome assembly LWDU01 (sample SAMN04566230, study PRJNA314399) | hydrothermal vent metagenome | isolation source: deep sea hydrothermal plume seawater | place: Mexico: Gulf of California, Guaymas Basin | collected 2004-07-11
ACAAATAGCCCGTGGTGTAATTGGTAGCACAACAGATTCTGGTTCTGTTTGTCGGGGTTCAAGTCCCTGCGGGCTAGCTTATATTCGAACGTCAAACAAAACCCCTGAGATCGCACCCACTTAGTTTCACTAAGAAGGATCCCGCGGTTTTTTCCTTGCACAGCAGCACAATATTCTGCCGATATCCTCAGTGTGGGCATCACCTTAACCTCAATCGAAACTAGTTCCCACACTAGCCCATGAAGAAAGACAGTAACTATGGAAATGGATAAACTCGTATCCCTTTGCAAACGACGCGGATTTTTGTTCCAGTCAAGCGAAATTTATGGTGGGATTCAAGGATTTTGGGATTACGGCCCGTTGGGAGTTGAATTAAAGCGGAACATTAAGAACGCTTGGTGGCACGACATGGTAAGTGGTCACGATGAACTCACTCAACTACCAGGCGCACCGTCGACCTACGAAATGACCGGCCTTGATTGCACAATCATCATGCACCCGCAAGTTTGGAAAGTATCTGGTCACTACGACCTGTTTCACGATTTCATGGTCGATTGCCGAACAACAAAACGACGCTACCGGTACGATCAAGTCCGCGGACGCTGGGCCAATGCCAAAGGTCAGCGCATTTTTGTCGCCACCATCGTTGAAACGGCCCAAGAGCACGAAGATACACAGCGACGGGCCATGAAGTTCTTCAAGCTCCGAGCTAAAAATGCGGAGCAACTGGAATTTGAAGATGCTTATCTGTCGCTGACCGAAATTGAGAACATGGACGATGTCCTCGGTCCCGATGCTAAAGAACTTGGCACTCTAACCGCACCGCGGGAGTTCAACTTGATGTTCAAGACGATCATCGGCGCTCTAGCCGGTGAAGAAGGAACCGCATACCTACGGCCAGAAACCGCCCAGGGGATATTTGTAAACTTCAAAAACGTATTGGATAGCACTCGAGTAAAGCTACCGTTTGGTATCGCACAGACTGGCAAGAGTTTCCGTAATGAAATCACTCCGCGAAATTTTACTTTCCGCTCACGTGAATTCGAACAGATGGAAATCGAATTTTTCTGTCACCCAGACGAGTCATCTAAATGGTATCAGTTCTGGCGCGATCGCCGTATGAACTGGTACACCGCGTTAGGCTTGGCCGAAGAGCGACTAATACTCCGCGAGCACGCCGAGGACGAACTGAGTCACTACTCGACGGGCACAGCCGATATCGAATATGCCTTTCCATTCTTACCCGCCGGAGAATACGGTGAGCTTGAAGGGATTGCCCATCGAGGTGATTTCGACTTACGCAGCCACATGGAAGGAAAGCTCGACCCGAATTCGAATCCGCTTGAATTAGAACTCAATGAACACGGTAAACCCAAATACCGCGGCAGTGGTAAAGATCTTTCGTACCGAGATGATCTGACGGGCGAAAAGTATATTCCACACGTGATTGAACCCTCCGCAGGCGCAGACCGTGCGACGCTGGCATTTCTATGTGAAGCGTATACCGAAGATGAGCAACCGGACGAAAAAGGGAACATGCAAAAACGGATCGTGATGAAGTTGCATCCAAGAATTGCTCCCATCAAAGCAGCCATTTTCCCGCTTGTTAAAAAAGATGGCATGCCCGAGTTAGCAAAACAAATCTACGCAACTCTCAAACAGCACTTAAACGTTTTCTATGATGAAAAAGGTGCTGTCGGACGCCGATACCGACGTCAAGACGAGGCCGGAACACCGTATTGTATCACCGTCGACGGTCAAAGCGTCGCCGACAATACCGTTACGATTCGCGACCGCGATACGCTCGAACAAGTCCGAGTGAGCGTCGACGACGTGCTTGCAGAAATCCGTAGCCGCATGGGGTAGCTTTCCCTGTAATCACTTTCGTGATTATTCCTAGCAGGTGTTCACTCCGAGCCATTTTCAGCCCGTTCGCAACACACACGATCAATCGTCGAGCAATGTGCGATCTTCTCGCAAAAACCGAACTAGCAATTCGATTTCCCGAGGTGTTAACAACTTGGTCGCTGCGCTGTGGAACGATGGCATACGGTCGTTTTCGGACCCGCCGTCGTAAAACCCAGTTTGAGTCGGGTCTGAGATCATCTTTGTGAGCCAGGCGGCCGATGCATAACCGTTAAGGTCGATCACATATCCGTCTTCATTGTCACCGTAGTTGTGACACCCAATGCAACCAAGTGTGTCGTCGTTCAAATGAGCAATACCCGCGTCAATCTTTTCTTGATTCGCTTTGTAATCTAAGTAAGGCAGTTGTGCTTCCGCCGATAGTGCCCACGCTACTTGTTCTATTTGCGTTGCTAAAGTTTGACGATCCGTTTCCGTCTCAGCCGCCGCCCACAGTGTTTCATGGACGTGTTCGGCCATCTCGCCGGCAACATGCAAAGTCTTGCCGAAATACTTCTCTCCACGAATCCCCGTGGTCATATCATTACTCAACAAACCTTGAATCCACTGTACGGAACCGAAATGCGCTAGATCCGGTGCTCCATAGTTCAGCGGTGAGTCACTTGTCGCGTCCGGATTGGGAGGTCCAGAGATCGCGTATTCATCATGACTGTAGGCATGGCAACTCGCACACTGACGCCTAAAGAGCCGCAGTCCCATCGTTAAAGGATCCCTCTGTTGCAGCGCCGTCGGACCTTCCAACGGTATCCCGTAATCCTTGACTAACTGTTGAATCAACTCAAACTCTTTTTCAGAACGCTCTATCTCATCGTGAAAACGCTTGGATTTTTTGTACGCTTCGGACTGCGTATCATCGGGATGATTCAAATAATAATTATCCTCCTGTTTCGCCTCCCACGTCAGATAGACTGCGGCGGAAATAGTCAAAACAATAACCGTTACGTTTAGACGATGACCAAACTTCTTGCGGGCAACGATCGGCATCGCAAACATAAATCCGAACAATACCGCTGGCAGCACAATCGCCCCCACCAACTCAGTATTGAAGCCAAGGCTCCCATCGAAATACTTAAGCATCTGAAACAGGAACAGAAAATACCACTCGGGCCGCGCAGCACCAAACGCTTCCGTTGGTTCTGCCGGTGGCCCTAATTCCACCGGTTCAACAATCGCGGCGAATACTACCACTGCGAACAACAACGCACAAGCGACTCCATCTTTAAGGACTTGCATGGGCCAAAATAATTGATCCGGTCGATGAGGCGAGCAATGCGCCGTAATTCCATGCTTGCGGAACATCGCAAGATGTAAAACCAAAAAGCCAATCAATAATCCAGGTAACACTCCCGCATGCAGGGCAAAAAACCGAGTCAGCGTAAAGTGACCATAATCAGTGCCGCCGACGATTATCTTTTGAGTCAGTCCACCAATCAGAGGTGGTAAGGCCGCAAGTTCCGTGGCAACCTTTGTCGCCCAATAACCTTTTTGATCCCACGGCAGTAAATATCCAGTCAACCCGAGGGCTAACGTGATCTGTAATAACACTAAGCCTAACCACCAGTTGAATTCTCGCGGTTTGGTGTACGCTTTTTCAATCACGACCTGCAGCAAGTGAATCGGCAATAAACAAACCATCGCTTGGGCCATCACATGATGGATGCCTCGCAACAGATTTCCACCTTCCATATCGAAAGTGATGTAATACACGCTTGCCCACGCATTTTGACTGCCAGGACTGTAGTGCATCCACAAAAACAAACCGGTGATCAGTTGTGTCATGAACGCAAACACGAGCATGCTACCCGACACGTAACGCCACTTAGCACCGCCGGGTATGTTTTCGTACAACGCCTCTTCCAGCGATGCTTGTATGCCGGTGCGAGAATCAAACCAGCTATATAATTTTCTGAACATGTTTTGTTTTAGCTCTTTTCGTCGTGCTTTGGTCTGGTGTTGACTTCTGTTAGTCAGCGCCGTTATTTGGCAATCTTTGCGTGCCGCCCAGTAAAGTAATCTTCGTATTTAACAAACACTCTCGTACCTTGAACATCCACTTCTAATGCATCTAGGCCGCGCGGGCTCGGATTTGAAGAATCGCCATCTTCCAATTTGGTACCATCGACTTTGAACGAACTGTTGTGACAAGGACATAGGTAGGCTTGGCTTTCAAGTTCATAAGAAACAGCACAGCCGGCATGCGGACAAGTCGTATGGAAACATTCAACCTGCTCCCCTTGCATACGCATATACACGGAACCAATGGGTTGGTCCTGCATGAAGTTCCAAGCGTCGATTTTGTCCGCTACGATTGTAAAACGGCGTGGGACGTGACTGTCCAATTCACCGATCTGCGCTACAAAATAGAAACCTTCCTTCGCTCCCTCGGTACCGGCAGCCGCTTTCCGTGGACTTGTTTTCTTTCGCAACGGATCCATGACAGTTGCATACAGTCCGATTGCCACAGGTCCAACACCTAACAAACCACCAAGGGCGGCGGCCGTTATCGCTGCCGCTGAACCCAAAAACCCTCGTCGCTCGTTCGTCTCCTGAGCTGGACTAGATTCCGATTCGTTCTGTTTTGATTTTGCTTCATGCATATCTGATAATTGTCTCCGTCGCGGATAGTGGGTTATATGAAGTTGGCTCATGTAGCCAAAACATGTGCGAGTTAACGTGCACTACCGGACTTGAAGGGGTGGGTTATTGGCAAGTCGGTGAATCTGGTGGGTTTAGGGCAAATTGACTTCCTGCCAACTTGTCATACATTAATTATTACAAACGTGAGGTGACCGCGTCAAGGAGACGCCGTTGGCACTCTTCAAAGGAACCCTCAATTCCCGCACCCGCAGCCGCTTTATGACCGCCTCCGCCAAACTCCTTCGCAACCTCACTAGCGTCCATTGCACAGCGACTGCGAAAACTGACTTTATAGACACTCGGAGTCTGTTCCACCAAGATCAACGCCGCTTGCGTCCCATGTATGGTAAGACACAGGTTAACTAAATCTTCCGTGTCTGAGGGCAGGGCACCGGTTTCTTGAAAATCGACACAGCGAATGAACGTGTGCGCCAACCGCCCTTCAGATTGCACCACCATCCGTTCCAGAACACGCCCCCGCAACCGAATTCGACCAATCGTTTCACGTTCGTATAAACTTCCATATATATCGGCAGGCTTCGCTCCAGCGGCGATTAGCCGTGACGCAATTTGATAGGTGTTGGCATTGGCTGACCCAAATCGAAACCACCCCGTGTCCGTCGAAATTGCGGCGAACAATGGTTGAGCAATTTTTGCGGTCAGTTCAACACCCAATGCATCTGCGGCGTCTACAACTAAACGGCCTGCGGCTTCCGCCGTGGAGTCTTTGAAAAACTCGGCGCCCAAGTCGTCCTCGCCCTGATGATGATCCAACACCATCTTGTAACAATCGAGTTGTTTTAACGCGTCGCCCATGTCACCTAACTGCGCCCAAGCACTGGTGTCGAGCACCATTAAGGCGTCACGATCATGGAGATCCTCGATTTGAATATCTTGACCAATGACGCGAATGCAATTTTCCGGATCAATAAATGTCAGATTCGGTGGGGTGGGGTGACCATTAGCGATGATCACATCTTTACCTAATTCCAATAACACCGCTCGCATTCCCAACTCACTGCCTAACGCATCGCAGTCGGGTCGAATGTGACTCGTCAATACAAACTTGTGGTGCTGGTTGATGATCTTGGTAAAAGCTTGCCAGTCGACGGCCATTGGATTGTTCCTGAAAATATAAATTCGAATCTAATTTGCAATGCTATAAAACTACTAGATGCAGCAGCGACGGATTCTAAGTAGACATCAAAAGTAGCATCGACGGAAGTCATTACACCCTATTGCTCGTCAGGGGTGGTCCCAGCTAGCCACGGTAGCGTGATTTCTCGGACAGCGGCAATATCTTGTTGTACCTGAGCAAGCAAAGCATCCTTGTCGTCAAATGTCTCAACACCACGCAGGCGACTAAGTATGTCCACGCTTAACATCTGACCATAAATTGCTTCGTTGAAATCCAGCAAATGAACTTCAAATTTGTGTTCTTCCTCGGCAAAAGTCGGGTTTCCGCCAATATTAACAGCCGCGGCAAATGGATTGTCTTGCCACCAAGCAACCGCCGCATAGACGCCGACCGCCGGCACCAACGTATCAACACCGACTAAATTTGCAGTCGGAAAACCCATCGCTGCGCCTCGATTCATCCCGTGGGTAACCATACCGCGGACCCGATAGGGTCGAGTAAGCATCTCAGAAGCAGTGTCAACATCACCAACGGTGATAGCTTCCCGAATGCGGCTGCTGGAAACAAATTGGTCTCCCGCAAGCAAAGGCGTCACGATCTGTAGTTGCACATCGTGCGTATCACACAACGACTGTAATAATTCAGTGGAACCACCGCGATCTTTTCCAAAAGCAAAATTAGGACCTTCCACCAACGCTTTGGCACCCAACCGCTGCATTACAATTTCTTCGAAAAACTGCTCTGCCGACAAGTCCAGGAAATTCTTGTCCGTCGGATAAACCACCGTTGCATCAACCCCTAGGTCACTCAGCAACTCAGCTTTTCGAGAAGTCCAGGTCAACGGAGGTGGCGCCAATTCCGGTCGTAATATTCGCACCGGATGTGGGTCGAACGTCAACACGATCGCGGGTCCATCGACTTCTCGCGCTCGCAAGATCAATTGCTCTAGTAATTTCGCATGTCCTTGATGCACTCCATCGAAATTACCGATCGTGACAGCACCGCCGTGCAGCGTAAATTGCGTCTCATCTAAGTCTCGTATAATTTCCATAGTCAGGAATCAAATCCAATTCATCTTGTTACTGTTGGAAGGCGGCGCTCAAAAAATCAACGATATCTAATGCGGTCATCGACACCATGCCGAGCTCCGCTGCAGCTAAATCACCAGCACAACCATGAACTTGCACTCCATAACGAACCGCATCACATACCGGCATCCCTTGCCCGATCAGAGCAGCGATCACCCCTGTCAAAACATCTCCACTGCCGGCAGTAGCCATACCAGCGTTTCCCGTTTCATTATGCCATTTCATTGAGCCATCCGTCACGAATGTAGCATTGCCCTTCAACGCAATTACTGTTTGAGATACGCCAGCTAACTCAACCGCAGCTTGCTCAAATTCATCTCGAGTGCGTACTTTATCAACATCCATGCTCTGGTGATTATTCTCTAATAACCGCGCGAACTCACCTGCGTGCGGAGTCAACACGCGTGGCCCACTGGAAACTGGTAGCCCGTCAGAATCACTAGCCAACAGGTTCAAGCCGTCTGCATCGACGATCAGCGGGCCGCGGATCGTTTTATACAGTTGAGCAACTAGCTTCGCTAGCTCTTCACTTTTCCCTAACCCTGGCCCAATTACGATTGCATCATATTGTTCCAGCGGTCCGGCGAGGTCCGCTAAAGAATCGAGATCCTCGGCAATCGTACCGTTGGCACAGCAGCGAAGTGGAATCGTCATGACGCAAGGGTCGAACCCCGCGACAATACTATGCACAGTCGCCGCAGTCGCTACGGTCACGAGTCCCGCACCGCTTCGCAGCGATGCCATGGCTGAAAGTGCGATGGCGCCCGGCATCGTACAACTTCCGCCGATAAACAACAATCTCCCGTAATCACCCTTGTGGCTATCCGCCGGGCGTTGCGGGAGACCATGGAATTCAGTGACCAGTTTCGACTCAACCATCGTGACCGCCTTGCCTCAATCTTTTCAACATCAGTCCCGCCGCATACGCTGCTTTAAAACCTGCGTCAACATTAACGACCACGACGTTCGACGCACAACTATTAAGCATCCCTAACAGGGCGGTGATTCCTCCTAATGCCGTGCCATACCCAACGCTCGTCGGCACAGCGATAATCGGACTATCGACATGGCCACCGATCACACTAGGCAATGCGCCTTCCATTCCGGCCACAACAATTAATATGTCCGCCGCCCGCAATTGCGCGTGATGATCCAGCAGACGCTGTGGACCAGCAACTCCAATATCATGAATAATCCGTGGCTCAACTCCCATCCACAACAACGTCTCACGTGCTTCCTCAGCAACCGGCAAGTCACTTGTTCCCGCGGTCACAATTGTGATATTTCCTTTCAGTTTTTCCGCCGGTACAGCAACACTTCGCAGAGTCCGCGCCTTGGAATTAAACAGTATGTGCGGCAAACACTCCACAACGTGCTGTCCCTTCGATTCACTGACTCGTGTCACGAGCGATAATTGGCCCGCCTCATATTGTGTTCGCAAAATATCGACAATTGTGGAAGCATCTTTGTTCTCGCCATAAATAACTTCCGGAAAACCGCAGCGTTGTTCGCGGTCGAGATCCATCGTGACCTCATCTCCAGTCAAGTCTGGCGTAACCTGAGCCTGCATCCGTGTCGAGATTGCAGACTGCGCGTCAGTCAAACTCAACTGCCCGGATGCAACTTGATGTAATAAATCAAGGATCTGATTTTGATCCATCTGCCAATTCCATTCGTAATCTAACCGATATTTTCAATGTCTCTTTATTGGTACGCATGCCTCACCAATCGTCAACATCTACTAGACCTTACCCATCGAAAATGCCGAAAACAATAGTACCGGCGGTGCGAGCAATTTAAGCGAAGCTTCGTATGGTAAACACAAAGTCTACTATTACAGATTCCGACACGAAGACAACGTTATTTTACGACCATTTTCGCTGGCCCTACGTAATACACCTATAAACCAAACTCTTTACATCATGTCCATGACTAATCGCAAACTACGCATTGCTAATTTCCTTCCTTCCCTTAGCGGTGGCGGCGCGGAGCGAGTTGTCATCAATTTGTGTGCAAGTTTTCCGCGAGATGAAGTGCAACCCGTCTTGATCGCTGGTTCACTTACGGGACCGTTCGTTGATAACATTGACGACGACGTTGAAGTTATCGACTTGAAGTGTCCAAACATTCGACACTCCATCGGACCGCTACGCGATTACATACAACAGGCCAAGCTCGATCTTTTAATATCTCACTTGAGCCATGCCAATATAGCCGCGCTGTGGGCTATGCGAAAACTTCGCAAACTAAACCAAAAACAAGATTTAGGACTTCCAAAAATCGCCGTTGTGGAACACATGACAATGTCCGCATACCGAGGAAAGAAGTGGCGTGATAAGTTGATCCGTCCACTCGCTCGACGACTCTACAAATCCGCCGACCAAGTCGTCGCCGTTTCAAACGCTGCCGCTCGAGACTTAGAACAACAACTGCGACTACCGCCTTCTAGCGTAACAACCATTTACAATCCCGTTGTCAGTCCGCACATTCACAAAAGCCGTCAAGAACCATTGCAACATCCGTTTGTCGAAAATCATTCAGAGCCATTAATCTTAGCTGCCGGTCGGTTGTCAGAGCAAAAAGACTATCCCACATTGATCCAGGCGTTCGCCCAGTTGCAATCAACGGTGCCATCTCGACTGGCGATTCTCGGTGATGGTGAAGAACGGTCCAGTATCGAAACACTTATTGATAAACTGGGGTTATCGGAGCGTGTGTATCTCGTCGGGTTTACTGAGAATCCATACCAGTGGATGCAGCGAGCGGACCTCTATGTACTCTCTTCCCGCTGGGAAGCATTACCAACCGTATTAATAGAAGCGATGGCATGTGGCTGCAATGTTGTATCGACAGATTGTCCAAGTGGTCCGGCAGAAATTCTCGGCGACCAGTTTGCCCATCGCCTTACAGCGTGTGGCGACCCGAGTGCATTGGCAGCGGCCATCAAACAAGCTCTCGATGAGCCGCTCGATAGCGATGCCGTTATAGAGCAAGCGTCGCAATTTAATTTTACCACGGCCGCTCGTAGGTATATCGAGCTTTTACCGCAATGATCATTCCCACAATCGCCCACTGCAGACGAATTCGCGTTAAATTGTGGTCAGATCCCTAGCAATCCAGAAGAACTCAGAAGCTCTCAGGACTTGCCAGACCAACAAACCCGAATCACAATAACAAACTGATAGTTTCGATATTCGATATTCATAAATAGATACAGAAAGACTCGCAAAATGCCCAGTTGCGTATTAGCTTATTCCGGTGGACTAGATACGTCCGTAATTCTAGGTTGGTTACAAGACGAAGGTTACGATGTACATTGCGTCTACGTTGACCTAGGCCAACCGTGCGAAGACCGCGAAGCGATTATGAAAAAAGCGCACGACTGCGGTGCCACCAGTGCACGAATTGTCGATGTTCAAGAAGAGCTATGCCGTGACTTCGCATTTCCTGTTCTACAATGGCAAGCTAAATACGAAAGTATTTACTTGCTGGGCACATCTATCGCGCGGCCGCTGATTTCCAAAGTCTGCTTACAAGTTGCCCGTGAGGTTGGAGCCAACGCTTACGCTCACGGAGCTACCGGCAAAGGCAACGACCAATGCCGTTTTCAACTGGCAGCGGAAGCGTTAGATCCCGGTGTGAAAATGATTGCACCCTGGCGAATCCAAAAATTCCGCGATTTGTTTCCAGGACGTACGGAAATGATTGCCTATTGCGAAAATAAAAATATTCCCATCAAGGTTTCCACTTCCAAACCATACAGCTCCGACGAAAACTGTTTGCACATTAGCTACGAAGCAGGAGACCTTGAAGATTTGCAACGCAATGGTGTCGACACCGTTGATTTCGGTATGGGCGTCTCCCCCGAAGAAGCTCCTGATGAACGTGAACAAGTTACCATCAGTATTGAGCAAGGCGTCCCAGTAACAGTTAATGGCGTTAACCTTAATCCATTAGAAATTGTCCAGAAACTCAACGACATCGGTGGCCGTAATGGCATCGGCAGGATCGATATGGTTGAAAACAGATTCGTGGGGATGAAAAGTCGTGGAGTGTATGAAGCCCCCGGCATGACAATCCTGTATGACGCATTGTTGGTGTTAGAACAATTGACGTTGGACCGTGACCTGACACACCTCCGCGATCGCCTCAAAGCGGATGTAGCTGAAATGGTTTATTACGGACACTGGTATTGTGCCAAAATGGATGCGCTGTTGGCGTTCATTAAGGAGTCAATGCGACACGTATCCGGCGAAGTGCAACTAAGCTTGTACAAGGGTAACATCATTGTTGACAGTCGTACGAGCGAAAACAGTTTGTATGACGAAGGGATCGCAACGATGGAAGGCGGCGGATCTTACAATCAAGACGATGCAGAGGGCTTCCTGCGAATCATGGGATTGCCTTACCGAGTGCAAGGCCGTACAACACCGCGGGAATATTGAGCTAAAAGCCTGCCTGGGATTTGAGACCGTTAATCATCTCGTCCAGCTCTCCGGTCGCTTGTTGCCGGACAATAATGTAATCGCCGTCGTGGATAGCATAATCATTGATCGGTTCAATCCGGCGATACTCTGAATTGAATTCGATCTCCAATGGTAGGAACCGCATTGGGTCTTCCGTCGGACGACGTAGCTTGATCGTCATGAAATTGAACTGTTCCAATACTTTGGATTCACGCAGTGCGTCTTGTAAGAACATGCCGTTACGCAATTCAAACTTTGCCCGTTGCTTGACGCCGTAGGCGTTTTGAATCTCAACGGTATAGTGGCCAAAAGCGGCTTGCGGAGTCTGATAGGTTACCTGCTGCGCGGCTAATTGCATCATTTCAGTTTTTTCACTGAGTGAGTCCTGGGGAGCCCGCATTATTTGTTCATTATTTCCGGTCATCGAGCAGCCACTTAATATGCCAATGATCGCAATGAAATATAGAAAACGAACGACTTTCAAGGATTTATCTCTCATCTTGTCTTACATTCCATAACAAGTTAATTATCTTTACAGCAAGCATTGCAACACTCCAAGCAACACATGAATTGGAGTGTGTGAGCGACGAATCGGTATATAACCACAAAATCTTTACTCTAATCGTTAAGACCTGCAAAAAATCTCAAACAATCTTATCGTGCTTGGCTTTTCTAGCGCTCACAGGTCTACCCAACAGTGCTAAAATCGCTCAAACGCGATAAAACACGCTGAATCGACCGAACAGCTCAAATCTCGTAACTTACCAAGGGAAAATCTTAGTGGGGACGACCGACCCAAATTCGGAATTCACTACAGCTGCGGAATTAGTTCCGCAGTCGTGGAAACACCGTCATTTATTGGGATTAGAGAATCTCACCCACGAAGATATTACCACTCTGTTACAGACGGCGGTTACACTGAAAGCCGCCACTAACGGTTGTCACAATAAACTGGACATCCTCGAGGATTTGACGATCGCCAACATGTTCTTCGAGAACTCAACACGGACCCGCAACAGTTTCAGCTTAGCGGCTCGTCGACTCGGAGCAGAAACCGTCGAATTCTCTGCGAACTCAAGTAGTGTGAGTAAAGGCGAAACGCTGATTGATACGGCCAAGACAATTGAAGCAATGAATGTCGACGCGATTGTAATTCGGCACAGCACGCCAGGCAGTCCTCATTTACTTTCAAATAACGTCGACTGCAGCATCCTCAACGCAGGTGATGGCCCGCACGAACATCCCACGCAAGGGATGCTCGACATCATGACCATCTACGAACAACGCGGAACGATCGAAGGCTTGACCGTTGCAATGGTCGGCGACATTACTTACAGCCGTACAGCCCGTTCCAATATCTGGGGACTCAAAAAACTCGGTGCGCACGTTATCGTTTGCGGACCTTCGACGTTAGTTTCCAACGCCTGGGAACAATACGGAGTCGAAGTATCACATAACCTTGATGACATCATCCCGCGTTGCGATGTATTGAATCTCCTGCGAATTCAATTTGAACGACAATACACGCGACCGTTTCCATCTGTGCGCGAATATGCTTTTCTCTACGGTATGAACAAAGAACGAATGGCGCATGCCAAGGAAGATATTTTGATCTTGGCTCCGGGGCCGATTAATCGTGGAGTCGAAGTCACTCCTGATGTAGCTGATGGCCCGCACTCGGTTATCCTAAATCAAGTCACCAACGGCATCGCAGTTCGCATGGCTGCGCTCACGCTAACCACCACAGCAAATCAACGGCAGTCCTCGAATGAAGGCAACGCATAATGTCTAATTCGGCGTCCAATTCAAACACGGAAAACAGCCTACTCATTCGCGGCGGTCAAGTGATAGATCCAAGCCACGATTACGATGGCATCGCCGACATACTAGTCCGCGACGGTGTCATCGTTGAAATTGGCGCGAATTTGTCCGGCAGTAATAGTGTTATCGATGCCACAGATAAAATCGTTGCTCCGGGACTGGTCGATATTCACGTGCAACTGCGGGAACCAGGTTTTGAAGAAGACGAATGTATTGCGACCGGAACAGCAGCAGCAATCGCTGGTGGTTTTACTTCGATCGCCTGTCTCCCAAACACTTCCCCCGCCATTGACACTCAAGCGCAAATCCAATTCATTCAGCAAAAAGCGATTCAAGCCGACAACTGTAATGTGTTCGTCATTGCCGCTGTCAGCAAAAACCGTCAAGGTGAAGAATTAGCAGAGATGGGAATGCTCGCTGAAACTGGCGCGGTCGGCTTCTCGGACGCTCCTGCACCCCTTGGTAACACCGATCTATTTCGACGAGCTCTCGAATACAGCAAGATGTTTAATAAACCAATCTTGGACCATCCAGAACTACCGGAATTGTCTCAGTCTGGAATTATGCATGCGGGTGCGACCTCCATGGTGCTAGGACTTTCAGGAATGCATCCCGATTCTGAAGAACTCGCCACCGGACGTGACTTGCGACTCTGTGAAACAACTGGCGGGCGACTGCATTTGATGGATATTTCAACCCAAGGTAGCGTCGAATTGATTCGACGCGCCAAAGGCAGGGGAGTCGGCGTTACGGCTGAAGTTTGCATTGCGAACATTTTCCTCACCGATAACCTCTTGCGAACTTTCGATTCCAATTACAAAGTCAATCCACCGCTTCGCAGTCAACAACATATCGACGCCTGTATTGCAGGGCTAGTGGATGGGACACTCGATGTCATTACCAGCGGTCATGCACCGCGAGCGATTGAAAAGAAGATGACGGAACTGGACCGCGCACCATTTGGCATGAGCCAAATTGAATTCACGCTGGGACTAGCCATTACACACTTAGTAAAACCTGGGCATCTCGATATCTCTGCCTTGATTGCTAAGTTGTCGACGAACCCTGCAATCGCGTTGGGGCTTAATGACGCCTGCTATCACCAAAAAGGTACACTCGCTATCGGAGCATCAGCAGACATTACCATCATCGACCCTAATGCTACATGGACCGTACAACCCGAGTCCATGTTGTCCCGTAGTCATAATACTCCCTTGGCCGGCGCCGAGTTAACCGGCCGTGCCGATACCGTAATTGTTGGCGGCTGTATCAAAACCAAGTAGACCGGCCCTAAGTTGTTCATTGGATAAACGAAGATGAATCGCTCGAATCCACCAGCCCACAACGCTCCGCTCTTTTTGATCGACGGGTATAACCTCTGGTGGAACACTGGAGAGTTTGGGCCGGACAACGACGATGGAACGCTACAGGGGGCACGTGACTCACTGACAAACTGGTTGGTTACGACACTTCCAACGAACCTCCGCGAAAAAACTGTGTTAGTATTCGATGCAAAAAACCCACCACCCAACCGAGGTTTTCTCTTTGATCACAGTGGCCTAACCGTTCATTTTGCTGTCGGCTATCCGGACGCCGACACTTTGATGGAAGAGTATATTCTCGTACACCATGCCCCGCGAAATCTAACGGTGGTTACCAGCGATCATCGAATTCAACGCGCAGCCAAACGCAAACGTGCCACGGCCACCGACGCGGATCACTGGGCACGGCAAATCCAGCATCAATTCCAAGACACATACGACGAGCAAGGCAACAAAGCCAAACCTAATCCCGCGTTATCTGATCACGAAGTAATCGGCTGGATGAAAGGCTTTGGTATCGACTCACAACAAGAAGCATCACAACTAGAACAGGAAATCGAGCAGCAGCTTAAGTTAGAGGGCCAACAACGCGGCCAGCAAAAAGGAAAACCCCGGCGACCGCAATGAGATCCAAGTTTTAAGGTAATTGACCCTTATTAGCTCGTTGCTTTTTACTTAAACTTTACGGTTAAGTTAGTTAGTGGTTCGACAAACCCACCAAATCAAATATCAAATCGTCAAAACAATCTTCTCGGACACTACATAGATGACGGCCCAATCAACGCTTGATGACATCCGCAAAAAAGTGGAAGACCAACAACGACTCTCACTTGAGGACGGCTTGTTTCTGTATCGCAACGACACGCCATTGCAGGCGGTGGGTGAATTAGCCAATATTGTCCGCGAACGCATCAGTGGCAACGTTGCCTACTACAATATCAACACACACCTGAACCCGACCAACATCTGCGTTTACCGGTGTAACTTCTGTGCATTTCGAGCAGATTTACGAGAAGACCGTGGCTATGCGATGGGAGACGAAGAAATCCTACAGCGGGGCCAAGAAGCGACTGACAATGGTTGCACCGAAGTCCACATTGTCGGCGGTTTACACCACCAAAAAGATTACGAGTGGTATTTAAATATTGTGCGTTTATTAAACGACGCCTACCCACAACTACATCTAAAGGCGTGGACGTCGGTTGAAATAAATTGGTTCGAGTTTTTAACCAAGAAGAACATTCGCCAGATTCTCGAGGACATGGTCGAAGTTGGACTAGGAAGCATGCCCGGCGGGGGAGCGGAAATTTTCCACCCCGAGATTCGCGATCAGATTTGTGAGCACAAAGCCGATACCGGAAAGTGGTTTGAAACGCACCGCACAGCCCATCAACTCGGAATCAACACTAATGCCACGATGCTCTACGGACATCTTGAAAACGAGTTCCACCGCATTGACCATCTAATACGCTTGCGTGAGCAACAGGATGAAACAGGTGGTTTTCAAACCTTCATACCCCTCGCGTTCCACCCCGAAAACACTGGGCTATCGCACCTTAAGAAACCGTCTGCCCTCTTAGACTTGAGAACGATCGCCATTTCGCGATTGATGCTCGATAACTTCCCTCATATCAAAGCGTATTGGATTATGCTCGGCATCGGAACTGCACAAACAGCGTTGTCCTATGGTGCCGACGACCTCGATGGTACGGTTCGTCACGAACTCATCTATCATGACGCTGGAGCCACAACGCCTGAAGAAGTATCCGTTGCCAAGTTGGAAGAATTAATCCGCGAAGCCGGTCGCGAACCCATTGAACGCGATACCCTTTACAACCAAATCATCCGCGACCCAAACGACCCATCGAAATGGGAAGCCGGCGAGAAACTAGTCAGCGCACCGTAAAAGTCCAAAACGATTACCCTTTTGTTACTGTTGCAAAATGCGGCTCAAGGATTCTCGAGCGATTGCGCTAGTGTCCTCGTCATCGGTGCTAATCATGGATGAGATTTTTTCTGCATGCGCTCGCGACGATGGACCTATGACGCCAAGGGTGTAGATTGCGATTTGTCGAGTCGCCAAGTTTTCACTACCTAACGCCGCACCGAGCACATCAACCGCCGGGCGTCCAATCCGCGCTAGAGCCTGAGCTGCAGCGTCACGCAAATCATCATGTGAAGTTTCTATATGTACAGCTAAGATCGCAACCGCCGCTTCACTCTTGCTACCATACTTGCCCACCAGCACTGCCGCCGTACGACAGACGTCGTCATTCTTTGACGTTTTCAGTACTTTAAGCAACATCGCGATGGCGGGCTCATGAGGAGCCAGACGAGCATAAGTTTGCAAGGCTGATCGCTGCACTTCACTTACTTGATTATTGTCCGCCGCTAGCTGCCCGACTTGCGATTCAATTGTCGGTCGATCACCTGGCAATACTGATAACAATCGAACTATGCTCACTCGGTTAGTAGTGGTCTCCGCCGTATCGGCCATTGTCTCTAACAGCACAGCTTGTTGCATTGCAGCTTGTTCTGGCAACAATTGTCGGATCAACTGAATCGCAATTGACCGAACTTTACTATCCTCGTCCTGTAAACCTAAACCGACCGCGATCGATACTTCCTCAGGAAATCGCTGTGCCTGCCCGGTAAAAAACAGCATCAATCCTTGCCGTTGATTAAGCGTGCCAGCTTTCAACCAATCCGAGACACTCGCCAGAACTGTCTCCCTCCGCTCGCGTAACGCATCACTAGCCGCCACGCGCTCGTCATTACTACCGCTGCCAAGATTGCTTAGTAGTTCGCCAATCTCGGGGTCCAGCGAAATAGATGTTTCCTCATTGGAATCGCCCGTCGCCGTTGTGGCATTCCCCTGATCGGACAAACCATCGTTGCCATTCCTCTGCTCGTTTGCTGATGCATAATTTTCGGCATCAACCTGCACACCTGGATCACTATCATCCGTTGCATCACTGCCAACGCAGCCGATTATCAACAGTATGGCCGTGATCGATCCAATACTCGCTATGGTGTTCAAAATTCTAGGCACGAATAACACCTCCATGTGTAATAGCCAAATCTGTTTACCGAACAATTTCCCAGTGACTCGATTTACCGAACGCTGTTCTCAGGGTTATTGTAACAGCAAGTCTAGCGATACAATCAAGAACAACCCGATACTAATTATTGCGTTTACCTGAAAAAATGCGATATTAACTCGCCCTAAGTCATCTGGTTTCACCAAACAGTGCTCGACCGTCAATAAAACCGCTACGGCAGTAACAGTTATATAATAAATCATACCTAGACCATCCATCTGGCTAACAAACGCCAATCCCACCATCGCCACAATCATCAGCAAGTGGGAAACCGCGGCAATTCTCAAAGCACCGCGTACACCGAACCGCGCAGGGATACTCTTTAGCTTCGCTTGCTTGTCAAACTCTATATCCTGACAAGCATAAATTATGTCGAACCCACCGACCCAAAACATCACGATCAATCCCAACACAACCGCCGGAACGATATCCAGCATATCCAGCATATCCATATCTCGCCACAGAAAGTCCCCTCGTAGTGCAATCCATGTACAGACCGGCGCCAAAAACAAACTTGCACCTAAATAGAAATGAGCGAGTGACGTAAATCGCTTGGTGTAACTGTATAGCCCCAACAATCCCAAGACTGGCAGTGACAAAATTAATGGCAGTTGATTTGGCCAAAACAACAGTGTCGCGGCCACGAACATTACACAGTTCAACACAGTGAACCACACCGCACTCGACAGTGACAACTCCCCAGCGGGGATATGACGAGCAGCCGTTCTTGGATTCTCTGCATCCATCCGTCTGTCGGCAATTCGATTAAAAGCCATCGCGGCGCTCCGCGCAAAAACCATACACAATACAATTCCCAATAAATGGACTGCGGAAAAGGGTGGCACAACCCCCTGACAATTTGGGACAGTCCAGCACATGACGGCTGACAACAGCGCAAAGGGCAGGGCAAACACTGTATGGCTAAAGCGAATCATCTCTAATAATGTTTTTAGACGCGACCACATCAGATATTCAACTCCCGGCACCATCGACTGTTTGATCACCCCAACGCCCCATCAGATCATTATCACAGCCAAGCTGATCTAAGATTCGCGCGACCATAAAATCAACCAAGTCACTTAACTCGCTAACACCTTGATACCAACCAGGACTGGCAGGTATTACAATCGCTCCCGCTTGGGTGACGCGACGCATGTTTTCAATGTGGACCAAAGACAAAGGAGTTTCCCGCGTGATTAACAATAACCGCCGACGTTCCTTAAGATGAACGTCCGCTGCACGCTGAATCAGATTGCTACTAGTGCCGTTGGCGATGTTTCCCAACGTCGCACCACTACACGGACAAATAACCATCGCCTTAGTACGATGAGATCCACTCGCCATCGGACTCATCAGATCGCGATAGTGGTAATAACTTATGCTCTCCAACGAAGGCAATTCAATGGGCGTAAGCGCCGAACACTTGACCTGCAGCAATGCTGACAGATTCAAATCATCCAAATCAATATCTATCTCCAATTCCTGCTTGATGACTTGCCGGCCGGCATCACTAATCGTCAATTCGACGTCGATGCCCGCGAGCGCCAACTGTTGCAACAGCCGCACTGAATACACAGCACCACTTGCACCGGAAATCGCGACAACAACGGGAAGAGATAGTGATGACATACGGATCGCACATCCTTATTCATTTAAGGGAGAGGACAATTCAGCTTCAGGTTTACTTGCCACATAGAGCGTAGCAATTCCACCGCTCAATGAATAGTAACATGCGTCGGTGAGGCCATTGGCTTCCATGCGATCGGCAAGTTCTTGGCCAAAGGGAAATTTACTGACACTGTCCGGCAGATAATTGTAGGCCTGCTCATCGTTTCCAGCCAATATTTGCCCAATACGGGGCAAAATGTATTTCATATAAAACCCATAAAAACCCTTAAACGGTTGCCACGTGGGCTGGGAAAACTCAAGTACCGCAACTCGTCCTCCCGGTTGACAGACTCGCATCATTTCTTGCAACCCGCGATCTGTATCTGCGATATTGCGCAATCCAAATGCAACCGACACAATTTGGAAAATGTCATCAGCAAACGGCAAATGCTGGGCATCCGCTTCAATAAATCTAATTCGATCGTAAGATTTACGTCGACTCTTCTTTTGTTCGCCAATCTCCAGCATTTCTCGAGTGAAATCCGCTGCGATAATTTCTGTAGCCGGATCCGATTTACGGCTATAGGCGAATGCTAGATCTCCGGTACCCGAGCAGATGTCGAGAATGGGAGCGGTACCTTGAGGTGCAACTTTGCGTACCGTGCGCCACCGCCAATAATGGTCAACGTTCATCGACAGCAAGTGATTCATACGGTCATATCGCGCAGCAATCTGTCCAAACATTCGCTGAACGCGTTGATTGGATTTGTCAAGTTCGACTTGCTCAGTTTCGTCTCGTTCAGTCATAAACTAATTGTTGTAAACGGTGTTAATGCGAGGTACGTTTTTGTACCCGTGAACGTGGTATTCATCGTAACCCTTTAATGGATAATTGGGTATGATGTTCAACATCTTAGAATTCCAATCACTAAAATAGCCCAGTGCTAAATTCCACTATAAAATAGCTTCTATGCACACGAATGTATTCTTACTACCCGAGTTGATCGACTCGGATACCATCGACGAATCCTGTTGCGTCATTATTGACGTTTTGCGAGCAACCACAACTATCGTCACTGCGTTTGCCAATGGTGCACGATCGATCATTCCATGCCACAGCATCGAGCAAGCTACCGAAATAGCCAAGCAACAACAAGTTCTTCGTGGGGGTGAACGTAATTGTGTCAAGCCGGAGACGTTCGACTTGGGCAACTCCCCTGCAGAGTATTCAAGCGATGTTGTCCGAGGCATGGACATTGCGTTCACGACCACCAATGGTACGAAAGCGATGCTCGCCTGTGCAAGAGCCGACAAGCTTTTGCTTGCCGCGTTTTCCAACCTGTCGGCCATCACATCCCGCACTGCACAAGACTCCACTCTCAATATCATCTGCGCCGGTACCGACGGTGAAATCACTCTCGAAGACGTTCTACTGGCCGGTGCGATTGTGCATGCTCGCACAGAACAACCACTGGCGGGCGTTAACGACCAAGCAACTCTGGCGCTCAACACTTGGGAAGAAATTATCGCTAGTGATGTACCAGCGATGGCTTTATTCGATAAGATGAAGAAGAGTCGAGGTGGACGTAATTTATTGCAAGTCGACAAGGTCGCCGACATTCAATTCGCGGCCAACATCGACACGACATCCATGATTCCTACACGACACCCATCATCGCTTGTCATCACTGCCTCAAACTAGACTTTACACCACGATAAAAACCACAGCCTACACACCGGAAAACACTCATGGTTGCCCTCGACTATATTGTCATCACTGTTTATTTTATCATCCTCGTTATCATTGGTCTGTTTTGCGCTCGCAAAAACAAGAAGCAGGAAGATTACTTTCTGGGCGGTCGCGGGTTTGGCAAACTAATGCAAACATTTGCTGCCTTCGGAGCGGGCACTGGTCCGCAAGACCCAATCAACTCGGGTAAAGCGACGTACACCAGCGGCATGAATGGCATGTGGGTTTCGATGTACTGGCTATTCGTGACCCCGTTCTATTGGATCACCGCGGTTTGGTATCGCCGCATGCGACATATCACGCTCGGTGATTGGTTTGTTGAACGTTACGAATCCAAACCACTTGGCGGCGCCTACGCCATTTTCGGCATTACGTTTTTTATGATCTACGGATCGATGTTCTTTTCTGCGATTGCCAAAACAGCTGCGCCCATGATCGGCGCTGACGTTATGCTCTTCGGCACACCCGTAGATCTACAATATATACTTATTCCCGCAATCGGAATTATCGTACTAGTTTACGGCGTCATCGGAGGTCTAACAGCAGCTTATTTCACAGACCTCATCCAAGGAGTCTGCATCATTGCATTGAGCTGTATGTTGATACCTTTGGGCCTCAATGCTCTTACAAACGACGCAACACTCAATCCAACAGGTACACAATCTGGTTTTGAAATCATGGCTGACCAACTACCGGATTCCTTTTTTGAAATTATCGGTGACAGCACCTCCGAATTTTCGCTCTTTTTCTTAGCTGCCATTGTGATGTCCAACTTAGTCGGAATTGTGGTTCAACCTCATTTTATTGCGACCGGTGGTGGTTCAGCTAAAACCGAGAATGACGCCCGCATCGGACTCGTCGTCGGTAACTTTCTCAAACGATTCTGTACACTTGGCTGGGTACTCACAGGTCTAATTGCAGCCACGCTGTACGCCGATGTCGGCCAATTGATCGAAAATCCCGACCAGACTTGGGGCTACGCCTCGATGCATTTACTCGGACCCGGTTTCCGAGGATTGATGCTCGCCTGCCTGCTTGCCGCATTGATGAGCAGTGTCGACGCTTACATGATTGTCGGCGCTGGACTAATCGTCCGCAACCTGTATGTTCCATTTGTCAAACCCTCCGCCACCGATAAAGAATGTCTCTGGGTTGGACGCGTTACCGGAATCATCGTTGTCGCCGGGTCGATCATTTTTTCACTTGCAATTTATGACATGATTGCTCAACTCACGATCACTTTTTGGTTTCCGCTCGTCTTCGCCGCTCCGTTTTGGATTGGTATGTATTGGCGCCGCGCCTCAACGCGAGCTGCTTGGATCACCGTGGCTTATTGCATCCTAGTGTTCGGCATGATTCCCTATCTCGGACCAATCATCGCGCCGAGCCTAAAAACCAACGAAACACTACTGGTCCGTACTGAAATAACACGTACTGTTTCGCAAGATATTGTTTCTAAATCCATGCTGCGGAGGGAATACACCAAGGCCATGACGACTTGGACAGCGCAATACGACCAAGCGAACAATATTAAAAAAGCCGAACTTGAAATGCTCAAGCCTCAACGAATCAATAGTACTAAAATCGTAGTTCCCAACAATTCCGGCAAAGAACTCGTCGAGTTGGAAGTTGGCGTGTCGCGTATCGAATCCTCAGCGGAAACTGGGGGAGATGCAATATTCTTTAAATCCGTCGAGCCTGTCGACAGTTCCATTGCTCCAGAAGTTGTCAGCGTAACGAAAATCGATGATTTCACCACTCGCTATAAACTTGCCTATCCGCAAGACACTAAATTCGCAGGTTCTGGCAACTTAAAGCTAAATCTCGTCTTCTTCCTGCCACTGGGAATCGACCTCGAGGCGCAAACAAATTCCACTCGCAACGCGCTCGAACTCGTGTCAAAAATAATCCTGCCAATTTTAGTGATGATCATAGCGAGCTGGATTACTAGCATTATTGGAAAATCTAATTCAACTGAAGCTCTTGACCGTTTTTATGCAAAGATGAAAACACCAGTCGATCCGGATCCCGAGGCCGACCTCGCCAAGCTCGCAGCAGTCTATGCCCAACCGAGTAACACGGAACGTGTTAAGCTGTTCCCCAACTCGCAACTAGAAATTCAAAAACCGACTACTGCAGATATTGTTGGTTTTACAATTTCCGTGCTCGTTTGCTTTGCGATCGTTGGCTTAGCCTTTGTTATGGCTGGAATAGCATAATCTCAAGGGAAGTAAAAAATAGCGGCAATTGAGGGATTCATCACCTCTACAAACCGGCTTCTCTACAATATGATATGACTGACAAATCACATTGCAATAAATGGTTGCCGCGTGTTGTTTTCCTTCCTTTAAGTTCCTGAGGGAAGCTCCTCCTGCAAATAAAGTCCTCCACGGCAATAGAATATTCCTGCAATAAAACATGATACGCACTTTTTTAAAAAGCAAAATTCACCGAGCCACTGTCACGCAAGCTAGGCTTGACTATGACGGCTCTGTTTCGATCGATACGTCACTACTGAAGCTGGCTGATATTCAACCCTATGAACAGGTAGATATCTACAACATTAGTCGTGGAACGCGTTTAACAACGTATGCCATAGAAGCCCCCGCGGATTCAGGGGAGATTTGCATCAACGGAGCAGCTGCTCATCTGATGCAACCAACGGATCTGGTGATCATCTGTAGTTATGCTCAGTTCAATGAATCTGAAGCAACGCCTGATCCTATTGTGATTAAAGTTGATGAGCACAACGCAAAACGAAATTAAGATTGGTTATTTTCCCAAAAAGGCACCCTAAATGAGTCAAGCTGCACAACGACGCAATAAACTAAGGTCTCAGCTGAAAGAGAAGGGCCTCGATTCCATTTTGGTAACCGACGTGCGTAACGTGAGCTACCTAACCGGATTTTCGGGTGACTCGAGCTACTTGTTCGTCACCGCTAAAAACGCCGTCATAATTTCTGATTTTCGCTACTTGCAAGAAATCGCGGACGAATGCGGTGACATCGATTCGGTGATCCGCAAATCAACTGAATCGATGATCAAGTCCAGTGCCAAGCAGATTCGCAAATCCAAGGTGAGCAATGTTGCCCTCGAGGGCGATTCACTGCCGCTAGCAATAGCAGAAGCGATCGACACGGAGATGCCTAAAGTCGATTTCGTCACGACCTCGAGCATTGTCGAAAAACTTCGTGAGATCAAGAGCCGCAGTGAAGTTGCCTTGATTCGCAAAGCGGTATATGCCGCACAAAAAGCTTTTGGGGTCATCACCAGCTCGCTCACTAAAGACCAGACCGAAAAAGAAATTGCTTTCAATCTCGAACATCAAATTCGCCAATTCGGCGGTCGCGGTACGAGCTTCGATCCAATCGTTGCTGTTGGCAGCCAAGCGGCACTACCGCATGCGACTCCTGGTAACCAAACTATCGCAGATGCTGATTTTGTGTTGTGCGACTGGGGTGCCGACTATGATTGTTATCTCAGCGATATCACGCGTACTATGGTCACTGGCAAAGTGACTGCAAAATACCGCAAAGTGTATAATACGGTGTTGCAAGCACAGCAGCGAGCCATCAAACGAATCAAACCTGGAGCGATCATGAGTAAAATCGATGCCGCTGCACGTGGGCATATCGCCAACGCGGGGTACGGGAAATATTTTGGACACAGCCTTGGTCACGGTATTGGAACGTATATTCATGAATCGCCACGACTGGCAGAAAATCACCACGATCCACTACAACAAGGAATGGTCGTCACGGTTGAACCGGGGATTTATTTACCAGGTTGGGGCGGTGTTCGAATCGAAGATGATGTCCTTGTTACCCGTAATGGACACGAAGTTTTGACGACTTTACCTAAGAAACTAGAAGAATGCATTCTAGAACTCTAAACTAGTTTTTTGGCACGATTGGAAATATGATCTTGTCAAACCGTCAAAAAAACCGATAAACAAGAGAACCAAACAAACTTTATTAGTCAATTCTGTTACATCAGCACCGATTTTCATGTTTTTCGCCCGTCGTTAGGGCTTAAACTGCAAGATTACCAGCATCCGTATCAGAAACATTAAATAAGAAAGAAAGCGTAGCATGGCGAAATCCGGCAATGTTTTCGATATCGATCGTCTCCATCAGTACGTAGAGTTCATGAAGG
>LWDU01035236.1_pt1 | contig 25002 bp, 22 predicted proteins | sample 727161 | NCBI WGS metagenome assembly LWDU01 (sample SAMN04566230, study PRJNA314399) | hydrothermal vent metagenome | isolation source: deep sea hydrothermal plume seawater | place: Mexico: Gulf of California, Guaymas Basin | collected 2004-07-11
ACACGATTTATTCTGAATCTGAACTTTTACCTGCTGCCATGAAGATGGCAAAAACAATCGCAAACAACTCTGCCAGTGCCGTGCGCGAGTCCAAGCGAGTCATTGATCTCGCAAGCCTTGATGATGCTGCACGATCATTGGAGACCAGTGCCAACAAACAATTACGCGGTAGTGAGGAACAGAGCAGCCGGTTCCGCACTGCAACCAGGAAAGTAACTGGAAAATAGCTATATGGCCTACGCGAGGTTCTTCCTTCGTCGTCGTGCATAAATGATATAACCGGTGGTCACGGCACCGGCTGCTACGAGTATCGTTGTCGAGTACTGATCCCACCAATACATAAATGCCTCTCCCAGTAATACAATCGCAATAGTTAACGGCAGAATACCGATCAATGTCCCTGCCAGAAATGCAGCAAGTTGAACGGATGAAGCGGCCAGTACCCAGTGCATGATTGGATGCAGGAATGTGGTTAGACGAACAAAGATGACTGCCGAGACGGGTCGATTCTGTAATTTTTCATTTAGAGCCTGCAAACTGTCTGGCAGTTTTTTGTGAAAACCATGACCAAGAAAGTAACGCGCGACTAAAAATGCAGTCATTGCCGCCAACAGAGCAGCTAACAAGGAAACTGGCAGTGCGAACCACCAGGGCCAGATCAGGCCCGCAAAAAAGATCCACAGTACTGAGGGAACCTGGAGTAGTTCCCCGATAACAAATGCCAGTACAAAAACGATGGGGGCCCACCATCCCAGCTTGCCTTTTACTGTCTGGAGATTTTCGAGTGTCAGGTAACTATGCAACTCGAAATAATACGCCACTGCAACTGCGAACACCGCAGCCGCGAACAGCAAGTAACGAATAGCTATATATCCAGTCCATCAATTGGACGGTAGTAAGGTTTGCCTTCCAGCTCACCAAACTTTTTCACCCAGTTGGCGCCTGCTTGCTCCGGTGTAAACGACCAGTCCTGCCGATGATAGTTCCAGCTGTCCGGGTTGAGTTTCTCAGCGGCGACCCAGTACTTGTCGGCAGAATCCATATCTCCCTGTTTGAAGAAATAGACTCCCAACTTAAAGTTTGCATCAGCAAGGTGCTGCTCATTGCTCCGGATAAGATCCGGGATAGCGTTGCCTTTTGCAAACTGGCTCTGGTTGCCATTGGCAACCCAGTCTTTAACCATCGGCACATAGTCACTTCTGCCAAAACTGAACCCCTCACCTTTATGTACTTCGGCATAGGCATTTTCGTCAATTCGAATAACCTTCCCTGTTTCGTCGATCCAGACAGCTGAAGGCACGTTAACCAGATTGTACAAAGAACTAATGGAATGATCCTCATCCACGAGAGTCACGAATTTTGCTTTTGCCTGGTCGTAAAACTGCCCGGCAGCTGCTTCTCCACCGGTATCCTGGGCAGCAGCAATAATCATAAAGTTGTCATCTTTCAAGTCTTCGAAAACAGCTTGCCAACCTGGCAAGTCAAAGCGGCATCCTCACCATGAGGCCCAGGTTAACAGCAAAACCTTCATATCTTTATACTCCGACAGCCTAACGGGTTTACCCTGTCGGTCGAGAATGCTAAAATCAGGTGCCATATGATCCCGGGTAAATGATTGTCGGGTAACCGGTATGGCGCCGAAGCTCCAGACATTGGCATTGTAATCAAAAACGTAAGCCTGGCTGAGTTTTCTCGCCAGTTCTGACACGTTGAACCAGCTCTTGCCGCCACGTTTAACATACAGGCTACTGTCTTCATCCTGTAACACGGGGACGCAAATATCATCCAGGCAGGCGCCTTCGGGTTTGAGGACGAAGCCGTTGACCCGCGTCAGGTCTGAAGGTTTTACCCACAGGTCATTCGGGTCTGGTAATACCTCATCAACCACAATCGTCGCATTGTGATACAGAACCGTACTGGCTTGCAAAGGGCTGACCATGCCCGATATTCCAAGGCCCAGCGCGGTCAACAGTAATAGATTCTTCATCCATTTAGCCTTTTTAATTTTAAGATGTCGCTTTGGGTAGCACAAATGATACAGGTTGCAGGGAACCCCAATCAACCTTTTGTGAGGCGGCCTTTTTTACCGAGTGTGCTAGAATCGGCCAACAAAATTGATAGGTTGCTGTCACGGCTCAATTGCCCGTGAACAAGCTGCGACAACAAGAGCACAACGAGACGTTTAACCATGAATTCAACCAGTGTCGCAACCAGCGAGGGTGATTTTCTAGGCCATCCTCGGGGATTGTTCGTCCTGTTTTTTACAGAGATGTGGGAGAGATTCAGCTACTACGGCATGCGTGCCTTGTTGATGCTCTACCTGACCAAACACTTTCTGTTTGCCGATGACTCTGCGGCGTTGATCTATGGCAGCTATGGTTCGCTGGTGTATGCCATGCCCCTGCTGGGCGGACTTATTGCAGATCGCTATCTTGGCTATCGCAAGGCAGTATTCTTCGGAGCTGTCTTACTGGTATGCGGGCACTTTGGAATGGCATTCGAGGGTCCTACAGCAGTGCAGACTGGCAGCAAGGTCGTCCAGAATAGCATGTACCTGCAAATTTTCTACCTGTCTCTGGCATTCATTATCGTCGGCGTGGGATTCCTGAAGGCCAACATATCCACCATGGTGGGTCAGTTGTATGGCGAGAACGACCCTCGACGGGATGGTGGATTTACCATTTTTTATATGGGTATCAACGTTGGTGCGTTCGTCGCGACACTGGCCTGCGCCTACCTCGGTGAAACCTACGGCTGGCGTTATGGCTTTGGATTGGCAGGTATCGGTATGTTGTTTGGACTGCTGGTGTTCCAGGTCTATCACCGCTACCTCCTGGGCTATGGCGAGCCTCCAAAAACAGCGGAGCTCGACAAGCTGGTGTTACCCGGTCTCAACCGGGAGTGGTTTCTCTATTTTCTCGGCCTGGTTGCCATTGTTGGCGTCTGGCAACTCATCCAAAGAACCTCAGAGCTTGGTCTGCTACTGATAATCCTCGGCGTGGTCATTGTTAGCTGGATGCTCTGGTTCTCGCTCTCCAAATGTGAACCCAGAGAGCGGGACCGAATGATTGTTATGCTGATTCTGATTTCGGTGTCAGTATTGTTCTGGGCCCTGTTTGAACAAGCCGGGTCTTCCCTGACCTTGTTCACCGATCGCAACGTTGCCATGGGCAATTACTTTACCGCTGGCATGTTCCAGTCACTCAACCCGCTGTTTATTATTTTTCTGGCGCCCGTTTTCGCCTGGATATGGGTTAAGTTATCGGCCAGTGGGTTTGAACCAACCACGCCAGCTAAATTCGGGCTGGGAATACTCCAGGTGGGTCTGGGCTTTGCTGTACTGATCTACGGTGTAGCTCAGGCTGGGCCTGATGGCAAGGTTTCTGTTGTATACCTTGCACTCATGTACTTTTTACATACCACGGGCGAACTGTGTTTGTCACCGGTGGGCCTGTCCATGGTCACCAAGTTGAGCGTGCAGCGCGTCGCTGCAATGATGATGGGGGTGTGGTTCCTGTCCAGTGCATTCGCGTCCTATGCGGGCGGTCTAATTGCCGGTGCCATGGCTATCGAAGAGTCTTCCGGTGCGGTGGTCGACCCGTTAACATCACTGGCAATTTATGCGGGTGTGTTCGAGAAACTGGCACTGGTCGCCATCGGCCTCGGGATATTGGTGTTGCTGATATCCCCGATACTCCACAAGCGTATGCATGGCGTGCATTAATCAGACACTCCACTAGCTCTTAATTTTGTCCAGGCCCAGGTTGCCAATCCAGCCTTGGTATTCCAACAGGTTTGCAGGGAGAATAATTTTACTGTGCTGCAAGCCCTTTAGAGTATCGATATAGCGTTCATTGAGCTGGAGCTTGAGCGCGTCTGACCCACCATGGTCAGAAATAACCTTGGCGATTTTTTCAATTGACTCCGCGGTGGCCTCTGCGATGGCTTTGATTTCTTCAGCCCGCCCTTCTGCCTCATTAATTCGTCGTTGCATTTCACCTTCCGAACGGTTGATCAGTTCTCTTTTAAGACCCTCCGACCGGTTAATCCTGCTTTGCTTATCACCCTCGCTCGATGCCAAAATTGCACGCTTCTCCCTCTCGGCATTGACCTGTTTTTCCATTGCATTTCGTACCGTATGCGGTGGGCTGATATTCTTGATTTCGTATCTGTGAACCCGAATCCCCCATGATTCACCCGCAAGGTCCAGCACCTCAACAACCTTGGCGCTGATGAGATCCCGCTCTTCAAACGTGCGGTCCAGATCCAGTGTGCCGATAACAGAACGGGTCGTCGTCTGTGCAAGCTGCACAGCGGCATAACGATAATCAACAATGCCGTAGCTGGCCTTGACCGGATCCGTGACAGAAATATAAATAACACCGTCAACTTCCACCTTAACCTCGTCGCCGGTAAAACAGTCCTGGGGAGGTACATCAATGGCTTCCTCTCTCAGGTCCTGAACAAAGGTCACCTTGTCAAAAAACGGAATAAGGGCATGAAACCCGGCCTCAAGTGTTTTGTGGTACTTGCCTAGTCGTTCCACTATGTGTGAGGTTCTGGTTGAAACCAGGCGAATAGACTGAAAAAATTTGACCAGCATGACAAGGAAGACAATCCCCCAGACAGCCATCACAAAAATATCAAATACTTCCATTTTACTGGCCTCCGTCTTTAACGGTCTGGGCGACCTGGTCTATGCCTGCAAAAAAACCTTCCATCTTCGCAAGCTCTTTCGGTACAACACTAATATCAGCTTCACGAAACAATTCAGCGATCCGGTCGATGTAGGTTTCAATGAGTCTCAGTTGCATCGCCTCAGGACCCCCGGGTTTGCTGATTGCTGCCGCGACTAATTTTGATCCTTCGGCTGTGGCAGTAGCCAGTACTGCTATCTCCATGGCACGACCCTGGGCTTCATTAATCCGCCTTTGTCGCTCACCTTCCGATAAATTAATCGCCTCCTGACGTTCTCCTTCTGAAAGCGCGATGGTCGAGTCCCGATCGGCGTTTGCCAGGGTAATCTCGGCGCGTTTTTGTCGTTCCGCTTCCATGGCTTTTTCAAGGGTGTCAATAACGCCTCCGGAGGGCGTAATGTTCATGACTTCATAGCGGAGCACCTTGATTCCCCAGGGCTCCGATGCGTGATCAATTTCCCGCACGATGGTTTCGTTGAGCACATCCCGTTCCGAGAAGGTTTCACCCAGGGTTAGTTTACCCACCTCTGAGCGGACAGTGGTTTGGGCTAAATTAATTGCCGCAACCAGATAATCCTCAATGCCGTAACTTGCCTTGTAGGCATCAAGCACCTTGATATAGAGCAGGCCATCAACATCAATCTGAATATTGTCGCGGGAGATGCAGCTCTGGTGGGGAATGTTCAAACATTGTTCCCGGGTCTCGTGCCGGTATGCGACCCGATCGACAAAAGGAACAAGAAAATGGATGCCGGGTTCCAATGTACCCCGGAACTTGCCCAGACGTTCAATCACGCTCATTTCCCGCATTGGCACAATCAGGATCAGGTTGTACAGAACAAAAAATGAGACCAGAACCAGGATAGTGAAGTAGAAGAAGGCCAAAAGAAAAACTCCTGTTGTTGGTTTGCCCGGAACGCTGGCGTTCCGAATTTCAGCATTTAAACGCTGCTAAGCGCTATTAACCGCTTTTTTCCACAATGTAGCTAATATTTTCCCGGGCGATTATTTTCGCAGTCTCGCCCGGCTTTATCTCACTGCCATCGCTCATAGCAGCCCACTGGGTTCCCCGATGTAAAATTCGACCGGCATGATTGCCGGGGCCAATGGTCTCGACGACTTCGACCTGATCCCCAACTTCGTCCAGGATTTCAATCGTATTGCTCTCACTGGTATCTCCCCCGGCAAATTTCATTGCAAAAGAGCGCAGCATGAAGATTAATACGAGGGTAGAGACAAAAAACAAGGTCATCACATTGACCCAGGTGGTCACCAAACCTGACCACAGAGCCAGTGCAACTACCAGACAACCCACTCCCATAAACACAACAATGCCGCCGGGTATGATCATTTCCGCTATCGCCAGCAAAATGCCTGCGATAATCCAATAAGTCGGGTTGAGGAGAAAATTCATGGGGTGATTTCACCTCGACTGACATAATATGTCAATAGACAAGCCGTGGAAATATTCTGCAGAAAAAGACAAGTAATATTGCGAGGTTCGAAGCAAATTGATTCCATTCGTTTATAAAACCCTGTTTAGTTGAAATTTATACAGAGTGCATTAACCCATGACGCATCAACCCATTACAATCATCAACTTTGGTTCCTACTGCATCGACCATGTGTACAAGGTCCCCTACTTCGTCAGACCCGGCGAAACGCTTCTCAGCACTCACTACGAGATCCATCCCGGCGGTAAGGGACTTAACCAGTCCCTTGCACTGGCATATGCAGGCGCAAAAGTGAGACATGCGGGGAAAATAGGCAACGATGGCGTTTGGATGAAAACCCTGCTGAACGATGCAGGCATAGATACAACCTTAACGACGATCATCGATACTCCCACCGGTCATGCCAATATCCAGGTTACCCCGGAAGGGGAGAACGCCATCATTATTTATGGGGGAGCAAACCGGCAGATTACGGTTGCGGACATTGAGTCTGTATTGTCACAGGTTTCTCATGGTGATTACCTTCTGATCCAGAATGAAATCAGCTGCTTACCCGAGCTGCTGGAAATTGCTGCCAAGAAAAAACAAAGGGTAGTTTTCAATGCCGCTCCCATCACTGACGAAGTATCAACCTATCCACTGGACCTGATAGAAATTTTTGTCGTTAATGAGGTTGAAGGAGAAGCACTCACCGGTGAAGCATCGCCGAACGACATATTGAACGCGATGATCGATCTGTACCCTTCTTCATCTGTGATTTTGACCCTGGGTGAAAAAGGCGCAGTTTTCCAGGATAAACTGCAGCGGGTCAGCCAGCCGGCAGTACCTGTTACCGCGGTTGATACCACGGGAGCAGGGGATACTTTTATGGGTTATTTCATGGCGAATTTTGTTAATGGCAACAGTATCGGGGATTGTCTGCAGATTGCCTGCCGCGCGGCTGGTAGTTGTGTCACCAGGCCGGGGGCAGCATCGTCGATACCTAAACTGGCTGATCTGACCTGAACACTAGGCCGGGGCGAGTTCAATACTGGACCTGTCGATTTGATCCAGCCGCTCGCATGCCTGGTCGTAATCGGTATCAGGGATCCAGTTCACGGGGTTTTTTTCGACTTCGATTTCAACGTCTACTAACAGAAACTCCGGCTTAAATGGCACGATACGCCCAGTTACTTCACCCTGCGCGCTCAACAATTTGTCGCAGATAGGAACAAATTTTCTCATACAATAACTCACTTACGGGTCGGCTTTTTTAACAGTGTTAGTTAACCCTGAAAGATACAATCAGCTACGGAGGGAAAATGAAAGATCACTGGATTATTGTGGAAAAGCAATGGATTACATAATTATTCTTATAATTCAGTAACTTGCAATCGATGTTTGGTCGATTACTATGATGACAAAATGTAATAGTTACCGCCTGGAATACTTATGCCACCGGTTGTCTTAAACTAGTCTACCAACCAACCAGGGAATCATCATGGCCAAGCGTATTGCCATTGTAGAAGACGATCCAGATCAACGTAGTAACTACGTCGATGCCATCACAAAGAAAGGGTATGACGTCATTGCCTATAGCAATCGCCGTGAGGCATTGGAGGGGTTTGAACGAGACTTACCGGACCTCGCCATCCTGGACATCATACTCGGTGATGAAGTCGACGCCGGTTTCGAAATCTGCAGGGATTTGTTAGCCCGTTCAAATTCCCTGCCCGTCATTTTTCTGACTGAACGAATTGCAGAGATAGACAAGATCAGCGGCCTTCGACTGGGCGCGTGGGACTACCTGCCCAAACCTATTTCACTGGACTATCTCGCTGAACGCATCAGCTCATTGCTAAGAATTCACGAAGTAAGAGGCCAATCGACAGGAAACGGATCCGCCACAGCCAAGACCGTGGGCGATATGCAAATAGACCAGGAGGCCCTGCTCGTTTCGTGGAGAGGCGAGACCATTAACCTTTCAGGTACAGAGTTCAGGATGTTGGCCAAACTGGTGCGTGTACCAGGCCATGCAGTGTCCTACGACACACTGATGAATGCAACGATGCAGAGTCTTGTCACCAATAACACCATCAACACCCATATGAGAAATATTCGTAAAAAATTCGAATCCATCGATAGCGAATTCGACTGCATTAAAAGTGAATATGGGTTTGGCTATCGTTGGTCCGTAAAATAAGCCGATGGCTTCCCGCATACGAGGCCCGAGACTAGCCACCAAGCTTTTCATCCTGATGAGCCTCGCCCTGGTTGTGATCCCATGGTTCAGCTATCTCTACCTCAGTGAAATGGAAGACTTTCTGGTGGATAGCCAGGCAAACGCCCAGCTGCTTACCGCTGAAGGTATTTCCACCTTACTCAATGGTCGATCCGATCTGTTCGACGAACTCCCTCTCTCACCGGAGGGCTATGAACAGCTCTATGCTCATCCGTTGGAAAAGCCCATCAGAATCGATGGCAAGAGTAACGACTGGGAAGATCTACTCAACTACAAAGTAAGTTTCCCCGCCAACGATGCCACCGAAGCACAGGATGACTCCGGGCCCAATCAATTCTACATGGTGCTGGGCGAACACAATGATCAGATCTACGCCCTGGTTCAGGTAAAAGACGACAAAATCGTTTTTCGCGACAAAAACATCCTGCGTCTGGACAATTCCGACCATATTCGCATTTCCTTTACTGGCCAGGATGGAGAGCTGAAGAGACTGGTCATTACCATGACTGAACCGGGGGTGACGACCGCTTATCTTATGGATGAACAATGGCGCTACGCAATTCAGGGTGTCCCTGAAAATCGCGTTCAGGGCTTTATGACCTTAAACAATGATGGTTATTCCGTAGAATTCAGAATTCCTCTGGTGCTGCTGGGCTCTACCAAACACTTTGGGCTTTTGGTGGTCGATGTCGACAGTGAAGAAACCAGGGCCATAGAATCCATCACCGGTACCTTGCCATCTACCGGCCGTGAAGCCTTTGGACTGGTACTGCTGAAGTCTCCGGAAGTACTGAGAATTATCGAAGGGCTTGGTTATTCCGGAGCAAATATTCAGGTCATCGATGCCCAGAAGCGGGTCCGCGCCGAAGTGGGAAGCTATCAGGTTTCGCGGATTCAACCCGATGCCGTAACAGAACAGGAACTCGGTATCATTGATCGCTGGTTTGCCCTTGTTGATCTGACCATAAACAGCTTCTATAGCCTGATCGACGAACGTCTGCGTGATACAAGCCCCGTCAAGGAGGACAAGGTTATTACGGACAGTCTGGCGGGTAAACCAAGTTACCTGCATCGCTACACACCACTTGAGGGTGAGGTTATTACTGCAGCCCATCCGATAATTTCCCAGGATGAAGTCATTGGTACGGTCGTGTTGCAGCAAAATACGAACCGAATTCTGCAGTTACGACGCGATGCGCTGCAAAGAATTATCAATTTTTCGGTGTTGTCCCTGTTCATTTTTGTCGTGCTGATTCTGGCTTTCTCAGTTCGATTGGCGCGCCGCATTCGCAAGCTTGGCGCTGAGGCAACCAATGCCATTGACGCCTATGGGCGGCTGCAAACAAACCAACTAAAAAGCGAGATTCAATCCGGAGATGAAATCGGCGACCTGGCCCGCAGCGTCTCCGGCATGCTGGCAAAATTGCACCAGCACAATCAGTTCCTGGAAAACATGCCAAGAACCCTTCGGCACGAAATTAACAACCCCCTCAATACCTTGAGTACCTCGCTGCAAAACCTTGAAAACGAGCCATCGGAAACTGCTCGTAAAAAGTATCTCGAGAGCGCCAAGAGAGGGGTTCTTCGAATCGGTATGATCGTCCAGAACCTTGCTGATGCCGCGAACCTGGAGGAAGCCCTCGAATCCGAGGAGTTCGAGATTATCGATCTCCAGAAACTGGTTCAGAACTACCTGGCCAATTGTCGAAACACGCATCCAACCAGACAATTTGAGTACAGAGGAACCCAGCGCGAAGTACAAAGCAATGTTTCAGACTATCGTATAGAGCAACTACTGGACAAGCTGATCGATAATGCAATTGACTTTTCACAACCCGATAGCACCATCATTGTGGGTCTAACAACCGACCCGACAAATCTGACCTTGTTTGTTACTAACCAGGGTCCATCTATCCCGACAGATATGGTTGAGAATATATTCGATTCCATGGTGAGTGTGCGCGCCTCAAACCCGGACAATCGACTGCATTTTGGCATGGGTCTTTATGTTGTCAGGATCATTGCAGAACTTCACGGCGGCGCAGTTTCTGCTGCCAACCTAACGAGCGGCAATGGAGTTACTATTCGAGTAACATTGCCTCGCCATCTACAGCTTGCGACTGACCAGGCTTACGCAGCCGGTTAAACAATGTGTTTCTGTACAGGAATTACAGGCAAAAAAAAGTCCTAACACTTTGGGGGGAGGGGAGAGAGTTAGGACTTGAAGCACTAGCTTAAAATTAGCATCGACTGCAATGTCTTTGGTGAACACCAGTTTAGCCCTTGAATATGGAAAGACTATGGAGGCAATATGGAAGTGCTCGATAAGCAGTCATTTCATCTTCAATTAATGACCTTTCGTCGGGATGGAGCGCCAGATTAATTATTCTTGCCAGATTTGACGACTCTTTTATTAGACTCTTTATTAGTTGATGACTCTTCCCTTCTGTCCGGCCTGGCGACGTACGGGTTGGTTAAGTTTCCAGTCCGCTTTTTTTGCAGCTGTCACAATCAATTGCATAAGTGATGAGTTAATCTTCCGGTTCAGTACCATATTGATACCTTGACCACTCTTGGGCTGGATTCCCATATGCAGACTTTCACCTTCAACTTTGTAAGTCAGCTTAAACGCCAGAAGCACATCCTCCCCCAATGGTAGATCGTTAGATCCTTCGGTGAATTTCTGTTCAAAGTTAGCTTCCTGTATTGCTTTTTCCTGTTTGAAAGTTTTTACCGCCTGCCTCGTGTCCGGGGTCTCCTGTGTCGAAATATCAGGGTCTGAATCCATATGGTCCTTCAATACCTTAAGTATCAAGACGGTGAATCTTCGCGTTATCCAGAACCTGAACTCCCTCTTATCAATAGAGTTCACTCTGAAGAGGATCCGGTCCTGCTCCGGATGATAGAGCGCTTGCATCTGGCTAATCCCTTCGACCATTGTGTTTCTCTTTGCTGGGAGTCCTTTCAAGTATAACCAGTTCTTACCCCAAATCAGGAACCCGGCGCGGTCGCATCCGGGAAGATTCTCACTTCTATATCAAGTATTATTGATATAGTCTTTAACCATTCCAGGCTTGCTGGTACAATATCAATATTATTTGATACAGGAATCCATCGTGAATGAGCTCGTAAGGCCAATTCACTCACCCGAGTCGGAACAATTACTTTGCTTCTGTAAGGCTACCGCAGATTTCTTGAGGCTTGATATTTTAAGGGTTCTGAGCAATGAGTCGTTTGGTGTGCTGGAACTCTGCCATATCTTTGAGATGCCCCAGCCGGGTATGAGCCACCACCTGAAGATACTGGCGACTGCCGGATTACTGGCAACGCGGCGGGAAGGTAATTCAATTTTTTACCGGCGAGCAATGATTCCCTCCCATAGCAACCTCGAAGAGCTTACCAACAGCCTGTTCTCCTGCGTTGATTACAGTCAATTATCCAGCGCCATTCAACAACGGTTGATGGAAGTCCAGGAAGACCGGTCGCAAAGTTCAAAACAATTTTTCGAGAAGAATGCCAGTCGGTTCAAGGAAAACCAGGACCTGATCGCCGAGTACAGTCACTACGCCGGATGTGTACAGGACCTACTGTCAAATGAGGATCTGGCGTCCGCAGCCTCGGTCATCGAGATCGGTCCCGGTGAATCTCAGTTGATTAATTCCCTTGCAGAACGATTCGAACATATTGTCGCCCTGGATAACTCGGAAGAAATGCTTAGTCAGGCCAGGCGTACCTTATCATCCCAGCATAAGGACAAGGTTGAGTTTGTACTGGGAGATCTGGCGCAGTGCTTTGATTCCGGCGCACGAGCCGACCTGGTGGTGCTCAACATGGTGCTTCATCATATGGCATCTCCCCGACAACTTTTTTCAACCGTGGCAGAACATATCAACGCAGACGGTCGACTATTGATCATCGACCTGTGTCGTCATAACCAGGACTGGGCCCGTGAGATCTGTGGTGATTTGTGGCTCGGATTCGAACCATCCGATCTCGACAGCTGGGCGGCGGAGTCAAATTTGACCCCCGGCCAAAGCGCATACCTGGGCCTGAAGAATGGCTTCCAGGTACAAGTAAGACTTTTTCATAACCATTAACAACACAAAGTGATTTGAGAGGAACTATGAGTACAGAAGATTTTAAGGTCGCCGATATCAGCCTGGCAAAATTCGGACAGGCAGAGATTGACCTGGCTGAGGCGGAGATGCCTGCCTTGATGGCGCTGCGACAAAAATACAAAATCGAGCAACCACTGGCGGATGCCAGGATCATCGGTTGTATCCATATGACGATTCAAACCGCTGTACTCATGGATACCCTGGTTTCACTCGGTGCAGAGTTACGCTGGTCGTCCTGTAATATTTTCTCTACCCAGGACCACGCTGCGGCCGCTATGGCAGAGAGAGGCATACCGACGTTCGCCTGGAAGGGAGAAACCGAGGAAGAGTTTTTCTGGTGTATTGAACAAACCATCCTCCAGGACGGTAAACCCTGGGACGCCAATATGATTCTTGACGATGGCGGCGACCTGACCCAGATGATCCACGAAAAATACCCCGAAATGCTGGACAACATCCACGGTATTACCGAGGAGACAACCACAGGCGTGCATCGGCTCTATGAAATGATGGCCGCCGCGGAACTGAAAGTCCCCGCGATCAATGTGAACGATTCGGTCACCAAATCGAAAAACGACAACAAGTACGGTTGCCGCCATAGCCTGAATGATGCCATCAAACGAGGTACCGATATGTTAATGGCCGGTAAACGTGCCCTGGTCATAGGTTATGGCGATGTTGGCAAGGGTTCCGCCGCGAGTCTTCGGCAGGAAGGCATGATTGTTCGTATCGTCGAGATTGATCCTATTTGCGCCATGCAGGCCTGCATGGACGGCTTTGAGGTTGTGTCGCCTTATCTGAATGGTTTAAACACCGGCAAACTCGAAGACATCGATACTCGCCTGATGAACAACATTGATCTTATCTGTACCTGCACAGGCAACGTCAACGTCTGTGACGAGAACCTGCTTCGCACCGTCAGCAGCAACGCCATTGTCTGCAACATCGGGCACTTCGATACAGAGATTGATACCCAGTTCATGCGTGATAACTGGACCTGGGAGGAAGTAAAACCCCAGGTACACAAGATCTACCGCAGTGATGACCAAAAAGACTATGTCATCCTGTTATCCGAAGGCCGCCTGGTGAACCTCGGCAATGCAACGGGACATCCGTCACGTATTATGGACGGTTCGTTCGCCAACCAGGTGCTGGCCCAGATGTACCTGTTTGAGAGAAAGTGGGCTGATCACGACCCAGGTCAGCGTCAACCCATCACCGTCGAAGTACTTCCCAAGGCGCTTGACGAAGAGGTTGCCTCCTACATGGTCGAGGGATTTGGCGGTGTGGTGACCCAACTAACCACGGCACAGGCAGAATACATCAACGTCCCGGCTGTTGGTCCATTCAAACCGGAAACCTACAAGTACTGATACCGCCCTCCCCTGAAGCCCTGTCGCTCGCACCGGTTGATGGTGCGAGCGCTTCAGAATTGCGACATTGCCTCCAAACTCATGAGGCGTCGGCCAAGACGATGCCGATTAATGTCAGACGGACTAGCTAAATGAAGGTCTTGTTGCTCGTGATAGATAAGCAGAGGCTCCAGTTGGATAGCTGTATGAGGCAGTTGCCAGTCACTGCGATCTTGACCTGCGGCGCCTGGATTCAAAACAACAACGCAATCTCGCTGACCATTTTTCGAAGCATGTAGACCTAGTTCGGTATGACCGGATCCTGTTGTTCCTTCGCTTTAAAACGCAGATTCGACAGGTGCCGTTTCTTCGCTCCGTGCCTAACCTTGTCATCACAGCTCGGCTTCGTTGGCAACCTGACCCGGGATGTCTATCACCAACGACGGCATTTACTCGAAGAGGCTGAACGCGCATTGGGTCTGACAGTGACAAAAACGGATTCAGGCACTGACTATTTACATGCCCTCAACAACATCAGATTCTTCCTCAGCGCCGATATTGGATTCGACGAGTATATGGTTAAGAACTTTGAAGCCATGGCTTGTGGGTGCCTCCTGATCGCCTACGACCATGTCACGACGGAAAACCAGGCGCTGGGATTAAGGGACATGGAGAATGTTGTTCTGTACCAGGATATTGCCATCCTCACGCAGAAATGGCAGCAACTGATGTCTAATCCTGAAATGGCGGCCACTATTGCGACAAAGGGGCAAAAGCTGGCGGAGGAAAGGTTCAAATTCGAAACTATCGGCAAACAGATTGTCGATGAGATAACTGTCGATGGGAAAGTCGTACCGTTACACAATCAACACTCGACATCGATCCTGGATTACTTCAGGTACTCTTTTTATCGTTGAGTGCCCGGCGGAAAAACACTTGTCAGAAAAATGCAGACAAAAAAAAGGTGGGCCCATCAGGACCCACCTTCTTTAATCGCTTATTAGCTACCCGAGGGGTTTCTAATAAAGGTTTGCATCAAACCGAAGGAACATGTATCGACCGATTGGGTCGTACAGGAACAGGTCTGAGTTATTGCCAGAGTTAAATACGTAAGGAGGATCTTCGTCTGCCACGTTGTTAATGCCTAACAGGATTCGATATTTTTCCCACTCATATGAAACTCGAATGTCATTCTTGTAGTAGGTCTCCGCTCCGCTGTAGCCGAAAGGATTGTTACCATCGAAGTCTGGATCATTGGTGCTGCTGATGTAACGCATGTACCAGGCAAATGTCCAGTTGTCCCAGCCCACTGTGGTATTCAGGTTAGCCTGAACACGTGGAATAGAACCCCGTCCATCAGCACCACCCGCACCAGGTGCAAAGGTGTTTTCAGCAACATAAGTACCTACCAGTTCGATATTCCAACTGGTCGCGGCGAAAGCATCAAAGGAGTAGTTTGCCGCCAGATCAAAGCCATCAGTTTCAACCGAAGTCAGGTTTTGAAGTTTGTTGACAAAATTCAGCGGAACACCTTGCGCATTTCGACCGGTAAACTGGCTACACTCAGGTGCCGTCTGACCGACAGGTCCGTTGTAGCAGTCTTTCAATACCGAGTCAGAAGTCGTTCTGCTGATCAGGTTCTCAACTTCGATATCCCAGACATCAGCGGTGAGTTGGAAACCGGGCAAGTAGCTCGGTGTATACACAATGCCGAATGTCCAGGTATCTGCGGTTTCAGGCTCAAGCTCAGCATTTGAACCCGAGAGTACCGGATACTGTGAGGACAACTGGGTGAATCCAGCGCCCAATCCATCAAGTGCACAGTTTTGCACCGCATTGCCAGTTGCACCTTCACAGGGATCGGCAAAGAAGTCGAAACTCACCGTACCACCACCGAACAGGTCGGTGATTGTTGGTGCGCGGAACGCTGTACTGACATTGGCACGAACCCGGAAGTCAGAGAAAATCTGCCAGTTCAAACCAACGCGATAAACATCGTCTTTACCAAAGTTGGAATAGTCAAAATGACGATACTGGAGATTTAAGGTCAAATCTTCAGCCAGCATCACGTCCGCAAGCAGCGGAATATCGAATTCAAAAAAGAACTCCTGGACGTCGAAGTCACCCTCTGTGGTGAACACCTGGTTGGCAACTGATTCACCGGCTTCTGTGGTGGGGTCAGGCTTATTCAGGCCATATTCCTTGCGATATTCAAGTCCGGCAGCCATGGCCAGTTCACCCGCAGGCATCTCAAACAATGGACCCGAGATAACCGCAGTCCAACCATGGGTCTGGAACTTGGAAATCGCCAATGTATTCTGCCGCATATAGCTGATTTCTGATTGTGTCCAGTTGCCTGGCCGGAATGTATCCAACGCGCCGGAAGCGTTTACTGTCGCCGCACAAATTTCATCAACTGCACACTTTGCCGGATCAGAAATTCGGACAAACCGTGCCAGGTTCCATGTGCTTTTTGTTTGCAGGTCAGCATCAACGCGCGTGTACAAACCAGAAACTTCATAGCTCCACGCATCGTTAAACCACATGTTCTCCGGAATCGCGCCTTCTACTCCAACAACATAGCGGAAAGTATTGGACTCATGCAGTGATGTTCGTGGTTAGAAGATTCCATCCTCACCTGTTGGATTGTTGGGGTTGGCTGCTGGAACACGAGAACCATCCGGAAAAGACACGGTACCGGGTGAGCCAGGGTTACCATCTAAGTGACTGGTACTTTCACGCTTGGCGAATTGCAGTTCCATAAAACCATTAATGTTATCTGTCAACTGGTAATTGATATAACCTGAAGTCGAAATGACCTTGTTGTCGATGATCAGGTCCTGAGCAAAACCATAGTCATAACGTCGAACAGTGCCCGCTTCAGCAGGATCAGTTGCTCGTGCTGCAAGACTCTCACAGCCGACAGTTGAAGATACGTCGGTTATTTCATCTCCACCCAGTGCCTTGGCACGAGTACAGAACAAGCCTCCACCATCGCCTAAAAAGATACCGCCTGGTGAGAAAAATGAACCATTCTGGAAAGAAGTAGTCGTCAGAGACGAGATGTTGGGAAATGCCCAATCCTCTCTGTCAGTCTGCTTGATTCGCTCCTGGTCACGCACTTCAGCACCAAAGACCGCATTACCACGATCACCGGTCACACCCAATGTCAGAGCGACACCGTAAGTATCGCCATCACCTTCGCCACTGGTACCCGTGTTGAGGTTTAACTCAGCCCCTTCAAAGTCTTTCTTGAGGATGACATTAACAACACCAGTAATAGCATCAGAGCCGTACACGGCTGAAGCGCCATCCCGGAGGATCTCAACCCGATCAACCATCGCTGTCGGAACGAATGTCAGGTCAGCGGCCTGGTTAGCCAGTGCATCAGCAAATGACGCCACGCGTCGACCGTTGATTAAAATCAGAACCCGATCAGGTCCCAGGTTCCGAAGGTCGATCGATGTTGCACCACCTCCAGAGAGAATACTTGACTGGTTGAATCCACCTGTGCCGATGGAAGGTTGATTACGCAACGCTTCACCGAGGTTAGACATACCAGAATCAAGCAGGGATTGACCGGAAATTACAGTAATGGGTGAAGCTGAGCCGTAGTCAGAGCGTTTGATACGGGAACCCGTAACAATTATCTCTTCCATCACCTCATCATCATCCGCCGCAAACGCCGTGCCTACAGGCATGACCAGTGCAGCTACCGCGGCTAGTGCAGTGAATACACTCGCCTTTCGGTTAAGTTTATACATATTATTTCCCCAACTATTTAGTTTTTAGAACGCCGTCTCAGACAGCGCAAAATTCAGTGTTTAAACCACTGTTACTTTTAAGACGGATAAGCCCGCAATCCCCGCAACAAAAATGGATAAAAAGTTTAAGAAATCTTGAAATTCTTGTGAGTACTCGATATTTATGAACAGATTGAATATTCACCTACGTTTACATGAAACCAATTCATAAATGTCTGGTCTACTCACCCTGTTGCTCATCCCACCAATCGGGGTATCTATCGCAAGATCAGTAAAGCCGATACAAAAGAGGGCACAATTGCATCCAACGTCACGGGATTGACGCTAAAGAACCGACATAGAACTATTTTGGACCCAACCAGGACAAATGAGAGTGACCGGGCAAAAAAACAGGTTGTGCAGCTATTCAAACAGTGGCGCTAAGACCACAAGCAACCATGGAGGTCTACATCGCGTCATTAAGGTATACAAGGTATAGCTGGAGTAATCCATACCATGAACAAATCACCAGTCACAGAAGCGTCAATCAACCTGGCCATCGAGTGGTTTGCCCGCTTGCAGGCGTCTGATGTCACCGATAAGGAAAGAGAATTGTTCTTTAACTGGCTGCACCAGGCAGAACAACATCAGCAGGCCTTCGTAGAAGTACTGACCCTGTGGGAAGGAATGTCTCTTATTAAAATGATGGACTTCGAGGAACTTCGTCCGTTTCCGCGATTATGGGACTACAAACGGAGGGCGGCCCTGAGCGCTGTTTCTTAGGAGACCGTGTGCTCTGGTAAAAGGCCGTGACTGCTCCTATCAAAGACCGCCTTTAACTGATTTTCCGCCGCAGGATCTTAAGGGCCTGAACGATGTACTTCTCGACCATGCTGTTGGAAACACCCATATCCAAGGCGATCTCCGCATAACTCATGTCCTTACCGCGATGCATAAGAAACGCCCGGCGTACCTTTTCAGGCATCTGGTCCACAACCTTGTAAATCCGGGCCAGTTCCTGCTCGGCACAGACCGTTCGCTCAACCGAGGGAATGCACTTGTCGTTGTCTTCATCTGACTGTGCCGGGAGCATTTCAGAACGCAGATATTTTTCATGAACCCTGGCTCTGCGTATCTGGTCAACAACAAGATTATTCGCGGTTTTGAAGAGGAAGGCTCTGGCATTTTCCAGTGGGCGAGAATCCGATTCACGAGTCCGCTGGAATTTATGCATGCGAAGAAATGCCTCCTGGGCAAGATCATTTGCATCTTCGTCATTTCGAACTCTTTTTGACAAATATTGGACCAAGGGGGTCGCCAGTTCATCCATCAGTAATGCTGTCGTAAATTCTTTTGCCATGCTTACTCGTTATGGTGTAACGATGGCTTGCCACCCCACCTGATGCCTTGTCGGAGGTCTTCCGACGACGGCGGAGTCTGCTCTGATTGATAGCTTTCCCCCAGGATGCATGCCTGTACTTATTATGGCGCGTACTTTATCACACTTTCACCCTGGCGGAATACATACTTGCACCAATGTGATCTGTGCCTTATGTCTCCTAAACCATTGAAATCAGTCAGTTTTAAGAACAATCTCGATCGAACCATTTGCAATTTTCAACGATCCGGACAATCTGTCTGGTTGATTCTGACAAATCACGACTTGAACCACTGACATCGACAGATCAATCTTCCTTATTCAAACTAATACTTCTCTATGATATATACACCTTAGCTGTACAATTGTTGGAGGGATTTACATAATGCCCCGCTCATATCCACTGCAGTATTATAGAACTCCAAAGTAAAGGAAATCGCGTGTCCCTTAAGAACGAAGACAAGCTGGCTAGTGTCGAGGCCATTCAAGAGAATTTTGAGAAACTCCACTACATCTGTAATTTGCAAATAGCGACTGCGGTTTTCCTCGCCTATCATCTGGAGAAACCTATTCTTATAGAAGGTCCTCCTGGCGTAGGAAAGACAGAGCTGGCAAAAACTGCGGCCGACATGTTGGAAGTCGAGTGTATTCGCCTGCAGTGTTACGAAGGTCTGGATGAATCCAAGGCGATTTACGAATGGAAGTACGGCAAGCAGTTGCTCTATACCCAGGTGCTGAAGGAAACCCTGGGTGAAATTCTGGACGGTGCCACGGGGTTAACCGAGTCAGTTGCCAAACTGCACGAATTTGGGGACATTTTCTTCTCCGACGAATTCCTTGAACCCAGACCATTGCTGAAAGCGCTTCGTCACCAAGAAGGCTGCGTCCTGCTGATCGATGAAGTCGATAAATCGGACCATGAATTCGAATCCCTGTTACTCGAAATGCTGTCTGACTTTCAACTATCTATTCCGGAAATTGGCACCATAAAAGCGAACAAAGATAAAAAACCACTGGTCTTCCTGACCAGTAATAATACGCGGGAAATTTCAGACGCATTGAAGCGCCGATGCCTGCATCTCTATATCCCTTTCCCCGATGCGACGCTTGAACAGAAAATCGTCCAGGCACGGGTCCCTGAAATTGCCGAAAAACTACGCAACCAGATGGTGACTTTTGTTCAGGAACTACGCGACATGGACCTGAAGAAGGTGCCTGCGATTAGCGAGACCATCGACTGGGCACGGACTTTGATTTTGCTCCATTCAGATTCGCTCGACACCGACCTGGTGCGCCAGACGCTCAATGTGATTCTCAAGTTCCAGGAAGATATTGAAACCGTCGAAGCAGAGATCCAGAGTGTGACCAACAAGGCACTAAAAGAGAATTAGGACAGGACGCTAAATATGGATCGCACCCTGGTCGAATTCGTCAAGGTTCTGCGTACCGCCGAATTAAAAGTCTCTCCGGCTGAAACACTGGACGCCATGCAATGCATGGATCTTGTTGGCTACGAAGACAAGGTGTTCCTGAAGAACTCCCTGTCCATGGTGCTGGCAAAAACCCCGGAGGAGAAGGAGACATTCGACTCCTGTTTCGACAGTTTTTTTAGCATCGAGGAATTCAAGCCAACGCAAAACGAACAGGATTCCCCGGATGCTGACTCGGATGCGTTCGATGATGAGGGAGAATTCAACCCTGATGCCAACAACCAACAGTCCGGCAAAGGCGGTGGCCAGGGTGGTGGCGGCCAGGGTGGCGGCGAACACGAGGATCTGAGCTCGGAATCAACCATGCAGGCAACATCCGAGCTGGGCAAGCTGCTTACCGAGGGGACCAAGACAGAGCAGATGATCGCGATGATGGAAGCGGGTCGAGAGGTTGAGGTTAACCAGATCGTCGTCTTCACCCAGAAGGGTCTGTTTACCCGCAAGATTATGGACGCCATGGGACTCAAGGGACTACAGGAAGAAGTCGCCGAGTTACAGGGTCATGGTGGCATTCCGCAAAAACGCCTGGCGCATAATCTAAAAAAAGTACGGGATCTGCTCCGTGAACGTGTCCGCGACTATGTCGAGAAGCAATTTTTCCTCCATGCGGACGAGTCCGGTAAACAGCTTCGCGAAGAGCTGCTGAAGAAGGTCAAACTCTCGAACCTGGAAAAGCGCAACTTCAAAGATGTACAGGAAGTCGTCTTCAAGATGGCCAAGAAACTGATTGCCATCCACTCCAAGAGACGCAAAACCTATAAACGCGGACAGTTGGATGTGCGCAAAACGCTGCGACACAACATGCAGTATGACGGCATGTTCTTCGACATAAAATGGAAGTCAAAAAAAGTCGACCGACCCAAGGTCATGTGTATTTGCGACGTCAGCGGGTCAGTGAGTAATTACTCACGTTTTCTGCTGATGTTCCTGTTCAGCCTCGCTGAAATCCTGCCGAAGGTTCGCTCCTTCGCTTTTTCTTCCGATCTTGGTGAAGTCACCAAATTATTCGAACACAGTAATCTTGAGGAAGCCATGGCCCGGACCATGCGCGATTATGGCAATGGCTCAACGGATTATGGTCGCATGTTCCAGGACTTCAAAAGTCACTGTATGGATGACGTCAACAACAAGACCACAATCATTATTCTGGGGGATGCAAGAAACAACTACGGTGAGCCCCATGCGGAAATTCTTCGGGAAATGTACGACAAATCCAAGCGGGTGATCTGGCTGAATCCGGAGCCGAAATCCAGCTGGACCGTTGGCGATGCTGAAATGAAAAAATACGCACCCTGCTGCCACCAAACCGAGGTGTGTAACTCGCTGGTACATCTCGAAAGGGTCGTTGGGAACTTACTCAAGTCCGTCGGTTAACTGTAATCTCGATAGCGTCCATAGCGAACTGCCATGACAGCAATCCGACCGAGCTGAAATCTTGGTTCAACCTCGTGGATTACTTACCTGTTTGACTCTGGGCTGAATATGGTCCCGCGTTTAATATGTTCCATCGCTTCACGAGCATCCTCGTGCTGCACATTCCAATCGCGATTTGTCATGCAAATCCTGACCCCGAGTCGTGAACCGGTCACGGCTTGTGTCTTGCACCGTATTCTATCGGGATCATAGTTAGCATCGGCGAGTTGCGACCGTGCGTTGCCCGAGTCGCTTGAGCTGGTGCAAGCCTGTAGTAAAATCGTGATGGCAAGAATACCCATCAAATGCATGAATTTCATGCTTGAACCTCTTAGCGAATTCAACTTCAGACCAAAAAGAAAGGCCAACACTTAGGTTGGCCTTAACAAAATGTTTCAGTTGATACTGCGGATATTTACATGCCTACACTAACACGTGCAAACCAGTAACGTCCCAAAGCATCGTACATACCTGGGAAGATGTTTCCGTTACCGTTGATGGAAGGTCCGGCGGCGTTACCAGCAATCGGAGGCTCTTCATCAAAAACGTTGGTAATACCTGCTGTAAGCGCGACCTGTTCGGTAACATCCCAGGTACCCGCTATATCGAAATAGTTGATATCATCGAGATCCAGATTTCCATTGAGATCCTCAACCTCACTGATGTAACGCCACAATCCGCTGGCAGTCACATTCCATGGGGTAATCCAGGTAACCCGCAGATTGTTCTGGAAATCAGGTGTGGGGTAACCACAAGTGGAACCCCAGTTACCCTTACAATCAACCGTGGGAGCACCCTCAAGTTCCTGCTGATCCCAGGTATCAATAACTCCCATGATATTGTGGAAGTCCAGGCTACCCATGTCACCAATCTCTATGGAGTAGGTCGCAATAACGTCAAAGCCCGTGACTCTCTCGATTGCAAGGTTGTCCTGCAATGCGCGGATATGGCCACTGGCGTTGACATTTGAACCAATCCACAGGTCTCCTGCATTACCGCGATTGACATCAGCACATTGAGACGTGTTGCCATCAAGACATTCGTTCAGAATGAATTCTGGTGTCTGGTTACTAATACCCAGCTCGATCTCGATGTCATAGTAGTCGACTGAGAGCGTCAGGCCTTCTATAAACCCTGGAGACCAAACAACACCAACGGAGTAAGTATCAGCTTCTTCCGGCGCAAGGTCAGGGTTGCCGCCCTGCAAGATTCGGTATGCTGCCATACTGAGCAGCCGTTACACCTGAATTCGCACAATCTGCCAGGCTACGAGCAGGGACTGCGTCACCACAAGGATCCACATCCATATCGAATAAGTTAAAGCCCTGAGGCAGGAACAATTCCTGGATGTTTGCAGCACGGACCGCTCGCTGGAAGCTGGCGCGTATTTTAATGCTGTTGTTAATCGCCCAGCCACCACGGATGCCATAGGTATCCGTTGTCTGATCTGTGGAGTAGTCGGAATAACGGTAACCCAGATCAAAGACAAGTTCCTCGGCTCCCGGCGCCCCTTCAATCACTGGAATGCTGGCTTCAAAGAAGATCTCACTAACATCGTATCCGCCGCTAACGGGTCCGGTTGCACCGCCCTGACCAGCACCCAAGCCGTTACGGAAGCCGCTATCCGGGTTGAAGTTGAGATTTTCCTTCCGGTATTCTCCACCGATCACAACGTCAATACCTCGTGAAGCCCATGGTAGTGCCACGCCGTAGTCACCCAGAGCACCGGTCACATAACCTATAAACGTGCAAACAAGGGTAAGACCAGATAATCAATCATATCCTGGGTCACAGCGCCGGTTTCGAAAATATTCCAAGGTACACAGTTCGGGTCAGAGCCATCGACGACGGATTGACATACGGTATTACCACTGCCGTCATCAACCGCATTCAGTGCATTCTTAATTTTCGGAATGGACAGGTCATTCAGGTAGGTACTTTCCATGCTGACTTCAGAGTACTGACCGGAAACATCGTAGCTCCATGTGTCGTTAAAATCCCCACGCAGACCAATCACACCGCGGTAGGTTGTGTGACGCAGGTCATATTGACGCGGTCCACCCTCCACATTACGACGGCCCAGGTACGCAAATTGAGTGTCTGCAGTGGTTAAACCGAACTGGCCGCAAAGTTCCTGAAACTGCTGAGCAGATAATAGCGGGTTGCCACAGGGAATCTCATTGGTAATGAAAAAAGCACCCGATGGCGCAATCTGTGACACTGTGTGGTCATCCACGAACATCAACTCGGAGTACACTTCTACCTGATCAGTGATCTCGTAGTGTGCGAACGCGCCTCCAGTGTATCGCTCATCAGGACGTTGATAATAATTCAGCGGGCCATAGTTATACACTGTCCCAGCGCGATCCACGAATTCGGTACCTGCAACTTTGAAGTCGAAGGAGCCGTCGCTCGCGGTGGGAACAATACTACGTTTAACATCACCGGGAATTCCGAAATCAGTTACACGTCCTTCCGGAATAGTACCGGAACCGAAGCACCCGGTTGCGTCATTGTTAAGTGCACAGGCACTGTAGTCGCGTTCGCTCTGGCGTACAGCATTGATTTTACGATAGGTACCGTAGGCTGTCGCATTACCACGGCCATTGTCAAAGTTGCCGCCGATGATGAATGAGACATCGCTGATGTCTCCATCTGTATTAGTGCCCTTGGCAGTTGGAAAACCTGCATCGGTCACGATACCCTGCATGCTGCTGTTATCATTGTCATGGTTGTACTGGCTAAACTGGTAATCCAGCTTCACGCCTTCAAAATCATCCATCATGATAAAGTTGACAACACCGGCAACGGCGTCGGAACCATAGGTTGCGGACGCGCCTCCGGTCAATATTTCAATTGTCTGAATCAAAGCGCCGGGGATCTGGTTAATGTCAACACCAACCCCTATAGGTGACCCTGCAGGCATACGGCGGCCGTTAAGTAACACCAGAGTACGTGCATCTCCCAGATTCCTCAGGTTAATCGTCGCTGTACCTGTAGCGCCATTTGATTGGCCGGTGTTCTGGTTGGAATAGACCTGTGGCAGGTTGCGCATCATATCCTCAACACGAGCTGTGCCTTGAAATATCATTTCATCGGCGCTGACCTGAGTCACCGGACTGGAACTGACCACATT
>LWDU01042513.1_pt1 | contig 24977 bp, 21 predicted proteins | sample 727161 | NCBI WGS metagenome assembly LWDU01 (sample SAMN04566230, study PRJNA314399) | hydrothermal vent metagenome | isolation source: deep sea hydrothermal plume seawater | place: Mexico: Gulf of California, Guaymas Basin | collected 2004-07-11
CTGAACCGGGAGAAGAACCGTGACGGCTGGAGAGGAGGAGCCCCGACGGGTTGTCGACTTCTTTCAATCCATCGGCACACATCTCGAAGATCCCGACCTCTTCGGTCGAGCCGAAGCGGTTCTTCAGGGCGCGCAGGATGCGCAGGCTGTGCCCACGCTCGCCCTCGAATTGAAGCACTGCATCGACCATGTGTTCGAGGGTTCGCGGCCCGGCCACGGTGCCGTCCTTGGTGACATGTCCGACCATCAAGATGGGGAATCCGGTATTTCGAGCCAGAGCCAGCAGCCGGGAAGCCACTTCTCGTACCTGTGTGACCCCACCTGCACCGGCGGGAATCTGGTCCCAACAGATGGTCTGGATACTGTCGATTCCCACAACTACCGGTTGATTCTGATCGATCAACTCCTCGATGGAGCCGAGATCGCACCCGGAGTGGAGCCACAACTCAGATCCAGCGGCTCCGATTCNNNTTTCCCTGGCGAGAGACGGTCTGGGCAATCTGCAGCAGCAAGGTCGATTTTCCGATTCCCGGCTCGCCGGAGATCAATAATCCACAGCCGGGAACCAATCCACCTCCGAGAACTCGATCCACTTCGGAGAGACCGGTGACGATTCGATCTCCTTCGCTCGCATCGACCTGCTCGATGGGTACCGCCACTGGCGGCGAACTTTGCCGTATGGTTCTTGGCTGGCTCGGTTGCGGCGCGAGTCGGTGTTCTTTCAGTGAGTTGAAGGTCCCGCAATCGGGGCAGCGACCCATGTGACGTTCGTGGGCGGTGCCACATTCGAGGCACATGAATTGAGTTCGTGTTTTCGCCAAGAATCCTCCGGCACGAGTGGGCCCAATTGCAATGATCTCGGACCATCGTGACATCGCAGTATCGGGGATCCAGAGATTTCAGAAAAATATGACCCAGTCCAGGCGACCGGGAGCTTCAACTGGCTGCGGTGTTCAAATACTGCCGGATCCACTCCTGGAAGTGCATTCCTCGATCTTCCGCAGAATCAAAGTGATCAAAGGATGTGCCCCCAGGACTCAACAGGACCGTTTCCCCGGGACGGGCACGGCTGACCGCGCTGGATACGGCATCTTCGAGCTTCTCATGACCCTCGATCGGAGTGTTGACCAGTGAGGAGAGGGCATCCTGCCACAGTGAGGCATGAGCGCCGAAGCAATAGACATGGCATTGACGCTGTTGCAACGGCGACCGCAGTGGGTTGGCATCGATGGGGTCGCTCTTCGGGACACCACCACAGAGCCAGTGGACCGAGGCCTGGCTGCGTCCGAGGGCCGAAGCCACCGCCTCCGGAGTGGTCGCCTTGGAATCGTCGATGAATTGAACCTGCTGGTATTCGCCGACCTGCTGGTACCTGTGAGGAAGGCCATGGTACTGGCGGATCGCAGTGGCGATTGCGTCCTCGGTGGCTCCTAGCGCCGCCGCAAGGGTGGCGGAATGAAGCGCATTGTCGAGCCCGGTTGGACCCTCCAGTGCAGCAGTGGGACGATACGGAATCGTCAGCGTCTTCTCGTCACGGGTCCGGATCTCCAGCTGATCTCCGACAAGTCGAGAGTGCTGCTCGGTGCCATCGGCGCGACAGCGAATCACCATCCTCGCTTGGTTCGAAGCTACTCGTTGGAGGGGGATATGGTCGGGCAGAATCGCCAACGAATCTGGTCCACCAGCGCAGTCGAGCAGGCTCAACTTGGCCTGGTGGTATGCCTGGCGGCTGCCATGCCAGTCGAGGTGATCTTCGGTCAGATTGGTGATCATCACCACAGCCGCAGTGCCTTGCCGGAGGGCGAGTCTTTGCGCCTGGAAGGAAGAGACCTCGACCACCAGTCGTAGTTGTTCCAGGTCTTCATCGTCGAGGTGTGAGAGCAAACTTCCGCCGAGGTTTCCGCCGGCCACCGCTGTCAGGCCCGACTCTTGCAACATCTGGCTGGCGAGTTGACAGGTGGTGCTCTTGCCGTGAGTGCCGGTCACCAGAGCCAGTTGTCGGGTGGGCAACCAGGAGAGTGCCAATCCCAACTCGGTGACGGGCAAGATGTCCCTGCTGGCGATCTGTTCGAGGATGGGTGTTCCAGGAGGAATGGCAGGATTCACCACCACCCAGTCGCATCGGTCGAGATGGTCAGGGTGGTGAGGTTTACCGATGTGTATCGCTCCGGTCACCCCCGGCCCGATTCGATCGAGCGACCGACCCAGGGTCTCGCGGGATGCCGGATCCGAGATGGAGACCTCGGCACCTCGTTTGGCGAGGAATTGAACCAGACCGGTGCCGCCACCATGCCTTCCGAGACCCAGTACCAGCACCTTCAACCCCTCGAGTTGATCCGGTTCCCGATCTGGTGGCTGAAAGGAAAGGTCCGACACCATTTCCGTGTTCACAGCAGGCTCATCTCTGATCATCTTCGGGTGGATCGAGGGGGCCGATGACTCCGTGCTCACGGGCAGTGGCACGGAATTTCTCCGACAGTGCGTCGAGGTCCTGTGGCTCCAGTTCGAATCGCTCCTCGTAAGAAATCTCGATGGTCCCTGGCCACAGTAGTTCGGAAACGATGTCGATGGGGAATCTTTGATACCAGGGGGGAGAGAGGTGGACCAGGCGATGTTGGGGAGCGAGCGATCGTTCCCCTCGTAGATCATCTTCCTCCATCCGGACCAGCACCTCTTTCGTTCCGTAATGAGAGAAGGGCACGGTGACCGGTGATTCTCCGACGTCGACGCCATCGATGAAGACCTGAGCACCGGTAGGATCGGTGCGGATCGACAGCGATCGATCAACACAGCCAGGCACGATGGAAAGGGCCGAGAAGAGCAGCAGCAGGATGGCGATTCGATCGATCGGCAGGGCGGATATCAGGGGCATTGTTTTCCTCCGGACGGATCGTAACCAGCCGGCGTCAGCACCGCCACGGCCACTGCCAGGAACATGGGCATTGCCGGGAAGCGGTACCATTCCCTCCTGTCCGCATCCGGGTTACGGTTTCTCGCAGAAAGGTCGTGTCATGGCTGGCAGGTGGTGGGATGGAGGATTGCCCTTCCAGTGCACGCAGTGTGGCAAATGCTGCCGGGTGGAAGGATATGTATGGGTACGAAGCGATGACATCCGCGAGATGGCAGCGTTTCTCGAGATCACTCCTACAGCGTTCGAGAAGAAGTATGTCAGGACCGTCGGTCGCCAGCTCAGTCTGATCGAGAAGCCGAACCGAGAGTGCATCTTCTGGGACAATGGCTGCACCGTCTATCCAGTCCGCCCGCCACAGTGCAAGACTTTCCCCTTCTGGCACCAAAACCTCTCGTCGATCGACGAGTGGAAGGAGGTGGTAGAGGAGTGTCCAGGATCAGGAACTGGAGTGGTCTACTCGAAGGAGGAAATCGAGGAACTGCTCCGGGGTCACGGCGAGACCAACAAGAAGGAATGAGCCCGATGAAATTTGATTCGATGATCTTCACCGTCCTGTTGTTCTTGCCCTGGCTACTGGGTTCTTGTCAGGGGCCAGGGGGTCGCTCGGAGACATCTACGGCGGCAGAGTCCGCCAGAGATAGAGTCGAGTCGTTGTCGATCGAACTCCTCGACAAGGCAGAGGATGAGCGCAGTCTCGAACGGGTGTTCCTGGAGCGGATGCTGAGAAAGAAATCGCCTGTAGTTCGTCAGAAAGCGGCGGACGTGGCGGGAAGATCGAGGTTCAAGGAGGGCGCTGCGGCATTGATCGCGGCGGGAAGAAGCGAACAAGATCCGCGAGTGCTCTCTTCCATCGCGTTTTCGCTGGGCCAGTTGGGTGACCCTCAGGCGCTCGACTCATTGCTGCAATGGAGTGACCTGCCGTGGCCGGCCACCGTTCGCAAGGCGGCCATCACTGCTCTCGGCAGGATCGTCTTCCCTGAAGATGCCCGGGCGAGTCGTGCCCCGGTTGCGGTGGCGAGATTGATGGAGATTCTCGAAGCCGAGACCGATGAAGCACTCAGCCAGGAGGCGGCGCTGGCGTTGTGGCGCCATGGAACCGAAGCGGTGGCTGGGATCCCGCTGCTGACACGGCGACTGGCGCAGGAGAGCCCATCGGAGCGCTGGCCCTACGCCTATGCTCTGATGAAGATCGATCATGGCGAGACATCGGCACCTCTTCGCCAGGCGCTGACGCATCCATCGGGACTGGTGCGGACCTATGCGGCGTGGGGTTGTCGACAGCCGCTTGACCCGCAGTGCGTGGATGGCCTCGATGCACTGCTGCTCGATCGGGCCAGTCCCTGGACCGCCCGGGTCGAGGCGTTGCGTACCCTCGGCAAACTGCGTGAACTGGAGTGGGATCGAAGTGATCAGGTCAGAGATCTGTTGTTGAGGCATTTGATCCAGGAGCAGCATCCTCTGGTCGCTCCGGTGGTGGTGGAGAGTCTCGGCATCGGAGCGACTGCAGTGGAACTACCCTTCATCTTCGGAGCGCTCGATCCTGAGCGATCGGAATCGGTTCAATCGGCCGCGATCGGGGCACTCGCCTCTGCAGCGCTGCTCGGACTGCTGACTCCGATTCGTTGTGCGGAGATCCTGGCGGATTTCAGTCGGGATGACTCCGTCTCGATCCGAAGTGCTTCGGCGACCGCCATCGCAAGCCTCGGAGCAGTGGGCCTCCCTTCGCTGGAGAAGTTCCTCAACGATCCCGATCGACGGGTTCGTGCGGCAGCGGTCACGGCTCTCGAGTCGATCGAGGATCCGGCGGTCGAAGGGTTGATCCTGCGGGCCCTCAGAGATGTGGATGTGTCGGTGAAGATGCCCGCAGCGCAGTTGGCGGAGAGCAGGGAGATCGAAGATTGGCAGCAGCAACTGAAGAGCCTGTGGGCGAGATCACTCGATGTCGAGAGCTGGGAGTTGCGAGTGCAACTGCTCGGTCAACTCGCCGAGACCGATGTTGGCGAGTTGCTGGCTCGTCAGGCCCTCAAGGATCCGTTTCGCACCGTAAGGAGTGCGGGAGCGAAGGTGCTGAAGATTGCGACTCCTCCCGTTGCGGGGCGTTCTCCCGCCGAGATGATCACTTCCCGCCAGCTGACTGGAGAAGGTCCTCCGCGGGTCTTTCTCCAGCTGGAGTCGGGAACGATGGTGATCGAACTCGATCTGGCAGCGGCTCCGCGCCATGTCAGTGCCTTCATCGATGGGATCCGACGCCACGCCTATGATGGTCGAATCTTCCACAGGGTCGTTCCTTCTTTTGTCGCCCAGGGTGGTGGTCCTCGCGGAGACGGATGGGGAGACGAGGGCTGGCACCTGATCGACGAGATCCATCCCAGGACCTACCGGCGCGGTACTGTCGGCATGCCCAAGGCAGGGGATGACACCGGAGGTTCCCAGATCTTCATCACTCACCTCCCGACTCCCCATCTCGATGGTCGTTACACGGTGTTTGGTCAGGTGGTGGAAGGGCTGGAGCTGCTCGATAAGATCGAGGTGGGCAGCCGGATCGTCAAGATCACCGTCGATGAAAGTCGCTTCCGCAAGCGCGTCGCATTCTGAGGCGGGCGGATCGCTTCCTCGGAGTCGTGCTGTGGCCACACTCCTTTGCCGGTACAGGAAGGGGAATCCGATGCTTCAACCGGAATATTCGCTGTTGACTCGAACCGACCTCGAGATGACAGCCGTCGATGGTGGGGTGGATTCGCTGGAATCTTGCATCCAGGTGAGATCACCAGAAAACCCGGGGTATTACTGGGGCAACTATCTGTTACTGCCGGAGCCACCGGAAGCGGATCAACTGGAGTCCTGGATCGACCTGTTTCGCGATCGGTTTCAGTCCTCTCGTGAGGTGGAACATGTACTGCTGCGCTGGGACGGAGCCGTCCTGGCGCCGCAGGCGCAGGCCCGCGCCCGTGCCCTGGGTATGACTGAAGATTCAGGGCCAGGGATGATCGCAACTCAACTGATCGACTCCCAGCTGCTCGACCCCGGGAATCAGCATGTAGAGATTCGACCGCTCGATTTCGAGGGCGAGTTCGATCGGATCGAGCAGCTCAACCAGCAGTGTGATCCCAATGAGAGCAGCGGTTCTCCGCAGTACCGACTCTTCAAGGAACGAATGCGTCAGTCGTGGCGCAAACGAGTGCGGGCGGGGATGGCCACCTGGTGGGGGGCCTTCCTCGATGAACAACTGGTGGGGCAGTGCGGGATGGTCTTCTGTTCCGATCGACTGGCAAGATACCAGGCGGTCGAGACCCACCCTGATTATCGCCGGCGTGGAGTCTGCTCGACGCTGATTTCGACGGTGGGCCAGGACGCACTGGGCCGCGGTGGATGCCGCGCGCTGTTGCTGGGGGTCGATGGGGAGGGACCTGCGCTGGGGTTGTATCGTCGACTGGGATTCAAGACGGATACCCACCAGAGAGCGCTGCTGCTGGGAGGGGACTCGATGGTCGTTCGCCAGGAAGTGGCGGCGGATCATGCCGAGGTGCGATCGCTGGTGCAGGCCGCCTTCGAGGGGGTGGAGGAGGTACAACTGATCGATCAGATGAGGGATCAGCCGGGGGTGCTATCGTTGGTGGCGGTCCGAGCGGGATCGATTCTCGGGCATGCACTCTTCACACCGGTCACCAGTGCTGACGCTGGATCGAACTTCCAGCCTGCGGTGGCGCTGGGACCGATCGCAGTGCGTCCATCGCAGCAGCGGCAAGGATGCGGCAGCTCATTGATCCGGGACGGACTCGATCGATGTCGAGAACAGGGGATCGGTGCTGCTTTTGTACTGGGAGATCCAGAGTATTACTCCCGTTTTGGCTGGCGGCCCGCCCAGTTGCGTCAACTTCATTGCCAGTGGCCCTTGGCCAGCGATGCATTTCAGGTGCTCGAGTTGAGAGAGGGAGGTCTCGATGGCTGGCAAGGAAAGGTCAACTATGCAGCCGCCTTTGATCGATTCTGATCGGTGCTGGGGAGGGCACGGCACAAACGGGTCGGTAATGGTTTCCCTGCAATGGCCCAACACCCGCATCGGCTCCGACTGAAGAGAGGGGAGAGGGTGGTACCGAAGATGAGGATACGGGGGCCATTGAGAAGCATCAGGAGAGCAGAAGTTCCGACTGAATGGTGCCGGATGGGCTGCTGACAGCGGTCGTACGGGTAAAATCCTACAATTCCCTCAAGAGTCCCCTCGTCAGATCCGATCAATTCTACACGGAGATAGGTCACCCCCAACGGGAGCCGCTTCGTCGAGAGGATTTGAAACATGAACCAACGCATCTTCGGGGCCCTGATCACCTTGCCCCTGCTTTTCCTGGTCTCGGGTTGCACGACCCAGACGATTCGCCCCATCTCCCAGCAAGTGGTCATCGAGGACGAGGAAAATCGATCCACCATCATCGATGTGAAGCTGGAGAAATACATCGAGTTGGCGAAGGACTTTCCCAAGGAAGCGAGATACCAGGAGAAACTGGCGAAACTGTACTGGGAAAAAACTGACCACAAGAGTGCGCTGAAGGCACTGGCACGCGCCAAGAAACTGGACTCCGATAATCCGCGTTACAACTACCTGGAAGCTCAGATCTTGGAGGGCCTCGGCAGCTACTCCGCTGCTGAAAAGGCCTACCTGGCAGTGATCGATGGCACTGAAAATGGCAGAGACTATTCGGGACCCTTGATGCAACTGGGTAATCTCTACATGCAGATGGAACGAAGCGATAAGGCTCTCGTCTGCTTCAAGGATGCCCTCGAAGCCGATCCGACCTTTTCCGAGCCCCACTACTGGATCGGCCGGGTGCAGTTAATGCACAAGAATCGCAAGGCAGCGATTCAGAGCTTCGAGCGTTACCTGCGAGTCGGAGGTCAGCAGCGCTACACCGAAGTGCTGCAAACCCTGCAAGCTTTGCAGCCCGATCTGCGGATTCACGACATCCGCTGAACACTTGCCCTCTCTTCTTCGGCGGAGGTTCGGTTCCTATCACCGTGCCTCCGCCGATTCTAATTCTACATTCGCAAGAGCAGTGTTCCGCTCATGAGCACGGATGTGTTGCACGATGCCGATGTGCTCACCGTCTTGCATCGGGCTCTGTGTGGGGGAGGGGCTTGGCTGGGCTGAATGGAGAAGGGTTGAACTGAGACCACCCTCTGAAATTGAAATAGAGCCGGAGGGAACGAATTCCCTCCGACCCGTGAGGAGGTGTGTCTACTGAAATAACGGCTCAGGGAGCGGATCTGTTCCCGCTGCACCCGAAAAAACCGTAACGGTCGTAAACACTTTGGTACTACTGGCTTGAGTGGGCAGGTTCAGGGATGGAAACCAGGTCCAGCAGGATTTCTTAGGTGTAAGAGCACCTTCCAGGCGCGTTCCACCTCTGATGTCGGAAGTATGTAGGGAGGATTCTCGGAGCGCAAGAACTGTAATCGGATCGCTTCCTCGTCGTCATCAAAATAGCGACAGAACAGCGTCCTGGAGGTTTCATGTGGCTCTTGCTGGTTTTTCCACAATGTTCTCACCAGCGCAAAGGAGCCGCTGGTGACCACCTCATCCAGCCCCAACACGATCACATCGCCTCTGCGAAAGCAGTTCTCTCCCGGTCCGGTCATGGCGTCCCCGTCGACTCGAACTGCGAAGGACCGATCCGGATCGATTCCCGGCAGCTGAAGCCACTGCTCGACCACTCCCGCAGGTTGACCCTCTTCATCCAGTTCTTCCGGGTATGCGCTCATCTCTGCCACCAGTAGAGGGGTTCCGTTGCCGTCGCTGGAGGTCGGGCCTACGACATGAAGCGGTTCCATTTCGGTGACGTCCAGTTTCTCTTCGGCAGCGGCCAGCAGTTTGATGGGAGTGAAGCCGAGCAGGCGGCACGCCTTCTGGATGAAATCGTTTTCGATGCCACTTCTTCGTCCTTCCTCGACCGACAGGCAAAAGGCGCGGGAGGTGAGGGTCTTTCGTGCCAGATCCTCGACGGTCCAGTGCTTCTGGCGCCGTGCAGAACGGATGATCTTTCCGATCGCCAGCCGTAGGGGGGTTGCCGATGAACTGGCAAGTGGCCGAACGGGAGCCACTGCTCCATCCTCAAAGAACTCGGCTGGTGTCACCTGTAACGCTCTTGCGATCCGCGCCAGGACCTCGCTATTGACCCGTCGCTGGCCACTTTCGAGCCGGCTCATCTGCGATGCGGAGAGCCCGATCTGTTCGGCCAGATCCTTGGCTGCGATTCCCTTTTCCTCCCGAAGGGTGCGAATCAGAGTACCAATCTTGGCCATCTCAGCTGCTCCACCCGAAGAACTCGGTCAAGAACAGGAGGCTGATCATCACCGTGTTGAACATGGAATGAAGGAGGATGCTCAACCACAGATTGCCACTTCGTTGATAGAGCCAGGCGAGCAGGAAGCCAAGCACTGCCACCGGGCCCGAGCTGGAATCATGCAGCAGGCCAAAGAGCATCGATGAAATCAGAGCTGCGGGAATGAAACCATTGCGATCACGAAGGTATCGAAAGAGTAATCCTCGAAATAGAACTTCCTCGGTGCAGGGAGCGATCACTATCACTGTAACTGCCATCGCCAACAGAAGTCCCCAGTTCTGCTGCTGGATCGCTTGCTGAATCAGCACTATCCCATGCTGCATGTCATTGTCGAATTCGATCATGCGCAAGAGCGAATCCCAGAGTGCGGAAACTCCGATGTGAGCCGGCAGGTAGCACAGTAGAGTCAGCGAAGCGATCCCGATCGACTTCAGCGCGCCGCTACCGGTCCCGAAGAAGGATTCATCCAATCGTTTCTGCTCGCGACATCGCTTTTGGTGCACCTTGATCGTCAGCGCCATCATCAAGATGCTGATGGTGGCGGATCCGGCGATATCCACCGCCATGTTATCAAACAGGCTACGCAGCCAGATGACAGCCCCTGCGCCGGAGAAGATCATCAAGCCGAAGATGATCAGCAAGTCTTCGATCCTGTAGAGGGGATGGATCGTTTGCGGCGCAGGTTTGGCAAAGAAGTGAGATTCTAGCTTTCGCAGGGAGACCAGCGAGATGGTGATCAGAGCGAATGCGAACAGCAAGACGGCCCAGATCTCCGGTTCATAGGCCGCAGCCTCTGCAGTGGCGGAGTCGATCAGATCGGACCCGACCGGTGGGTCTTCGCTTCCGTTTCCCACCGCAGTCTGGAACATCACTCTCCCAGCACGCCCTCTGTGGGACTGGATGCCTGGGCATATCTACGCTTCTGAATCCGTCCGGCACGAGCGGCGAACCAGCCGGCATCGAGAGCGTTTCGCATCGCATGGGCCATCGCCACTGGATCCCTGGCTCCGGCGATGCCGGTGTTGAGTAGCACCCCCTCGGCTCCCAGTTCCATTGCGATGGTGACATCACTGGCGGTTCCCACTCCTGCATCGATGATCACAGGAACCTCGAGTTGCTCGAGGATGATGGAAAGATTGTTTCGATTGAGAATTCCCTGTCCGCTACCGATGGGGGACCCCGCAGGCATCACCGAGGTCGCTCCAGCATCCTGCAATCGAAGAGCCAGCACCGGATCATCGCTGGTGTAGACCATCACCTTGAAACCTTCAGAGACGAGGGATTGGCAAGCTTCGAGGGTTCCGATCGGATCGGGCAGCAGCGTTTTCTTGTCGCCCAGCACCTCCAGTTTGACCCAGTCTCCCAGACCCAATTCACGAGACAGATGGCAAACCCGGATGGCGTCCTCGGCATTGAAGCAACCGGCGGTGTTGGGAAGCAGGAAGTAACGTTCCCGGTCGAGCTGGGAGAGCAGGTTGTCGGAACTGGAGAGATCGACCCGTCGAATCGCCACCGTGACCATCTCACATCCGGAGGCTTCCAGCGCAGCATTCATCGTCTGGTGATCGGCGTACTTGCCGGTTCCCACCAGCAGCCGCGAGCGAAAGGTCTTGCCGCCCAGTTCGAGGGGTGTGGGCTTGGTTTCGGTGATACAGGTCGGTTCAAAATTCAACGATCAACCTCCTCCGACGATGGTGACCACTTCTAATTCATCTCCGGCTTCGATGGCGGTCGATGGATGAAGTGAGCGGGGAACGATCTTGCGATTGCGTTCGACTGCCACCGCCGTCGATTCGATGGCGAGTCCCTCGATGAGTGTGGCTACCGTGGTCCCCGGTTGAACGGAGTGCGACTCGCCATTGAGTCGCACTTCGATCACCGCTGTTGAATCGTTCATCTGGACCACGCCAATCAGTTTCCGGCCCTGGCGAAGCGGTAGTAGACTTCGAGGGTCATCGCTCCGATGGCAGTGTTGTAGACGCGGCCACCTGCGATACCCCATTCTCCGACAGGGTCCCAGGAACCATCCTCGCAACCACCGACTCGCTGGTTGCGAACCAGTGTTTCGATCATCGCTTCGTTCCATTCGCGCCACTTGCTGCCGCCGATCTGGAACATCGCATAGGTTGCGTAATACCAGTAGTAGAGGTTGATCTTCGACTTACGCTTGCCCTCTTGCGGTCGCCAGCGCGGAATCTCTTCCATCAAAACTGCGGCACCGGACTTGATCGCATTGGAACTGGTTTTCTCGCCGGCGAAGATGCGACACAGCACCGAAACGGCAGTCATGCAGGAGAGATCCTTGGAGTACGGATAGGGTTCGGGGTAGCGACCTTGAAGACGGGAGCCTTCGTCACCCGGAGTCTCGTATCCGCAGATTCCACTGCGCTCAGAGGTGCAGGATTCGAACCACTTGAGTGCACCGTCGAAGGCGGGCTGGAAGTCCTTCGACTTGATCTTGATGTAGCGTGACAGGGCGCACACCTTGGAGGTCTTCAGTGCCAGCACCATCCATCCGGTGACCGAGGTATCGTTGCGGCCTGCCTGGTATCCGTACTTCCAGCCGTATCCGGGGTTCTGTGCCCGCAGACACCACTTGGTCGAGTTCTCGACTGGCTTGGCCAGCTTGATCTTGTCGTGGGAGAGGAGCAGTAACTCACTCATCGCCATCGTTGCGATGGCGTGGTTGTAGATCCACTCGTCGGAATCCTCGAGAGGTAACCCGTACAGTCCGTTGAGCTTGGGGTCGGCATCCTTGATCTGTTGCTTGAGCATCCAGTTCATCGCCTTGCGCATCACCACCACGAACTCAGGGAATTCGCCACTCTCATGGGTGTGGCCAAATCCCAGATAGGCGAGCATCGCCATGGCGGTGCAGCCCACATCGTAGCCATCGAATCCATCCCCATCTTCCTTCTCGCACCCATCGGGGCGGAGGAAACCATTCGAGGACCAGTGGCCGTCGGGGTGTTGATGCCGTTCGAGCCACTTGAGTGCCGCGAGCACGGCGCTCTCTGTTGCTTCGGAGCCGCCCTCACGAGAAAGGGAACCCTTGCCGAAACGATCTCCGTAGGCACCGGCTCCTGCGCCGGTCATTCCGAAGGCGTCATTGAGTTGGTTCTTGATGTTCTTGTTGGTCTTGTTGTTCTTGCTGGTTCCCTTGGGAGTTCGGCTGATCTTGTCGGGTTTGAGGATCTTCACCGGATCCTTCTTTTGCTTCTCCAGGATCTCTGGCTTGCGCTCGATGTCTCGCTTCTTCGTGGGGTCGTACTTGGGCGGCTTGATCTCCTTCTTGACCACCGTTCTGCGCTGCTCCTCCTCCTCGACAATCTCGAGGACGACGACACTGCCGAGGATGAACAAGACGATGGCATGAAGGGCGATGGAGATGAGCCAGTACGGTGTATCGGTGAGCCAGCCACCGACTTCCCCCTCTTCCTCGTAATCCTCGTCGTAATCCTCTTCTTGGTATTCTTGATTCAAGGGTCTGCCTCTCCGTGCGACCAACTGAAACTCGATCTAAAAAGTGATCGGAGTCTCGATTTGAACTCGATGGCATATCGATGGCCTCACTGACGAGAATACCCCCAGTTGTCAGAATGGCAAGTGCTGAGTTGCCGAAATGGCAATTCTAGATTTCGCGGACTGCGCCGGGACTGAAGCTTTAAACTGCTCTATTATTGAAACTTAGGGAAGATTACTGGGCTTCCAGCCACTCCCTGGGCTGCAGGAAATCAGACAATTGATCCTCTTCGCTGCCCTTTTCGGGGCTCCAGCCGCTTTGCCAGCGAACCACCGGGGGCAGCGACATCAAGATCGCCTCGGTCCGACCGCCACTCTGGATTCCGAACAGGGTTCCTCGATCGAACAACAGGTTGAACTCGACGTAACGGCCGCGCCGGTACAGCTGGAACTGACGTTCTCGATCGCCGTAGGGATGTTGTCGACGCCGCTCGATGATCGGCAGGTATCCGTCGAGGAATGAATCTCCCACCGATTGGGTGATGGACATCGCCTCGCTGAAGCCACCGTCATCGAGGTCGTCGAAAAAGATGCCACCGACTCCGCGAGTTTCATCTCGATGCGGAAGGAAGAAGTAGCGATCGCACCACTCCTTGAAGCGCGGGTAATAGTCGGCTCCATGCCGCTCCAGTGCGGTCCTGGCATTGCGATGCCAATGCTGAGCATCCTCGAGGAACGGGTAGTAGGGGGTCAGGTCGTAGCCGCCTCCAAACCACCAGATCGGTTCCTTGCCGGCGGCTTCCGCGTGAAACAATCGGACATTCATATGAGTGGTGGGAATGAATGGATTGCGTGGATGGAGAACCAGTGAGAGTCCCATCGCGCGGAAGCTACGCCCTTCGAGTTGTGGTCTGGCGGCACTGGCGCTGGCAGGAAGTGAATCCCCTTCGATGATCGAGATATTGACTCCCGCTTGCTCGAACAGTTCCCCGTCTCGAAGTAGTCGGCTCTCTCCTCCACCCCCCTCGGGCCGCTGCCAGGAAGTGGTCTGAAAGCGGGCATCCGGCTCCAGCTGTTCCAGGGTGGAACAGATCTGTTGTTGCAGATGAAGGAGCCAGTCCTGGAAGACCTCGGGGTGATTGTTGTTCATCGGGCCTCCGGAATGAGTTTCCAGCAGTGTTTGGTTCCAGGCAAGACCTGCTCCGGGGATTCGGTTGAGGTGTAATCTCCCCACCAAGGGGTAGTTATGAAAGGAGGGAAAAATGTACTTTACATTTTATACTGTGCAAAGTATGTTTGGCAGCGGTTCGACGGCCGGAGAGAGTTGGGGAGTTGTCGAACCCGTGGAGTGGTTTTTCCCCTAAGTTGACGCGGCGTACCTCTCTCCGGCGCACCTTTTCTCTTTCCTGCCCCACGGAGGGAAAGAGCAGCCGAATTTGCCTTCCAAATCGGCCCCCTCCGGCATCGACCCAATTCCGGAGGGGGTTCATGCCTTCTCCAGGGAACCCGTATTTTGATCCAGACTGCGCCAGATTCGAGTGAGGGGTAATCTCTCCAGATGTACAATAGCGGTCGTATGCAGATCCTGAAGGGACCTCATGAACCTGTCCACCAGGAACCGAGCGGAAGTCGTGGAACTGTTGCAGCCTGCGACCCTGCTGATCGTTTGGGGTGACGGGCATGAGAGCCTCTTCCCTCATCGATCGCTGCGGGAAAGTTGTGAGTGCGCGGCCTGTGTCGATGAGTGGTCGAGGGAACCGATTCTCGACCCGGACGATCTTCCGGCGGATCTCCACTGCACCGGATTTGAACGAACTGGTAGGTACGGGTTGAATCTGACTTTTTCTGACGGTCATGGCACAGGCATCTGGTCGTTGGATCGACTGAGAGACTCTTGCCGATGCCCGGAATGTGAAGGAAGCCGCTCATGAAACTCAAGATGCCGCAATTGATCATTTCGATCGCCCTGCTGGCCATCGGTTGGTTCTCTCACGGTGCTTTCCCGGGAGCGAGTGATGCTCCCGGATCCGGGCAGATGGGGCGACCGGGATCCTCGGGAGGACGAGGCTCCGGTGGCTATCAGTACGGAGCCATGGGAACGAGCCAGCGCAAGGAAGAAGTGGTGCCGGTCGAGGTGACCTCCTCGATGCTGGCGGTGATCCGAGAGCGAGTTCGTGGCAGTGGAATCCTCGAGCCAGAGCGTCAGGTCTCCTTACTCTCCAGGGTCGAAGGAAGTGTCGACGTCGTCCACGTGGTCGAGGGCCAGCAGGTCGGAGAGGGTTTGGTCCTCTGTACCATCGATCAGGAGGAGCTGCGGATCTCTGAACAACTCGCTCGAATCGAGATGGAACAGGCCAGTGCGACTCTCGAACGATTGCAGGGATTGTCTGAAATTCGAGGTGTCGCCACTCAGGACCTGGAAGATTCGCGATTTTCTCTGAAGAAAGCTGAAGCGAACCACGCTCGTTCACTGATCGACCTGGGACACTCGCAACCGGAGGCTTTGTTCGAGGGCATCATCATCCGCCGTCGGATAGAACCGGGGCAATATGTTCGAGTCGGCGACGAACTGTTCGCTTTCGCGGACTTCGAGCCACTTCGTGTGCGGTTGTACTTGCCAGAGAGTGAAGTGGGAGAAGTCTCCCTGGGGCAGCGATGTGTGTTGCGTACAGAGAGCGATGGTCCGGTGCTATCAGAAGGTACCGTGGAGCGAATCAGTCCAGTGGTCGATCGCGAGAGCTTGACGGTAGAGGTGCTGACCACCTTTCCTGATGCCGCTGTGACATTGAGACCCGGTTCCTTTGCCCACATCGACATCATCACCAGGACCTTGAAGAATCGCATCGTGATACCGCGCAAGGCGGTATTGAAAGGGGATGGTCGATCTCGCGTTTTTCGTCTCCTCGAAGATGGCGAAACGGTTCAGGAGATCGATGTGGTGACCGGATACGAGAATGAGACGATCATCGTCTGCGAGGAAGGACTGGGCCTGGGGGATCGGGTCGTGGTACAGGGACTGGATGATCTTGAGGATCGAGATCAGGTCAGTGTCTACCGGGAGATTCCTGTACAGGTCGACTCACTCACCGTCGAGCGACAGGATGATGGTACCGCCATTCGGAAACCGCTGCAGAAGGAACCGAGAAGAGGTTTGGAACCCTCCGCAGGTGAGCGCGGTTCAAGGGGTGCGGGTAAGGTGCCTGGACGGCGCCCGGGAAAAGGTTCACGGCCGCCTGCGGCAGTGCTCCCCACCGGTGCGACTCCGTCCGATCCTGCAGGATCACCACGGGTCGAGACACAAACCAAACCGACCAGTGACGCAAGCGGAGCCAACAGCTCGGGAGGTTAATCTACCGTAGCTGAGGAGGGATCGATGGAGAACTGGCTACAGGGAATCATCCGAAGACCGGTGACGGTGGGAATGATCACCATCGCTGCGTTTACCTTCGGAGTCCTTTCGCTCGGGCGTCTCCCCATCGAACTGCTTCCAGATATCACCTACCCGACCCTGACGGTTCAAACGGAACTGCCGGATGCATCACCTCATGAGGTGGAGCAACTGGTCACCGAGCCGATCGAAGATGTGGTCGGAGTCGTGCAGGGCTTGCGCAGATACATCAGCGAATCTCGTGCCGGCGTCTCCGAGGTGGTGCTGGAGTTCAGCTGGGATACTGACATGCAGCGAGCCAGCCTCGATGTGCGGGAGAAACTCGATCTCGTCAATCTCCCCGACGATGCGCGCGCACCGCTGGTGTTCCGCTTCGACCCTTCTCTCGATCCGATGATGCGATTGGCGCTGACCGGATCGCGTTCCGTTGCTGATCTTCGGAAGCTGGCAGAATTGAGGGTCAAGCGTTCGCTGGAAACCCTCGATGGAGTGGCAGCAGCGAGGGTCATCGGAGGTGCCGAGGACGAGGTGCTGGTCGATCTCGATTCGAAGAGACTCGATATACTCGGGATTTCGGTTCAGAACGTCGCCCAGCGCCTGGCGCAGGAAAACGTCAATCGATCTGGCGGAGAGATCCGTGATCAGCAGACCGCCTACAGGCTGCGAACGGTGAATGAATTTCAGTCCCTCGAGGACATCGAAGATGTGATCGTACGTCACGGTGAATCGGGCACTCTGCGGGTCCGGGATATCGGCACTGTGGCCATCGTTCCGAAAGATGATGAGATCTTGGTACGCGTCAACGGGAAGCCTGCGGTTCAGATCGACCTCTACAAGGAGGGCGATGCCAACGCCGTTTTCGTGGCCAAGGGAGTTCGGGCACGGCTCGAGACGATCGTGAAGGATCGAAGTCTCTCAGGGTGTGAGATGGAAATCCTCGCGGACCAGGCTCGCTTCATCGAGGATTCGATCGCCAGTGTCGAATCCACCGCCATGGTGGGAGCGATGTTGGCGGCGCTGGTACTTTTCTTGTTCCTGCGAAACATGATCAGCACTCTGACCATCGCGCTCTCCATTCCGATCTCAGTGGCGGTCACTTTCCTGCTGATGGAATTGACTGGCGTCAGCATCAATGTGCTGTCGCTGGGAGGACTGGCGCTGGGAATCGGAATGCTGGTCGACAACAGTGTAGTGGTGCTGGAGTCGATTCAGCGCCTGCGAGACGATGGCGTGGAGATGCGCACTGCCGTGACCCAGGGAACCAGTCAGGTGATGGGGGGGATCATCGCCTCGACCCTCACGACCATCGCGGTCTTCTTGCCGTTGATCTTTGTTCAGGGCATCGGGGGAGAGATCTTCCGCGATCAGGCGCTGACGGTGACCTATTCACTGCTGGCGAGCTTGTTCGTGGCCATCACAGTCATTCCAACCATCATCGCCAACGGCTCGAGTGGCGGCAAGATGTCAAAGGCATTCGAGTGGATCGATCGCTGTTTGAGCCCCATCACCAGCGTGTTTGCTGCTGGGATGAAAGCGGCTCAGAACAGTTACGCGAGGATGCTAGATCGGGTTCTCGAGGTTTCCTGGGTGCCGCCGGTTCTCGCACTTGGGCTGTGCTTTGCAATTCTTCCTCGGGTCACCGAACTGGGCTCGGAACTGGTGCCGGACCTGTTCCAGGGGCAGTTTTACTTCGATGTTGAACTGGCGGAAGGGACTCCACTGGAGGAGACCGATCGCAAGGTGGCGGCACTGGAGCATGCGATCGACAGGCTTCGCGAGGAGGGATTGCCGATTGGCATGACCACGTCCATCGTGGGAGACGCTCCTGTGCTGGGTGAAGTGCAAGCGGGAGATCGTAGAGAACATGTCGCCAGGGTCTCAGTTTCGCTGAATCCCGAGGCGACCCGTGTCGATGAGGACCAGGTGATCGCGCGCATCATCGGTGAGTTCAACAAGGTTCCCGATTGCCCTTATACACTGGGGAGACCGTCACTGTTCACCTTCAGGGATCCCATCGAGATCGAGGTCTTTGATGAAGATCTGGATCTGCTGAGGTCCTCTGCCCTGGCCATCGAGGATCGTCTCGAACTGGTTCCCGGACTACTCGATGTACAGGCACAGGTTGCCGATCAGGTGCCAGAGGTTCACGTTCGACTCGATCCCGTGAAGATCTCCGCATTTGGCCTCTCCCTGGAGCAGATAGCCAACGGCCTCAGGGCCAAGGGCATCGGAGAAGTCGCCACGCAGTATCGATTTGCCGAGAAGCCGATCGATATCCGGGTGCGAATGAGCGGCGCACTGGACAAGACTCTATCCGATGTCGAGATGGACTCCGTGACCCTTGTTGGAGATGGAATTGCCGCACCCCTCAGGGTCGCTTCCCTCGGTCGACTGGAGCAAGCGCTGGGACCGGTGGAGATTCGCCGAGTCGGTGGAGAGCGATCTGTTCTGGTCACCGCGAGAACCGATGGCATCGATCTGGGAACCGCGACCGAGAGAGCGGAGTCAGTGATCCACGGCAATTACCTGCCGCCCAGCTCGTCCGCTCAGATGTCGGGTCAAAATCAGGAGATGAAGGAGTCCCTCACCAGCCTGGCAGAGGCGCTGGCGCTGGCGGTATTTGTGGTTTACCTGGTGCTCGCCAGCACTTTTGAATCGTTACTTCTTCCCTTCATCGTCATCTTCACGGTGCCGCTAGGAATCTGCGGAGCGATCATTGCGATGTTCTTCACCGGGATTCCTCTCGGAGTTCTTTCGATGATCGGGGTGATCTTGCTGTGCGGCATCGTGGTCAATAACGGAATCATCTTCGTCGCCCGGATCCAGCAGTTGCGTCAGCAGGGCCACGATCCGTCGATGGCAGCGAGGACAGCAGGAAGCGAGCGGTTACGCCCGATCCTCATCACCAGTACCACCACGATTCTCGGATTACTGCCCTTGGCACTGGGTCTCGGTCCGGGGGCGGAACTCCGCAAGCCGCTCGCCATTACCGTAGTCTGGGGCCTGGCCTTGGCCACCGTGATGACACTGGCGGTGATTCCAACCGGCTACCGATTACTCCAGAGATCGAACCGATCCGGAGATGTTTCATGAAGCCATTTGTACGCTTTTGCCTCAATCGACCCATCACTACCTTGACCGTGCACATCCTGCTGGTGCTCGGCGGGATCCTGTCCATCGACAGGATCCCGCTCAGTGCCACACCGAACCTCGGCAGGATGAGCGTCAATATCAACATTCCCTATCCCAATGCGTCTCCGATACAGGTTGAAAACGAGGTGGTGAGACCACTGGAGGAAGCTCTGGCGACCCTCCGCAGAGTGCGCGGATTCAATAGCGAATCGCGAGAGGGAAATGGTCGAGTGACCCTTCGTTTTGATTACGGAGAGGATCTCGATCAGGTCAAGGTCGAGATCCGAGAGCGACTGGCAAGGGCGATGGATCAGCTCCCGGTGGAAGATCTGGATCGGATCCGATTGAGCACCGGAGGCTGGGGGGCGGATGCAGATGCCATCATGGAGGCTCGCATCAGTGCGGTGGGTATCAACCTGTCGGAAAATTATGATCTTCTGGTCAATCGGATCCAGCGGCCTCTCGAGCGACTCGATGGTGTCGGGCAGGTAAAACTCGATGGTGTGACTCCCAAGGAGATCCGCATTTCCTTCACCAAGGGAGCGCTGGAACGACATGGTTTGACCCTCGGCCGGGTCGCCCAGGAGATCCGAAACTCCAACGTCGATGCGACCATCGGAAGAGTCTGGAGCGATGGCAAGATTCGTCGGCTCCGTCTGATCAATGCACTTTCCGATGTGGAAGCGATGCACCAGATGCCGATCAATCGCAATGGGTTGCGGCTGGGTCAGGTGGCGACCATCGAGAAAAAAGAGGGAGAACTGCGCTGGGGGCGTCATCTCAATGGCTCCTATGCGGTCTCCCTCGAGATCTCCCAGGAGGCTGGCGCCAATACGGTAGAGGTTTGCAAGAAGGTCAGGGAAGAGGTCGCCAGGATCGCCCTCGATCCTCAACTGGCCGGGATCAACCTGTTGGTCTGGCAGGATCAAGGCCAGATGATTGTCAGTTCGCTGGCGCGTCTTCGAGACGCTGGAATCATCGGCGGCGGCCTGGCCCTGATGATCCTGCTGATCTTCTTGCGGCGATTCTCGGCCACCTTGCTGGTGGGAATGGCGATTCCGATCTCGGTGCTCGCTGCACTGTCGGTACTTCACTTCCTCGACCAGGAACTGAACATCATCACCATCATGGCTCTGATGCTCGGTGTTGGCATGCTGGTCGATACTGCAGTCGTGGTGGTGGAGTCGATCGTTCGACGTGCAGGTCTCGGGGATGACCCGATGACAGCAGCCACCACCGGTACGATGGAAGTTGCAACTCCGGTGTTCGCAGCCACTCTGACGACGATGGTGGTGTTCTTGCCGGTCTTCATCTCGGAGCGCAACGGGTTCTCGGATGCTCTGGCCAGCGTCGGACTGGTGATCTCGCTGACCATCGGGGCGAGTTTGTTCGTTTCCTTGACTCTCGTACCGATGGTGGCCGCTAGAATCTATAGCGGAGGTGATCCAGGGCTTTCCTCCTGGTTCATGAAGTTCAGGGATGGCTACGAGAATCTACTGAAGGCGGCGATGGCCCATCGATCCGTGACCTTGACCGTGGCAGTTGCTGCAACCCTGAGTGTCGTGATTCCATTCGAGAACGGATTCCGGATGGACCTGTCCGATGCGGACTGGAAATCCAATTATGCCAACATCTCATATCGACCGGTCGAGGGCCTCGACTACAGGGAGATGGAAAAGACGGTCACCGACATCGAGAACTTCCTCGCCAGCCATCGGGAAGTCATCGGAGAAGGCGACATCTATTCCTGGTACAAGGACGGCTACGCCCTGACGAGGATCTATCCACCGCCAGAGATGGCGACGGAGGATTACATCGCAGAGTTGAGAGGCCGGATCGATGAGGTACTTCCCAAGGTGCCCGGCTTCAGGATCCGGACCGACGAAGGATGGGGTTGGGGGGGGCGTGGTCACGGCGGCGGCTCGCGATCTTCTGCAGGCTCCTTCCGAATTCGTCTCGCTGGCGACTCCAGTTCCTTTCTCGATGAACTGGGAATCAAGGTAGCGTCCTACTTGACCGGGATCGTTGGGATCACCGAAGCGGAAGTTGTGGGAGATGAAGAGGTCGATGAACTGCGACTGGAACCGGACCAAGACCTGCTCGGCCGCTTGCAGGTTTCGGGAGATACCGTGGCTCGAAGCATCAGTTCAGCCTTTTCTGGAAATCGCCTCAGCCAGCTACGAACTCAATCGGGCGACCTCGACATCACTCTCGGGCTCGACGAGGAAGAGACTGATTCTGTCGAGGAATTGAACTTCATGAGATTCCCACTCACCGACACTCTGGAACTTCCCATCGAGGAGATCGGAGTGGTGGAGCAGGTCGAGGCTCCCAATCGACGCCGCCGTGATCAGCGACTGGCCAACTTGACCGTGTCGGTGCAATACGATCCCAGCAGCAAGGAGCAGATCCAGCAGCGGCTGGAGACTGCACTGGAGAAATATCCCTGGCCAGTCGGGTATAGCTGGGATCTGGGAGAGGGTTGGTCCGGACGCTGGAGGAATCGAAGTTCTTTCGGAGAGGGCCTGTACCTTTCGGTGTTCCTGGTCTACCTGGTTCTCGCCTGCCTGTTCGAGTCTCTGCGGACACCGTTGGTATTGATGGTCACCGTGTTGCTGGCGGTTCCCGGAGTGATCTGGACGCTGTGGCTCCAGGGAGATGCTCTCGATACACCCGCAGCGGTCGGCTTGATCTTGCTCTGTGGCATCGTCGTCAATAACGGCATCGTGTTGATCGATCAGGTGCGTCGAAGGCTCGAGGAGGGCCTGGATCCCATCACCGCGATCCGCAAGGGAGCCAGTGACCGACTACGGCCGATTCTGATCACTGCTCTGACGACGGTACTGGGGTTGATTCCGATGGCCTACGGCACCCAGATGTTGACCGGGCCGCAGTTCAATACCCTGGGCAAGGCGATTGTCGGCGGGCTGTCCGCCTCGACCCTGCTGACGCTGATCGTGTTGCCGGTGGTGCTCTCCTTCATCCTGAAGTCGAAGAAGCCAGATCTGGCGCCAGAAGCGGGTGCCGAACAGGCTCCGATGTAGTGATTCCGAACACTCGTTGCCCGGAAACGGGTAGGGTGCGAGGGGCCGCTCCTCATGATTTTCGGAGCATGGTCATAAACTATGTTTTTGAAATGGCTTACAGGAGCACAGTAGATCTGAGCGGAAGCATCTAGAGCCTTTAGAATGGCATGAGTTCTGCCGATGAATAGGCAGTGAGTCCTCACCGATGAGGGAACTCTTCGTCGAACCGAGTCGAACCGAGTCGATCCGCCAGAAGAGCCGGAGATCCGATGAATCAGTCACCGCGAGCCCACCAGAATGCGTCACGATCCCCCGAGGGGGGGATTGCGCTGTTCGTCGTGTTGATCCTGGTACTGGTCCTGACCGTCGTTATCACCCAGTTGATCTTCGTCACCAAGATCGAGGAGCGAATCTCGCGCAATCGACAGGGTCGAACCGCTCTCTCCTACGCCTTGCAGGCCTCTGCACGCCAGGTGCTGCTGACTCTCTCCTCTGATCTGATGGAAGATCTCGGCTATCTGGCAGATCCAGAGGAGGAAGAAATGAGCGGAATGGGGACCGGAGGGGAAGGGGTGGATACCCAGCTTCCCGGGGGTCTTACAATTCCAGGATCGGGGGGAGGCGGCGGCGATGGCTCCGGGCGATCGGAAGATGATCCGGTCGATACCCACCACGACCTGTGGGCACGCCCGATCCAGGATTCCATCAACGGTGTCCAGGTCGTCGGAATGGTCGTCGATGGAGAATCCTGCATCGACCTCAATCACATCTTCTCGCTCGCTGCCCTGCCCGAGGATGAGGAGAGTGAACTCGATGCTCTCGAAGAAGCGGCTGCTGGAAACGCTGCAATTGATGGGCTGCTGCAAGAAACCGGACTGCTGGAAGAATTCGTGCCTCCAGAGCAAGAAGAAGTCGAAGAAGCCCAGGTGATCCTTGAACGGTTGATCGAGGCCGTCATCGATTTCAACAGTGAAAATGGCTTCGATTACATCGAAACTCCGGATCCACGAGATACCGCAGAGGCGATCGTTACGTTGGTTCACCAGCGGGTCCTCGATGAAAATCTGCGCAGAATCCGTAGCCTGGATACGATCCGTCAACTGGAAGAAGTCACCTGGGAATTGTTCTACGGACCCATCGATCCGGCGACACTGGAAGAAGATGATGAGTTCGACCAGGAAGATTCTGGCGGAATGATGGAGGACCTCCAGGCGCTGGCCCCCGGATCCTTCGACGATCTCGAGGCGTCCGGGTTCGAACTTCTCGATGGGGGAGTGGATCAAATCCCGACTCCCATCGGGCTGCGGCATGTCATGACCGCAAACTCATCGGGCAAGATCAACATCAACACCGCAAGGCCCGAGGTGCTGATCGCCATGCTTCGATCCTTCGAGGATTTCGATGAGGCGAAGGAGATCGCATGGCAGATTCGAGACCATTGCAATAGTTACCAGCAGGAGATCGACGAGGTGACCGGGGAGATCATCGACGATCTGCTCAGCGAATTTGGTGTCGACGAGGAGGAAATCCAGCAATTCGAGTATTTCACCAGTTTCGAGCAGTTGAAACAGGTCGATGAGGCCTGGGAAGACACCAGTGGCTCGGAGGGCTCCGTATTCGAACTCCTGCAGCAGGACCTCGAGGATCATGTTGTTTATTCTAGCAATTTTTTCACCACAACCATTGAAGGAACGAGCGAGGAGCGCTCTCTCTCGGGTAGAATGGTTTGTGCCAGGAAAGGACAGCACGTGGTTGTAGTTTCCTGGAAGGAAGTGCGCCGATGAAGGCTTCGTGGAGGATTAACCGATGCCAAAAGTGAGCATCCAGCTATTACGGAGCGGAATTCTGCTCTTCAACATCTCAGCGATGACCCTGCTCGGGTTCGTGATGTACGACCTGTTGCTCGAATCTCCGCAGGAGGTCCAGGTTCGCCTGGTCGATCCGCAGGACTTCGAGTTGAAGGAGCAGGCGGCTCGTCCGGTTCCCAACCAGTACCGGGAGATCATCGGAGAACTTTACCGCACTCCGCCACAGGCTCCTGTAGCGCAGGTCAAGCCGGTCGAATCAACGCTACCGATGCTCGATTCAGGTCCCATCGGAGAATGGGAAATTGTTGGAGTCATCTACTCTCCTGAGGGACAGCGATTCGCATCCATCCAGGAGAAGGGCCAGACCAATGTCCTCAAATCGTCGAGTCGTAGCGGGCGTCCCGTCAACACGAGCCGTGTTCGCGGTAGAAGCACCAGGGGTGGTGGAGCATCCGCCATCAATAGGGCGAGTTCCAGAACCTCGGGCCGTTCCCAGGTCTCGAACCAACGGGTGCGATACCTGGAGCAGGGCAAAGAGTTCAGGATCGATGAGAACAGTTACATGGTGGTCGAGATCAAGGACCAACCCAAACAGGTGATCTACGAGCACAACGGACGCAGTTACACCCTTCGTCAGGAGTCGATCATCGATCCTGTGATCCATGAGGAAGGCAAGACGCTGGTACTGCGGGGATTCAGTCCGGAAGAACTGGAACTTCTCACAGGTGGCCAGACAGGAGCCAGTGCTGTTGGTCGGTTGTCCGCGATCCCTCAAGATGTGAGGGGCTCGATTCGCGGCAATGACGGCAAGCCGCTGCGCGGAACCGAAGCTGCCAAGCCACCTACCACCCGTCCTACCGGAGTCGTTCCACCACGAGGTGTTTCGCCGAGGACTCCCACGCCCAAGGCCAATCC